>Ga0207996_1002864_pt1 | contig 9868 bp, 5 predicted proteins | sample AntAceMetag02UKG_FD_184773 | JGI IMG/M metagenome (GOLD analysis project Ga0207996, IMG submission 184773) | Saline lake microbial communities from Ace Lake, Antarctica - Antarctic Ace Lake Metagenome 02UKG (SPAdes) (version 2) | ecosystem: Environmental > Aquatic > Non-marine Saline and Alkaline... | reverse complement strand
CGAAATTCTCCAAAGGTTTGTAAATCGGTTTTGCTCCCATTGAAGCTAAGATATTCCCCATGAAATTTACTAAACTGCTTTTTTCATAATCTGGTAGATACATTGTAAATCCTAATTAATTATTTTGAGCGATGGAAATTAATGATATAATGGCGTCAATATATTAAATGAATATTTGAATTTATTGGTTTTCGTTTCCTTTATCCGTTTAATCTTTAAAATGTATAGAATTTATTAAAAATGTTTTTTTGCGAAAGCAATTCCAGAACCTGACTTAAGGTATTTTTCAAAAATGTTTGCTTGCAAATGCTCTTCCCGAGTGAGATTTTAGATACTTCTCGAATGATCTTGCTTTCTCCTGTGATTCAAACGCTGTGTAAGTTATGATTTTCCAAGGTTTGTATTTTTTTGTATGAGGTACTTCTCCGTTATTATGCTTCTGTATCCGCTTTTTCAAATCTTTAGTAAAGCCTGTATAGTGTCTGGAAGGAAAAGTGCAACTTTCTAAAATGTAAACATAAAGCATGGCTCTATCCTAAATATTTTGGCTTGCCCGGGCGTAGTTTTGAACATCCTTAGTAATATTTTGTCCAGCTTCGTAGCTAAAGCTGCTTCGCCGGGACAGTCTTCGTTTTCTCACTTCGTTCAAAACGAAGACTGGTGGAGGTGGCGGGAATCGAACCCGCGTCCAGAGAGAAGTCAAAAGCTGAATCTACATGCTTAGCTATCTTCAATCTCGCTCTTATGCAGGAAGATAGTCAAACCTTGTAAGAGAGCCAGTCTATAAATTTCGGAATAGTATTATAGACATCTACATTCCAGAGCTATTAATTATGACGCTCATTACATGTTCAATAGCAAAACATGCAGGAGCGTAGCTGGCTATGCAGCTAATGCAAAGTTATCGTTTGCGTTTAAGTTTAGTATCACCGCGATTAACGAGTAGGTAATCTTCTCGGCATGCATCAGCAATCCCCTTAACCCTGTCGAAACCTGGTCACCCCCGTATTTAGCTTATAAAGAACTTACACAGACAATTTAATTTGAAACGAATTGATGTCAAATCAAAATGATGAATTTAAATTGCGTTTGCAGGAGTTATTTCAGAAGTATCATCTTCTTTATTTTTTCGAATCCACCTACTTTTAGTTTGTAGAGATAGATCCCAGTAGAAACAAGCTGTTGTTTATCATCTCTTCCATTCCAGATCACTGAATGCTGTCCGGCTGAAAGCTGATCGCTGACAAACTGTTTAACTTTCTGTCCTTTTATATTATAGATTATTATTTCGGTGTATTCGGTGTTCTCGGTGGTAAATTTTATCGTGGTCTCCGGGTTGAAGGGGTTGGGATAGTTATTTAATTTGAAATTAGAAATTTGTAATTCGTAATTTTCTATTTCAGTTCCTTGTTCATAATAATATGATCCCATATCAACAACTGTTCCATCTGGGTCAAAAGGTGAATCAGGATTGCCGGCATCAATACAAGGAGACATGGTGAAATCGGGAACTGGAAAATTAGACCAAGTTAGATGGAAATCTCCATTTTGCGGGTCGGCAAATAATGGATCTGCATCTATGTTTCCTTCTCCTTCCCAGCCACCTTGTATATCTGAATATATAACAGTAGGTGAACCATAACCACCAAAACCATCAGGTAGGTTATCCCATACTATACAATTTGTTAATGTGGGAAAACTATGAAGATAGCACCAAAACGCACTACCACAGGAATCAGCAATATTGCCTGATATAGTAACATTAGTAAAATTGGGGTTGGATTGATAATAACAGTAAATTCCACCACCAAAATTAACGGTACTATTATCTGTTATAGTAACATTCTCAAAATAAGGAGAGGAAATATGACCACAAGAAATACCACCTCCATGATTAGAAGCATTATTGTTGCTAATTGTTACATTTTTGAAATCTGGATTGGAATAAAAATAGCAATAAATTCCACCCCCACAGCTTTGTCCTCCAATACCAGAAGCATAGCCATTTATTATTTTAATATCCTCAATGGATGCATCTGTCACATGAATAAATTCCATTACTCTATCTGTATTATTAGCATCCAATATAGTAACATTTTCTCCACTTCCCTCTAGAGACACATAGTTATTCCAATGTAAAGGATATGTTTCACCATTTGTATAATCACTATATATTCCCGGTGCAAGATGTATAGTATTATGATTTAAATTATCAGTATAAATCATTTTTAAAGCATGAGAAATCGTTTTCAAGGGTTGCTCAGGATCAGTCCCAATGTTAGAATTATCACCATTAACAGATACATACAAATCAGCATTTATTAAGCTATCAATTACACTATGTTGAATATCAAAAGTAAAATAATCAATAGGTGATGCATAATAATCCGAAGGGTTCATAACCGTAAAAGTATCTACGACAACATTTATTATTTCACATTCTTGTGAATATATATCAGAGCCGCCGCCTCTTTGATTATTAATGGTATTTGCATAAATACTACTCCTATTTGTATTATTAAAACCTATTGATGAATTAATCCAGCAGTAAATTCCGCCACCATTATTATAAGCATCATTTTCTGTAATAGTTACATTCTCTAAGTTCGGGCATGAATTATTCTCACAGTAAATTCCACCACCAACATGTCCGGCACTATTATATTTGATCGTAACATTCTGTAAATTTGGCGATGAATTATACCATAAGTAAATTCCACCACCATCCCAATTAGAATTATTATATGTTATTGCAACATTCATAAAGCTTGGAGAGGAATCAAAATTACAATAAATTCCACCACCAGCCCGAAAAGCACTGTTATTTGAGATCGTAACATTCTCTAAGTTCGGGCATGAATTATTAGTTAAGAAAATTCCACCACCATGCCAATTAGAATTATTATTTATTATAGTTACATTTTCTAAAATCGGCGATGATTCGTCGAAGCAATAAATTCCACCCCCATATCCAGTTTCAGCGTTATTATTCATAATTATCACATTTTCTAAAATAGGGGATGAACTATAAATGCACGAAATTCCACCTCCACTATGATTAGCATTATTATCATTTACTACTACATTATTTAGATACGGACATGAGTTATGTTTGCAGTAGATACCCCCGCCAGAAGAGGCAATATTATCTGTTATTGTAACATCCTCCAAACTCGGGGAGGAGCTCTCATAGCAGAAAAGCCCACCACCTTCACCGCCCGAAGCACTATTATTTGTAATTGTTACATTTACCAAGCTTGGGGATGAATTAATCTCGCAGCCAATTCCACCAGCCATATTCCATGTACCACCCGAAACGCTATTTTCTGATATTGTTACATTTTGTAAATCAGGAGATGAATTTAGAATACAATAAATACCTCCCCCAAAATTCCAGTTACCATTCAAGGCACAATTATCTATTATTGCCACATTAGATAAACTTGGAGAGGAATTATTAGCAAAACAAAGTCCTGCACCATGATTATGATCACTATTTGAGGCAAGATTATTTGTAACTGTTATATTAGTTAAACTTGGAGAAGAATTGTAACAACTTATGCCACCACCGAAATTATTCCCACCGGTAGCCAAACTATTAGCAGTAATTCTTACATTATTTATGTTCGGGGATGAATCAGTACATGATATACCACCACCACACCTTGCTACTGTTCCTAACTCATACCATGTATAAATGTTGCCAATACCATTCTCAATTGTAAATCCTGTTAATACTGCTGTTAGATCTTCTCCACTTTCAAAAGTTACGACAGAACCACTATCTGGATTAGCAGGTTGGCTACCATCTATGATTGTATTGGAAATATAGATTGTATCTTGTGTAGTCAGGAATAAAGAAGCAACAGTAATGTTTTTCCCATCATAATTGATATTCTCAATATAAATATCTGGTTGTACCAAAACCGTATCTCCATCAACTGCTACATTAATCCCTGCCTGTATTGTTGGTTGGTCTGCTGGGACATTGATAATGGTTGAGTATAAACAAGTAGTAATTAACAATACAAAAATCAAAATAAGCGTTTTTCCCGATAAAACGGGATTAATCATAGATTTTAACATTTTTCTCTCCTTCTCCTTCGTAGCTTTTGTTTCTTCCAACTTAACTTTCAAAAGCGAAGGAGGACTTTTTGTTTACCTCAATAAAATCATCTTCCTCGTCTTTTCAAAATCACTGGTTTTCAATTTATAAAAATAAATTCCTGAACATACGGATTTGTTGTTTTCATCTTTTCCATTCCACACCACAGAATGCTGTCCGGCTGAAAGCTGATCGCTGACAAGCTGTTTTACTCTCTGTCCTTTGATGTTGTAGATTTTAAGTGAAACCTTTGAATTCTCTCTGAGAGAATAATTTATTGTTGTAGTTGGATTGAAAGGATTTGGGTAATTCTGGTTGAGTTTTGTAATTAGAGGGATTAAATTCTCATCTGTATTTACAAAAATATTCTGATTTTCATAAGCACCCATATCAATTCTTCCACCAAATACCCGAGGATTTCCAGCAAGATCAAATTCAGGCAGATTCAAACCGGTTGTATCAGGAATACCAGAATTTACGCAGGGTGACAGATCCTGCAGCATGAACGGATGATCTCCAACTCCTACAAATAATGGATCTTCTTCAATACAACCTGTTCCTGGGCTACAACCATAATAATTACCATTCTCATTATTATAGAAATCAGAATAAGTTATTGATTGACTACTTGACGATACATAAATACCATAATTACCCATGTTATCTGAAACTATAGAATTAATTAAACTCAGGTTTGAATTATGGCAGTAAATCCCACCACCCCACCAAGTAGCACTATTACCTGTTATCGTTACATTCTCTAAACTTGGGTCGGAATCCCGGCAGCAAATCCCACCACCCATACGATAAGATCCAGTAGCACTATTACCTGTAATCGTTACATTCTCTAAACTTGGGTCGGAATCCCAGCAGCAAATCCCACCACCATCATGAACTGCACTATTACCTGTTATCCTCACATTCTCTAAACTTAGATAGGAATCCCAGTTGAAAATACCACCACCAGCACTAGTTGCACTATTACCTGTAATCGTTACATTCTCTAAACTTGGTGAGGAATATTCATTGCAGTAAATCCCTCCACCATAATCAGCACTATTATCTGCTATCCTCACATTCTCTAAACTTGGTGAGGAATATTCATTGCAGGAAATCCCACCACCCCACCAACTAGCACTATTACCTGTTATCGTTATATTATCTAAACTTGGGTCGGAATCCCGGCAGTAAATCCCACCACCATAAACTGCACTATTAACTGTTATCGTTACATTCTCTAAACTTGGGTCGGAATCCCGACAGTAAATCCCACCACCATAACGTGCACTATTACTTCTTATCGTTACATTATTTAAACTTAGGTATGAATCCCAGCAGTAAATCCCACCACCATATGACCCAGCACTATTACCTGTTATCGTTACATTATCTAAACTTGGTGAGGAATAATTATCGCAGTAAATCCCACCACCATCACCAAAAGGTTCTGTAGCACTATTACCGATTATGGTTACATTATCTAAACTTGGTGAGGAATAATTATCGCAGTAAATTCCACCACCTTTAACGGAATAGCCATTTGTTATCGTTAATCCATTCAAAAATGTTGTTGAATCTTCTCCACTCTCAAATGTAACAACACTGCCATCCTGGTTACCATCTATTATGGTTTGTGAGATATATGTTGTATCTTGAGTAGTAAGAAATAAGGAAGCAATAGTAATATTTTTCCCATTATAATTGATATTTTCTACATAAGTATCTGGCTGTATAAGAACTGTATCGCCGTCAACAGCTACATTAATCCCTTCCTGTATTGTTGGTTGGTCTGCTGGGACATTGATAATGGTTGCAGATAGAAAGATTGATAAAATAAAAAATACGAAAATAAAAAATAAGGTTTTCATAAAGCCCTCCAAATTTAAATTTAAAAAAAGATTATTCTAACTTGTGTCAAGTTTAAATCGCTTCCTCATATATCTCAATCACTTTCTGCAAAGTCTTTTTCCAGGAATAATTTTCTTTAGCATAAATTGCAGCAAATTTCCCTTTTGTTTGTTTAGTGTTATTTTTCAATTCTTCAATAATAGCTTTAGCGAGTGCTTCATAATTATCCATCTCAACAAGCTGTCCCACTTCATTATTTACAAAATCAGGAAGACCGCCGGCTTTTGTAGCAACCACAGGTGTTCCGCAGGCAAGTGCTTCAAGGGCAACTAATCCGAAAGGTTCAATGCGGGAAGGAACAACAGAAACATCAGCAGCATTATATAATGAAGCTACATCTATTTGAGTTTGATGACCCAGGAAATAAACATTATCCAGTTTTAATTCTGCTTTCAATTTTTTCATATCCAACATTAGTTGACCATCTCCGGCAAAAGCAAAAGCAACTTCCGGAATCTCATCAGAAATAATTCGAGCAGCTTTTATTAAAAGGTCAATACCTTTAAAATCAGTAAATTTTCCTACAAAACTAACCAGTTTTTCAGGAATAATGTTCATTCCAAATTTTTTGAATAGTTCAATTTTATTTACTTTCTTAATTTTAAAAATATTCTCATCAAATCCGTTTGGATTTAGGATTAATTTTTCTTCAGGAAGTTTATAAAGTTCAATTGTATCATTATGAACCTGCCTTGAAATTGTGATTATTTTCCGAGCTTTTCTGGCTCCTTCCAAAGCATATTTATGAAAACGTTCATCTTTTTTGAAACCCATCAAATCGGTTCCATGAACAGTTATTACATACGGAAATCCGCTCTTAAGAGCAACAAAAGGAGTTATCCATAAATGCTGAGCGTGAATTACATCAGGTTTAAAATCTGAAACAACTTCTTTTGTTATTTCGGAGAACGTGGAAACGTATTTTTCTATCTGCTCATCTGTCAGATTGTAATAAGTATTTGTGCTTCGCGGATGGGTAGTGAAACAGGGAAAATTGAACTTCAAGTCCGGATTGATATTTTGGCTTTCATCACAGAGGATTGTTCTTCGTTGAAATGGATAATCGGATTCATCGAACTGGTTATCGATATCAATCACAAAAACATGATGACCTTCTTTTACGAGTTCCTGTGCGATATTCATAGTGTAAATTCCACTGCCGGAACCTTGTAGAGGAAAGTGGTTTATCAGCAGAACTCTCATCAGACCTCAAAATTTTCCATGTGATCGGAAACATCCGAAACCTGGTCTTTGGTCTCAGAAAATTTCTGGGTTGTGTGCATTAATCTTTCACTCAATTTCTTAGAAACTTGCCACAAAATTTTAGATGCAATTTCAGGATTTTCTTTCAGGATCTTTATGGCGTTTTCTCTGGGAATTACCATAAGACTCACATCTGTTGTAGCCATAACAGAAACTTTATGTGGGAAATCATAAAAGATAGATGATTCGTTGAAATGTTCACCTACCTTCAGTTCGGAAACAACAACCTTCTCACTATTGGTTGAGCTTGCTTTTAAAACCTGAAGTGAACCTTGCAGAACAATGAAAATATTATTGTTTATTTCACCTGCTTTGAAAATATAATCATTCTTTTTCAGATTAATGATTTCAGAAATGTAAAACAACTTTCGAAGTTCCTTTTTAGTGAAATTCTTGAAAATGATAATATCCTGCAAATCAACATTTTGATTTACTCCGGATTTCTCGAAAATTCGCTTCTTATCAATCTGGTATTTATCGTGCTTAATAATTTGTGCCTTGAGAATTATATCTTTTAAGGTTTCACTGAATTCTTTTGTATGTTCTAATAATATCCTCCATTTTTTCTGAAATTCCAGGTATGTTTCAAAAGTATTGTAATGTGGAATTGCATCATAACGGGCAAGATAGATATTTTTGATGGTTTCTTTACAAGCCTCTATATTATTATCTGCCAGATAATTCAGAGCCAGGATGATATTGGTTTTGAAGATTTTATCTCCCAGATCCGGTTTCATGAATTCTCCGGGATAAGGATCAAAATCCTCGGGTTTGATTTCAAACAGGTTTATTTTTGGTTTCTGAGTATCGAATTTAGATTTATCATACAAAAAACGATAAATATCTTCCCTGAATCTTTTCCAGACCGGATGCTTTTTGGGTGGTGGAAGATGTTTAATTGCCAATTGATTATCCAGGTAAAAATTGAAACCGAACATCTTGGAATTGAGAACATAATCCGTATCTTCACCCCTTGTAACCTTCGGATCAAATGGAACAATTCTCATTAGATTTCGGTGAATAACCATAGCACCACCAAAAGCAAATGGTGTTTTCTTCAATCTTGGTTCACCTCCGATAATTTTATCGAATGCTTCTCGTTTGTGACCAAATCTATCCCAATATGTCATCCAGGGTTGAATGTTTACTTTATCATAATATTCGTTATCTTCATTCAGATAGTACCCAGCCACTCCATCGATCGTGTTTCCATAAAATCTTCTGCCAATAAATTCTTTTGCTTTTGTAATGAACTTTGGATCTTCAAAGACTTCATCATCATCGATCAATATTGCAACTTCAGCATCCAGAATGTAAGGAATAAAAAGGCACAAATTTCGGATGTTGGAATATCCGCGAAGTTCCAAAACATCCGGTAAATCAATATCTTTGTAGAGTACCTTTTTCAATTCCTTCAGGTTTGAATCCGTAAAAAGGATAGTATCAACTGGTAGCTCGATTTCATGCAGCATTTTTGTAAGTTTTTCTTCAATTGGTTTTACATATTTTGGATTTGTTGAAGCTGCCAGGATTATGAGAGTAAAATGTTTATCTTCCAGAATATCAATCGATTGTAATATCCGAATTAGAGTGCCGTCAGAGTTAAGTGAAGTGGCATGATCATAAACGGCATCTCCTTCTGTCCATTCTTCATCAGGACCTGTCCAGTATGTTGGAATAACAATATAAGTTCGCATAATTCTACCTCTGTTTTTCTTTTATTAGAGCTTTCATTTTAGACCAAGTTTCTGTTAATCTGAAAAAATGGTCAATATCTTCAGGAAGTTTTTTGTAAGCCATTTCAAATGCATTCGGTAATTTCAGGAATCTTTTATCATTGAAATGTTCTGCTGCTGCTTTGCTTCCTATCTTTAATGCAGCCAATCGTTTTTCGTAGTCGCTCTCTTCTGCTTTTTCATTATATTCTTTGCTGAGCCAGTTGAAAAATGGATTACGGATAATCCATCCCATACATGCATAAAAGAATCTATCCATATTCTTTTTTATATGAATATGTGGTATATTAGGAAAGTCACCAAAACAATTGTGAAATATTAAAAGATCGATATCAACGCAACGACCTTGAGAATGATATATTATTGGTCCGAAAAGAGTGTCTTCTCCACGACCCAGGAAACATTCGTTGTCCAAAATCAGGGTTGTGGAAAAGAATGGTGGTAAAATTTTGAATTTATTAAGGTCGATTGCCAGGTTTCCGCCAAGAACTTTTTTTGTATTGAAAACGTTTTGTAAATGAGTATTTCTCGTTACTGGTTTATCCATTGTTGATATGTAGTTGAATCTATTTTCTTTTTGAATTCCATATAAAAGTTCCATCAAATAAGGAAAGTTCATTTTGGGAATTATATAATAACCTGTATAATCGCTGGTGGTTACAACAACATTCTTTTTATTAAGGCTTTTAAGATGAGAACCGACAAAATCGATTTCTTCAAATTTGCTGTTTTCTTCTTTGAATTCATATAATATTTTTGGTAGAACGTCCGTATCAAAAAAAAATAGATAATCTATTCCAAGAAACAGAGCAGCGAGTAAGATGTAATTTCTGGAAATTCCATAAGCTGCTTTTCC
>Ga0207996_1002863_pt1 | contig 9869 bp, 3 predicted proteins | sample AntAceMetag02UKG_FD_184773 | JGI IMG/M metagenome (GOLD analysis project Ga0207996, IMG submission 184773) | Saline lake microbial communities from Ace Lake, Antarctica - Antarctic Ace Lake Metagenome 02UKG (SPAdes) (version 2) | ecosystem: Environmental > Aquatic > Non-marine Saline and Alkaline... | reverse complement strand
CTTCTGCCACCCTTCCATCGCGCCGGGAATACCCACCTTGGTCATGCCGCTGCGGACGGGCACGGAACCGCTGATAAATGCCGCGCGGCCAGCGGTACAGCTCTGCTGCGCATAATAGTCGGTGAAGGACACGCCTTCATCTGCAATGCGATCGATATTGGGCGTTTGATAGCCCATCATGCCGCGGCTGTTGTGGCTGATGTTCCACGTGCCGATATCATCGCCCCAGATCACAAGGATATTGGGCTTGGCGGGATTCTCAGCGGGGGGGGCATCCTGTGCCCAGGCCGGGAGTAGTTGGGCCGCGAGGACCACACCACCGGCCAGACCGAGCGTCTTAATCAGACGCAGCGGGGATTTTTGTGTCTCGTTCATCTGTTTTCTCCTTAGGATTGCATTTTTCTTTTCTACATCCGGGGGCGCTGCCCCTCCACATCTTTCAAAATCGCCGGCATGTCCTGTTGAATATGCGCATAAAATGTTTTCATGCCGGCACAGAGATAATTCAGCCCCACCTCTCCCGCCGGGGTGCGGACTAACCGGTTCTTCGGACACTCACCCCAGCACAGCTTCAAGAATGAGCACTCTTGGCAGGTCATAGGGAGGGAATTCCGTTTGGCAAAGCCAAAATGCTTCTGCGCCTCGGAATAGGCCATGTCGCCCCAATGGGTTTCCGTCAGATTGCCGACACGATACTCGGGATAGACATAATGATCACAGCTGAACACATCGCCGTTGTGCTCCACCACCATGCCCTTGCCACAGAACTCCGCCGTGACGCAGCGCTGCGACGGCATTCCCATCGACTGTGCGACCGCGGTCTCGAACAGATCGATATGCACTTTGCCGTAGTCGCGCTTGTACCACTCATCCCAGATTTTGCAGAGGAAGGCGCCCCAGTCATCCGGGTCCACGGACCAATCGGTCACGATAGAATCCGGCGCGCCCGGTTTGGCCTGCGGGGTGCCAACCACGGGCAGGGATTCCGGATCCCAGTGCTGCGGGGCCGTATCGCCGAAAACCTTCGGCTCCACGCAGGCAATAAACTGGACGCGTTTTGCCCCCAGCTCCCGGGTCAGGAAACGATACACATCCAGCGGAAGGGTCGCGTTGTCGCGATTCACCACACAGAGGGCATTATACGGGATCCCGTGCTTCTGCAGCAGCCGTGCCGCCGCGACCACTTTGCTGTGCGTCGGTTCCCCGCCCTTGGTCACGCGATATTTGTCATGCAAGCGCTTGGGACCATCGCAGCTGAGCCCAACGAGGAAATGGTTCTTTTTGAGGAATTTGGCCCAGTCCTCATTCAGGAGGGTCCCGTTCGTCTGCAGGTCATTCTCAATCAGCTGGTGCGGCTTCTTGTATTTCGCCTGCAGCTCCACCACCCGCTCAAAAAACGGGATGCCCAGCAGCGTCGGTTCCCCACCCTGCCAGGAAAAGACCACCTCGGATCCAGTCTGCGCCTCGATATACTGCCGGATATGGCGCTCCACCATCTCATCAGACATGCGGGGAGCTTTGGGCTGATGCAACAGCCCCTCTTTATGCAGATAATAGCAATAGGTGCAGTCCAGATTGCAGACCGACCCGATTGGCTTGATCATCGCATGGAAGCGGTGGGCCTGGCCCGGAGGCTGTGGTTTCAGCGAAACGGTGGGTTCCGAATGAGGGTTTACGGCTGACATCCTGTTTAGGATACCAAAGTTTAACGGAAAATCAACCGGTAGACCGGGTTTAAGCTAAACCAGACTTATTGCGCCGCCACATCTTCCGAAACTTCAGTCCATACTCTCGCTGCATGAGCTAAAACAGGCCGAAATCCTCAAATTTAGCTGTTTTTGGCGTCAAAATGACCATTTTGGCCTCCCAATTCCTTAAATTGGCACAAAAATCACAAAAATCACATAGAAAAGCACTGGCGGCCCACTCATATGAATCCGTTGAGCTAATCTCTGTTTTTGTGTTCTCTGCGCTCTGTGGTGAAAATCCATCCTATTGGATGCTTTTCAGGCGCTTGGGGGCCAATTTTGGCTATTTTCAGCTATTTTTGGCCATTTTAAGGCACATTTTGCCTATTTTTGGCTATTTTTTGGAAATTTTGGGGCGATTACGGATGAATCGCTTTGTCGTACGGATTGTAGGAATTGGTAGGATAATCATCGAACTCCTGCTGGTTCGTCCACCCGTCGTCATCCAGATCATCGCCCGTCGCCGTTCCCGGATCCCCCGGCGTCACATTGTACTCCAGAAGGAAGGCCTCATAACCCGTTGCTGCCTGATAAGGGGTGATGGTGATATTATCAAAGTTGGCACTATTATCCTCCGTACCACCGACTCCGCGAATTCGAACATAAACGGGTACATTCACATCAACATCCGTCGAATATTCGGTCAGATTCGTCACTGCCCCTGCGTCCACTTGACCCACTTCAATCCAGCCGGATACCAAATTCTCGCTGATTTCGATGGCAAGGGTGGGGGCATTGCTTCCGTGCTCGCCATAGGGGCCATACCACATCGAAATATTTCCAATACCGTTAGCAAGGACCTTCGACTGGACTGTCATCGCGTCTACCCCATCCTCCGGCGTGTATTTTAAGCGAGCCGACTTGTTTCCAATTTTTTTGTCATCTTCAGTCGTCCCAATCAAAATCCCGTCCAGATTCCACCACTTGTCGTTTAACTCCACAATATCAGCGGCATAACCTGATTTACTACCATCTTCAAAGGTACATATATATGGATCAGGCAGCACATAGGAGGTCACCGTAACGTCCACCGATCCCGTGCTGACCGGGTTCATCGAAATGACCTGTAGCGTATAAACGTTTCCATCATCGGCTTCGGCGGGCGTGAAGTTGAAGGTATCAGCAGACATGCTTACCGTCCCGGCATAGTTCGAAGGCAGGAAAGTCCAGCTCTGCATCGTGCTACCTGCCGGTGTAATCGAAATCCCCAGCGACAGCGTATAACTCACCGGAATGCTTTGGGCGCCAGATGGAATAAACGAAACTCCAGATCCTGCAATCGTAACCCCATCAAGGCCCACGTTACCGTTGTCCTTGTTCACATAAAGAAACTTGAGGTAGCGAGAGGATGACAGCAAGTCCTGTTCGTACTGGGTTGCCGTTCCTGATATAGGGTTCCCACTATTATAGGTGACCACATCCGTCCAAGTTGAACCATCAACCGACTCCTGGATTTTATAGGTATAAGCCCCCGATAAGCTATTCCCCTTAGTCCAATAGGACACTGCGCTTGCCGCACCGCTAAAATTGATTTGAAGGGTATCGCCCGACCCGTCGAATTTTGCCGCATTCTCCCCACTCTTGTCATAGTCCGAGCTATAATCATTCCCCAAGCCGTTCTGGGTCCATCCCGACGGTAACGGCCCCACCTTCCACGGTCCGGAATGACTGGTTGGCAGCGTGGCCTGTGCAAAAGCAATTGTGCCTACGCAAAAAAGGAAAATCAGACTTAGTAGTAACAATTTCTTCATGACGTAGCTCCCAATGCGGTATTCATCACCATGAATCTACACTTCCTGCCTCCTCTAAACCAGTCGAATTGTTGAATAAAGAAACGTTCACTTCCACAAGAGGTGCAGGCAGTTCCGCCTGCCAAAACGCCCCTGGAGCGCCCTTTGCTGCGTCAGCCCCCTCAAAAGTGCCAAAAAAACAAAAAAGAGGCGTTTTGATCTGATTTTTGGCATTTTCGACGCTTTCCAGGCCTCTTTTGATCTATTTTAAGCCATTGCAGCACTAAAATGCGGATTTTAATGATTTCAGGCCATTTGGATTAAAATTCATATAATTCATTGCAGTAAATATGGATAAGTATAAATATTAATAGTTAAGGACTTTCCCTTTCCTTTCGCCGATTCAGGGTGAAAAAGAGGCCACTGAGAGCCTGCAACCCCTTGCCAGCGCTATTCAAAAGAAGTATGGTTGAGATGGGAAGAAACGAAACTTCTCCCTAACAATAGAGGTGGCCATGAGGAGTAGAGCTGGAATCATTGGATGGGTCTTGCTGGGATGCGCGTTAAACGCCCACGCCCAGTCGTCTCCCTATTCCTCTATGGCGGTGGCGGGCGGGGCGTTCACTAATTCATGGGACACGACCCCCAACATGACCCTCATTGCAGACAACACCTGGCAGTGCACTCAGGAAATCACATCGGCCGGCGGCGAATTCAAATTTGCCGCCAACGGAACCTGGGAAATCAGCTGGGGAGGCAGCGTAACGGTCGCCCGCGTGCCAGGCAGCGGACCCACTACTCCTCAAACACTTGCTAATCTCAACTTTTCCGGTCTAACGCCCGGCCTCTATCAGTTCACCTTCAATGATGAGACGCTTGAATTCCAAATGGATTGGGCGGGTGCTTCGCCGCTTCCGCTGCCGTCCATCACGAACATGGCGCTGGTAGGCGGCTTCAACAGCGGAACCCCCTCTGGAAACAGCATTCTAACCAACAGCATCGACAACACCAATCTATGGAGTGGATCTGTTGATCTGCAAACGGGTACCACATTTCAATTTCGCCCTAATGAGGATGAGAATGCACAATGGGGTGCTTCCACCCCGACCACTTACAGCAGCCTCCCGGTCACCGACGCCAATGCTTGCGGACTGTCCGATTTCACTCTGGCCGACATCTCTACGAATCCCGGAACCTTCCTGTTCCAGCTGGACACCAGCAATGCTACCTTCAGCATCACCCAGACCGCCACGCAGGAATTCACCATCAGCACCATGACCGCCCAGGGCAGTTTTGTGGCCACCGAAACCCCGCCGACCAACATGATGCAGATTGGGGAAACCCTGTGGCAGTCGGAGCATTACGTGACTAACAGCGGCACCGTGACCCTGCGCTTTGCCGCCAACGATGCCCTCCGGATCTGGGGTGCCACCAACGGGACGTCCATTGCCTTGCCGGTCTCGGGAACAATGGAAACTGGTTTGACGACCTATGTGGAAATGACCGGCGTGGTGCCGGGACGGTATCGAATCCAATTCGATCATCAAACCGGGGCCTTCAGCTTCCGGGAACTCTATACGGAAGCCTCAGGCATCAACCTGTTGTCGAATCCCGGCTTTGAAGAAACCACACTGCCCGATGGCGGCGATGCCGTGGACTGGGGCACCTGGCAGGCCTGGCCCAAGAGTGTGGCCGACACCTATCTCCCGCATTCCGGCAACTGGTGCGGAAGTATTGAGGGACAGTGGTATCCAGAACGCACTGACTATGGTTCTTTTGCGCAGGATGTGCCGGTGACACCCGGCCTCAACTATCGCGCTGCCGCCTGGTTTAAAGCCACGCCGGACTGGACGGCTTCCGTCATGCAGATCAAAATCGAATGGCTGAATGCCACGAATGGACCGCTGGGCGGCACCGTCATCGAGAACATCCCATCCCTTTCCGCTGCCTGGGTGCAATATGCCGCCGAAGGAATTGCCCCCGAAGAGGCAACCCAAGCCCATGTCCTCTTCCTGTGCTCCGGCGCAGGAACAACCGGTTCGATGCAGGTGGACGACGCAGAGATGCGCTCAGTCGCGAGTCGCTCCCAGAACTTTGACACCTGGGGGGAATTGACCGACTTTGCCACGTTTGCTCCGGACTGGTCCATCACCAGTGGAAAGACCGTTTCAAACGCTCCCCCCCCCCTTCCCCCTGCCGGTGTATTCATCTCCCAATATATCGAAGGCACCGGAAACAATAAGGCTATTGAAATCTTCAACGGCACCCTTTCCAATCTCGACTTGTCTGCACAAAACTACGTGCTCCAGCAATATAACAACAGCTCTCTCACCGCTTCTGTAGACATCGCCCTTTCTGGAACGATTGCATCCCGGGACTGCCTTGTAATTGGACGCCAGGACACGCCCACCAACTATGCTCCAGATGCCGCCATCAGCGATCTGGACAACCTCTTTACAAATAAAAATCTTACGTTTAACGGCGACGATGTCATCGTTCTACGCCAAGATGGCACGATCAAAGATCGTGTCGGACAAGTGAGCTCCAAAGCCACCGGGTCCCTCTGGAGCCGCAACACTACGGACCACACCCTCACACGCAAGTCCACCATCGAAACCGGTACCGTCACTTCTGCCACTGAAGAATTTCCATTACTGGACGAATGGGAGATTTCCAATCAGGACACATTCACGGATCTGGGGTCCCATGAAATTCATTATGAGGTGTATAACCCTGGCGGCTACAGCCTCATCATGGATACCGGTGCCACGCTGATGAGCGGGGAACTTTCCGGCGGTATTGGCGATGTCAGCTTCTGGTACCGGACTGAGTCCATGACCCCCGCTGTGACCCTGGTAATGGAAACCGCCATTTCGGATTCCGGTCCGTGGAGCAATGTCGTCACCTTGACAGATTCCACCAGCGACTTTACCTATTATGTTGTTGCGGTGAATCGGAGTGACCATATGTGGGTACGCTTTCGTCAGACGGACGCCGGAACCAACCGCTTCCGCATCGATGAAATCACCGTCACTGAACTCTCGGATGTGAAGCGACTGGAAGATTTCTCCGGCTGGACCGATCCCGCCTACCAAACCCTCGGAAACTATTCGCGTTATAGCTGGTCTCTCCAAGGCAAAATTGCCCCTACCAGCGGCCTCTACGGAACCCAAGCCGCCCTCATCACCCCCCCCGACGGATCAGTGCTTTCCCCTGCTTACGCACTAGGGGTGGGCGAATTGATTTTCTGGACAAAATCATATGATCCAGAGGATCCCGCCTATCTGTTGCTGCAAACGAGTATCGATGGCGGAACGAACTGGTTCACACAGGGGTCCTTCACCGCCGGTAACGCCACGACCTATACGACCTGGCTTTATCTCACGAACAACCCCTCTCAAGCCCGTATTATTTTTGATCCTGCAAAGGAGTCCGGCGATACCCTGCTGGACAGCATTGAAGTCCGGGTCCCGGCCCTTTATCGGGATCAGGACTTCGACGGATGGCCCTTAAAGCGCTACTACAGCAGCGGCACTGCTTCTCATCAAGGTTGGGGCCTCAGCAATTGCATAGTAGATGCCCCGTACGCCTATTCCGGAATGGCCGCACTTCTGAACCAAACCACCGATGGCTCTGCCTGGATCGGGAGCCCTTATCTCCCCGATGGTATCGGCTCTATCTCTTTTCGCATGAGACTGACAAACAGTTCGAGTGCCAATATTTCACTGCAAGTCCAAGTATCCGCTAAGGGTGTCAGCTGGAACACAATTGATACCTTCACCGCCACCTCCTCCGATTCTGTTCAGTTCCAGCTCTACCGCGAAGACACCACCAACCACTTTGTCCGGTTTGTTCACAGTGCCGGCGGCGCCGCGGTCCCCATTGATGACATCCAGATCGGAAGTCCACAACCCCGGCCTGAAGTCTCTATATCTCCCAACACAGATCCGGCAACACCCTCCACGAATGATACGGTCCAGATCACCGCTGATATCGTGACCCGATACGGGGCCTCCATCCTCAGCGTCACTGGGCACTACAAAATTGCATCGAGTCTGTCGTTTACTCCGGTGGCCATGACTCCGGTGGCCTATGGATCCTACGCCTCCATTTCTTCCATTCCGGCCCTGCCTCCAAGTGTCACGGTCCAATACTATGTCACGGTCCAGTATACCGGCATCGGCGCGGCTCCGGCCTCCACCGGATTCTCCACCAACCTGACCCCCTCCTTAACCAACTCCTACCAGATCTCCAGCGTCCAGCAGGGGGATGTATGGATCAATGAAATTGCCTATCTCGCCTACAATGTGGAATTCTTCGAAGAAGACCATGAATTTATCGAGTTATGCGGAGTCGCGGGTTCCGACATCTCCGGATGGAGCATTGAACTCGCCTTTGGTGCCGATGCCGACATCGCTGCCAATTCCAATCAGCCGGTGTATGCGACCTACCCCATCTCCAGCCACACCTTCACCAACCAGACCAACGGATTCAGTTTCTATGTTCTGGGAGACCAGCAGCTTCTGGATGCAGGCGAACCCATTGATGAGGTTCTGACCGTTCTCGTCCCACCGATTGCAGAAAATTGGGGCTTCAACCATGTTGCCGACAACCGCGGCGTGATCCGCCTGCTGAACGAATATGGCAATTTGGTCTATTCCATTTCCTATGCCGGCTCTGCCTCTGGATCTGAAAGCATTCCCACAAAGCAGTTAAGTTACGACACCAACTCAGTCAACCTCGGCGTTGAGGGCTCCATCTATGAGCAATTCACAAGCTGGAGCCTGGAGGGTTTCTCCATCGGCGAAATTAATTATGGTCAGACGCTGATTCCGACAGGCTCCATTGAACTGGCCATGGTGTGGCATATCCCTTCGCTCCTGATCACCCCGTTGAATACCAATGTCGTCCCTCCCTTTACCATGCTGGACCCTCTCGGAGCCCAGAACCATGATTCTCTCGGGATCCACTATGGCTATTCTACCACCAACTATGACTTCCCCAACGGCACCCTCTACTATCGCCAATCCGGATATCCCTCCTGGAGCTCTCTACCCATGAGCATCCGGCAGGGATCAATCGATTCAAACAACGATGCCTATGTGGCCGCCACTATCCCCATCCGGGCCTTCACACGCGGCACCACAATTGAATATGTCATTCAGGCCAACCCGAATGAAACTGGCATTTCCACAGCCTATATCGGTCTGGACACAACAAATGATTTTGAGCTGTTTGAAACCCTGAGCGAGGCCCAGGCCATGCCATTCGTCTTCACTTATACCATCCGCTCCAGCATCTACATCACCAATATGAGCACCAATGCCACCTCGTGGATCTTCCATACGGATGGCAATGACATCATTGAGCCCTTCGTCAACTTCAATGTTCAGGTCAACACCAATGCATTGACCCAATATCGGTATATCTATGACGATGATGGCAACATCATCGGGTTGACGACCAACTCCACATGGGGAACATGGGCAGACACGACGTACACGGTCACTCCAATCGATGCCTTTGGTCAGAACACCTTTACGGTTCCGCGTGCAGGTGAAGACGACACGAAATCCTTCTACCGCATTAACCTCCTCTGGCCATAGAAGCTCAGCCTGCTAAGCCCGGCTGTTCCCTGCCCCCGTGGGGGCTCAGCTTGCTGAGCCCGGACTGTTTTCATATATTTCGCCCGCTCAGCCCCTTGATGCTTCTGCCATGAACCTGCCGCGGCGGCGCATCCTGAATCTGCTCAAGGGTCGAACTCCACTCCCGGCGCACGCTATTTCATTACCGGTTGTAGGCCGGATCTCTGCGTCCGGCGAAATTCGCGCCCGCCACAGAGGGCGGGCCTACAATCGATTGCTCCTTCTTTCCCTTACCCATTCGCGGTTGTTCGCGTCCATTCGAGGTTAGCGCAATTATATATTTTCTGTGGCCGCTATGGGATGTAGGCCGGACCTCTGCGTCCGGCGGTATTCGCGCCCGCCACAGAGGGCGGGCCTACAATCGATCGCTACTTCTTTCTCCTCCCCATTCGCGTTTGTTCGCGTCCATTCGCGGTCAGCGCAATTATATATTTTCTGGGGCCGCTATGGGATGTAGGCCGGACCTCTGCGTCCGGCGGTATTCGCGCCCGCCACAGAGGGCGGGCCTACAATCGATCGCTCCTTCTTTCCCTTTCCCCATTCGCGGTTGTTCGCGTCCATTCGAGGTTAGCGCAATTATATATTTTCTGTGGCCGCTATGGGATGTAGGCCGGGCCTCTGCGTCCGGCGGTATTCGCGCCCGCCACAGATATTGCCATATGGCGGGTCAACATGATTTTTCCTCTGTTTCGATGAGATCTATATATTGTTTGATCACGTGCTTGGCGAGTTGAGTGACGAGATGG
>Ga0207996_1002861_pt1 | contig 9873 bp, 8 predicted proteins | sample AntAceMetag02UKG_FD_184773 | JGI IMG/M metagenome (GOLD analysis project Ga0207996, IMG submission 184773) | Saline lake microbial communities from Ace Lake, Antarctica - Antarctic Ace Lake Metagenome 02UKG (SPAdes) (version 2) | ecosystem: Environmental > Aquatic > Non-marine Saline and Alkaline... | reverse complement strand
ATTATTCTTATTTTCCTTGTGCTCTTCTTAGCCGGCTGTTCCAAAAAATATGACAACCTCGATCTGAGTATGTACAAATATCGAGACACAAAAAACCTGGTGAAATTTGTCTATGATGCAGCAAAAATTTTAGAAAATGAGGGTGTTGTAGGACTTGACTATTTTTGCAACAACCGCCAGCGTTTCCAAACCAAAGATCACTACCTGTATATTTATGACATGGACTGCAACAATATCTTTCACAGCGGAATGGAACATCTCGAAAATACTAATCTCATAGACGTTACGGATAAAAACGGGAAAGAAATCGCAAAATTGACATTGGATGCTTTGAAAGATCCGAACAATCCTCATGCGTGGGTGCACTATTCCTGGTGGGAACCCGGAAAATTCTATCCTGTTCCAAAATCGTCATGTCATTTTAAAGTGACGACCCCCGAAGGAAAAGAATTTTTTGTGGGTGGCGGAATAAATTATCCTCAGGAAGAGCAGGAATTCATCAGGATCATTGTAGATGATGCAGCAAAGCTCATTAAAAAAAAAGGACAAAGTGCATTTGCTGAGATAGCTGATCCTACATCACAATATAACTACAGGGATGTGACAGTTTTTGCATTTCGCTCGAATGGAGATATTGTGATCTCACCCGTTCTCGATGATAGTCTTTCGAAGATACAGCTCATGGAATGTACAGACGAGGTTGGTCATAAACCTTTTTTGAAAGTGTTGAATGCTTTAAAAGAGAATGACAGCGTGTGGGAAGTTTTTTTGGCAAAGAATAGATTCCGTCGAGAGCTCATCAAAAAATGCATGTATATCCGTAAAACCGACCTTGATGGTGAAACGATATATGTGGGAGCAATTACCGATCTGCCTAATCCCCCATAGAAAAGCGGAGTGCCAATGACACAAAAAATCAAGAAATATGAATATACCGTAAACGAGGTTCCACCTCCAGGACAACTGGTAGTGCTCTCCATCCAGCATGTGATGTTGATGGTGATGTCACTCTGCCTGCCGATCCTCTTTGCGAGCCAGCTCAATGCTTCTTTGGAATTCACAGCGTCATTAATATCCCTCTCGATGCTTGCCGTTGGATTTGGTTCGATCATTCAGTCGGTCGGGCTGCCCTTTATCGGTTCAGGATACTTATGTCCGAATCTTTGCGGACCATCCTATTTCAGTCTCTCATTATCCGCTGCATGGCTTGGTGGTTTGCCCCTAATGCGTGGAATGATCATCATCGCAGGAATAGTCGAGATGGCGCTTGCTCCCATCATACAAAAGTTGAAAAAGATCATTCCAACCTACGTTGTTGGGCTCGTTGTGGCAATGGTTGGTGTCAGCATAATCAAGTTAGGAGTTACATCGGTTTTCGGGCTTGCCTTTTATGGAGATGCGATCAGGAGTGTTGATATTTTTATTGGTGCGATCTCCCTGCTGATCATGGTGCTGAGCAACATCTGGGGTAAAGGATTCATGAAAATGTACTGCCTGCTCATCGGTATGGTTCTTGGCTGGATTTTAGCCCTCATTCTTGTTCCCGAATACTGGTTTAGTCTTTTTGCCGTTAAAAGCAGCCCAACTTTTTCTCTCCCTAGATTTGGACCGGAATTTAGGCGGATCACCATCGATCTTAAGATGCTCATTCCCTTTATCGTGATCGCAATCAGCGGTTCGTTAAAATCCTTTGGTAATCTTCTTGCAGCTCAAAAAATCTCAGAGCCGGATCTTAAAGAAGCGGATTTTGTCCCTATCCGCAAGGGGCTCATTGCAGATGGATTTTCTACAGCGCTCGCAGGATTGATCGGGGGTATGGCAGTGGATACCTCTTCCAGTAATATCGGGCTTGCAGGTGCAACAAAGGTCGTGAGCCGTTGGATAAGCGTTGTTGCCGGTATCATTTTCATAGTATTAGCTTTTTTCCCAAAATTGATCACTGCACTCTCATTGATCCCCAAACCGGTTCTGGGTGCGTCGATATTATTCTCAGGATGCTTTATGATCTGTATCGGGTTAAAAGAAATGTTCAGCCACGATTGGGATTCACGTAAAACATTTGTGGTGGGCATTTCCCTCATTTTCGGATTGAGTACTGCAATGCTGCCCGAGCTCTATGCCCGTGCTCCCGAATTTATCAAAACCTTCTTTACCGATCCCCTGCCCACAACTACGATACTTGCTGTACTGCTCCATCAAATATTTAATCTTGATAAAGTATTTGGGAAGAATGAAGAATAATGTATAGATAATAAATAATTTGGATTAATATGTTATTATATAAAAAGAGTTGACATATATTTCTAAAAATAATGTGTATAATATTATGAGTAATGAAAATAAGACAAATAAAATCCAAACAATAATGATAATTTGTTCAATCGTAGCTATTGTAATAGCTTTTCTGACCCTTTATTACCAATTTTTCCACAAAGCTAATGATTTAAGTGCTTATCTAATAGATTGTAAAAATTATGATAACAAATTCTTTTTCCGTTTTATAATTATAAATAAAGGTAATCAGCAGGGTTCATTATTAGAATTAAAATTTAGATTTTTAAATAAATATACAAAAGAAGGTTTCTATAGAGAATCAGCGGTTAACTTCAATGATAGCTTAGGTTTAAGCTATAGTTTAGTTGCCAGGCTAAGTTCGATTGATCCAAAAGATTCACTTAATATCAAAACCCCTTATTTTATTAGACCTGGAGAAATGTGTGTTTTAAAATTGGTTATAGATTATGATAAAAGTTTTTTATCTAGTAGATTAATTAAATATGAACCTGTTTCTATAGAGTATTTTGAAAAGAATGTTGAAAAGTATCTTCCTATAGTTTTCATCTTTGAATCTATGAATTCTAAAGGAAATAAATACACAAAGAAATGCATAATTTCATCTTTACTTTATAACGAAACAACTAATTTTGACGTTGATTATAGAACCGATAGAATAAAACTCTTCTCAGAAAGTATTAAAAATCCATATAATTTTCCTTTAGCAAATAATGAGTTACCTCAATCTCCTTTAAAATAATTTTTTTATCATTCGTTTATTATCATTGTTGATTTGATGATTTTCTATAAGTCTGCATTTAATAATCCTTTAAATTACTAGGGTAGTGCTATATTAAATATTAGATATTGATGAAGTAGTTGAAAAAAAATATAGAAAAACATATTAACTATTTATGATAAAAGATAGCAATGCGAAATTTCGCTCACGGTTATTTTGCCAAAAAAATTAATTTCACTAATCATGGACTGTAATTTCAGCTGTGTGTTTAGCTATGGATATAGGTCGTTGGAATGATTAAAAAATGGAGGAATTTATAAATAATTATTTAACACCTTTATATAAATTATTCTTGGAAAATGGTAATCCTGCCAATGCTGAACCAATGGCAAAATATATGAAGAACCGCTTTCCATATTTGGGAATAAAAACACCAAGGCGAAAAGAATTGCTTAAAGATTTCTATGAAGAAAACGGCTTGCCGGAAATGCAGGAATTGAAGCAGATCACATTGGATTTGTGGGATTTTCCTGAACGGGAATTTCAATACGTTGCAATTGGGTTGTTAAGAAAATTCACTAAAAAATGGGATGAAGACTTCATCAATCTTTTCGAGCAGCTTATTATCACAAAATCCTGGTGGGACACTGTGGATGGATTAGCCAGCTGGATGGTAGGAAAACATTTCACAAGATTTCCTGAAATTCGTGATACATACATTGATAGATGGATGAAAAGCGGAAATATGTGGTTGCAGCGAACTTGTTTATTATTTCAGCTAAGCTACAAAGAAAAAACAGATGAGATGCTTATGGGAAGTATCATTATGGCATTGAATGGAAGCGATGAATTTTTTATCAATAAAGCGATTGGTTGGATTTTGCGCGAATATTCCAAAACAGATGCCCACGCAGTAATAAACTTTGTGGAAAACAATGAACTCGCTCCTTTAAGTAATAGAGAAGCACTCAAATGGTTGAAGAATCAAGGAAGAATTTAATATAGAGTGTTATTAAACTCCACGGATTTCTTTTATTATGAAATAATATAAATCTCTTAATCTAGGAGACATAAGTTTCTTCTGTGCGAATGCTATAATGTTTTAATCTTATATGATTCCTAACCATATCTAATAATTTAGTTTTTGACACAATTCCTCCATTTTTTATTTTTGTCTTGACAGCACTTATTCATATTTTGATAAAAGAAAAAAATGATAAGCAATGTAACAAATCCTGTTAGAAGCAATACTACCAACAGGACAAATAGATTATTAATGGGAACTACAATGCAAGTTTTTTATGAAAAAAATGCAGTATTTTATACATTTATATGTTTTTATAACTTATTGCATTGTAGTGAGATGTTATCTAATATGATAAGAAGGTTAGACTGCAGATTGCAGTCCAATTAGTAGTTAGCTTCATTTTTCTAGTATGATGGTCGAGGTGAATTAGTGAATACAATGAAGGAAGAAGAAAAAGCAATCGAAGCTTGGAACACTTGGAAGGGTAGATATGTTGTTTCTACCCCTGAATTATTTAGAGCAAGTAATCCATGTAATGATTGCTCCAAAATCATGGATGGTAACAAGTTCAATGAGCCTGGGGTATCCGATCTTGTAGGTAAATCTATCATGGCTCGAAAATGGCTCATTTACAACCCCTTGGCCATTTTTAACTCCCAAACAAGCTTCGATTTACGGCGATAGTGAAACAGGGTTGTTATCGGCATTAGAAATTTTCAAGCTAAGAGCGAGATGGTGTTCGCTCTTTCCTTCAGTAATAGAATATCGTGAAGGAATTTCGAAATTACTTTGCGACAATGATCGTGAGAATACCCTGTTAAATAGTACTCTTCAAAAATGGAATAAGAGAATAGATGAAATAGGCTTGCCCGTGTTTGAATCCAATGATTTAAGAGGAGTAAATCTTGGAGGGCTAGAGCTGGGGCAATCATCATTTAATGGTATTTGGCTTAGAAATGTAGACATGAAGTATTCTGAATTGTCTTTAGTCCAACTAGATGGAGCTAATCTATATCAAGCTAATCTTTTGGGCTCAAATGGAATGCACTCCTCATTTATGCAGACGATTTTAAACGGAGCAAATTTAAGCAATTCTTTCCTATCTCACGCAAGATTTGAGGAATCAGATCTCTCAAATACAAATTTCAATAACTCTATTTGTTATAATTCCCAATTTGATGGAGCAATTCTTAAAGGGGCTTCATTGTGCGGCTCAATGTTAGGAAATGTATCACTTCTTCCATCAATAACAATTGACAAAGGTATTGAAAAAAGAAAACCAACTGATATGAGAGAAGTAATTTGGGATAAAGATACAGATCTTTCTGATGCGAAAATCGATAGTGAGAGTACTCTAATATCAGTTGATTTTCGAACCTTCGTATATGGGAAAAATAAAAATACCAATAGTCCAATTAGAAGAATATTTGGAGCTCTTGAATTAAAACCTGGGATGTTTGGACTCGGCGTGGACATTAAAAAATTATTCCGAAAAAGAAGCTAACAAGCTGCTTAGAGCTGACTCACACGCAAAGACGAGGCTGACGAAAATGACGTGGATGGATACAATTATCGAACAAATCGAGTCTGTTTCAGGAAGCAGCTCAAGCGCAAGACGTTAGGCTGCTTGGAGATGAAAGTGAAACATAATATAATAATATTATTATTTTTAATTATATTCATTTCTTTAATTGGATGTGACATATCCGAACCAGAAAAAGCAACAAATCCTCTATTAGGAAAGTGGTCTGAATCTTTTGAATATAATGGGTTTCCTGGTTATATTATTACAGAATACAACAATGACTATGATCCAATTATTCAAACATCTACCATTGAATTTACTGATAATGATTTTACTGTAAAAATTTTACCTCAGATTGTACATCTAACAGGTGTAAGTGATACCCTTTATTCAGGTACTTATTCCGCTTTCCAGGATACTATAATATTTAATCTGAATAAAGGAGACAGCACTTCTATTGAAAAGATGAATTATTTTATAGAAAATGACAGTCTTTATTTTTCAATCCCGTTAATTTTGATGAATCAACGGGTTTATATATTACAAGTTTCAGTTCATTTATATGGGGTGGCAGTATAAAATCTTCTGGAGTGTTTGTAAAGATTGAGGAGTAGTTAATCTGCTTTGAATATTAACAATTGCCTTCCATATTGACAGTTTTATTGATATATTAATAAATTGCTCTTGTCCATTACTCTCTTCCAAATGTAAAAATTAGTAAGGTTAATATTCAATTCTGAGATCTACTAACTGAAAATACAAAATTGTTATTTATTTATTGGAAAATAGTGAAAGCAGTATAACCACCGCCGCACTTGACAAAAATACTGGCGGATTTTGATTTTTCCTTTTGATAGAACCTTAAACCTTGCGAATGGTTGAGCTTCGAAACCTTCCGACTTCATCCCGAATGCTTTCTGGACTACGACGTGACAGGTCGCAATGGTTCGGATTGCATGAAACAGATGCAGGATAAACCTGCATCTACCCGATTGTTTATTGGGATATTATTGAATGCTTATTCGTGCTTCAAATATTTTTTACTTCTGGTTCGGGTCGCACTCCTTCACATACTCTCCAAGCTCCTGCGCAAATTCGGAAACCAGCACTATTCTCTTATAATCAATTGGCACATTATTCAAATACTGAAGTACCAGATATTGTTTTGCATCATTGGGAAATATGCCTGCGAAGAAAAATCCAAGTGATTCAATATCCTCGATATATCTTGCAGAATTCTCATCGCAAAGATCGAGATAAAGATCGAATGTTTCAATTTTCTTGTGGCAAAGCTCTTTCAACCTTTGACTTATCTCTAGTTTGATGTTTGCACCACAATCATTAATGTAGATATTGGCAAAGTTGAGAGAATCTTTCATTTCGACTTCAACATCGGATTGTACTATATCTTGCGTAATTTTTTTAGAGATATCAGGTATATTTAACCTTGCTTCTAGTTCGATATTATTGTATATCTTTTCAATAATCTTCTTATGACGAGCAGGCACAAAAATATTCACATTCTGATCGAAGAGTTTTTTATAACTCAACACAAGGGTTTCTCGCTGAGATCCTTGATCTTCCATGCCTTCAAAAGTTTTTGGGGGTGATAATCCAATTAATATTGCAGAATCTTTGAAACCACATTTTAATAATGCTTTTTGGGAATAGGGATGTGTGGTAACACCTTTTGCGTAGAGACCTTTGATCTTTTTATCTTTTGCCTCCAACTCAAGGAACTCATTCAGAGACGTCATACAACCCTGTCCGCGAAACTTTGGTTTCGTGAAAGCCATTCCAAGCTCAGGAACGTCCTTTTTCCTTCCAAAACGTTCCAATGCACAGTGCCCCATCGCTTCACCTGTCTTATCACACACCGCAACAGCAGAAATAAGTTCGCCTGACTTCGACATCTCAACAAGTCTTTCCGGGTAATATATGTTTTCCATTATATAGGTATAACCATAGGTTCGATAGGCACATTGAGAAATTTCGATCGCCTGCTTTTTCTGAAGAAGTTCAACGTGAAATGGAATTGTCATTCTTTCTTTTTTTGATTTGAAGGTCGGTTGTTCAAATGCCTGCATCTCCGAAGTTTGGAAATATTTCTCGACGTGTTTTTGATCGACAAATTTAACAAGATGTACTTCCTTTCCACCATAACCCATGTTATGAAAAGATAGTTGATCAACACTGCCTTTCATCAGACGAAATCCCAGACCAACCTGTTCATCCCCTTCCAATGACTTTTCTGCAGAAAAATCCTTTACCTGGTTTGGATCAAAGGGTAATCCTTTATCTTTGATTATAACCTTAAATTCAACGGGTGTAAGCTCACATATCACATCAAAGGTTGCATCTTCGTCAGGGAGAAATGCATGTTTTATCACATTTGTAACCGCTTCTTCAACAGCAATATTGAAAAAGGTAATATCCTTTTGAGAAAATTCGGCAAGACGAGCCAACTCATTTATAAATGACTGTATTGCTGCAAGATATGCGATATCGACAGGTAAATGCAAAGTCGAGATTTTTCTTATTTCCATGGAACCCCCGTGTGAAAAACGGTTTTCTTTATAATTTTAATGTCAAGGTCTGTGATTTATTTTTCTGCTCATTACAGTTTCAGTGTAAGCTGATGAGGTAAGTTTATCTCATCTTTCTCAAGATTTGATACGCTAATGCCAAGCAGTCTTATACTACATTTTTTTACAAGAGTTTCTTTTAAAAGAGAATTGACTGTTTCGAAGATTATTTCTTTTTCCTGGGTTGATTTTTGCAATGTTTTACTTCTTGTCGCCTGATAAAAATCAGGATATTTTATCTTTAGCGTGATCGTTCGTCCGGCGACATTATGCTTCTTTAATCTTTCTTCAATTTTTGCAGCACATTTTTCCAAATATTCCTTCATTTCATGTATATCATCAATATCTGTTGCAAAGGTGTTCTCGTGTCCAATTGATTTAATATCCCGCTCGGTTGTGACTTCTCTTTTATCAATTCCCCTCACAATATAGTAATAATATTCTCCAACTTTACCAAAATGGCGTATCAGTTCTTCCAACGTTTGTTCCTTCAGATCCTTCCCATTAAGAATGCCAAGCATCTGCATTTTTTTCTCGGTTACTTTGCCTATGCCATAGAATTTTCCAATGGGAAGCCCTTCCAGGACTTCTTTTGCCTTATCGGGGGGAATAACCACGAGTCCATCCGGCTTATCCATATCAGAAGCTATTTTTGCCAGGAACATATTATACGAGACACCAGCAGAAGCTGTTAATCCGGTTTCTTTAAAGATCCTTTGCCTAATATCCTTTGCAATAAATGTTGCTGATTTCATGCCTTTTTTGTTATATGTTACATCAAGATATGCTTCATCAATTGAGACCGGTTCGACAAGGTGTGAGTACTCATCAAATATTCTTCTGATCTGTTTTGATATCCGACTGTATACTTCATACCTTCCGTGCACAAATATTGCGTGCGGACAAAGTCTGTATGCTACTGCACTTGCCATTGCAGAATGGATACCGTATTTCCGTGCTTCATAAGAGCATGTGGCGACAACTCCCCTACTGTTCGGATCGCCGCCTACGATCAAAGGTTTCCCCCTATATTGAGGATTATCACGCACTTCAACTGCGGCAAAGAACGCATCCATGTCAATATGAATTATCTTACGAATTGGTTTCTCCGGCTTCATGATTCTTTATTGACTTGTTTGTCACTCGTTAAGCATGATGTGAATTCAGAAATTTTCTGTCTAACACATACAATAAAGTTAACCGCAAACAAGTTATTAAACAAATCATTTAATACTAATTTTGTCATCATTTCTTAATATTGCTTCAACAGTTTGTATTTTTATAAATCCAAATTTTTCATAAAGATTTACAGCTGATTTTGCAGACTCATAGACTTTTAAAAAACAAGAAATCAAAGGTTCGGTTGAAAGAAACAATTGTAGTAAATATTCTCCAATCGATTTACCTCTATAATCAGGATGAACACAAATTGAAAAGAGATATTTCTTATTTTTCTTTGGAATGAAATAACCAATACAAGAACCAATAATATTGTCTTCGTTATAACAAATATAAATAAGCTTTTGAATTGGTGATTTGGCAAATGACTGAAGCATTTTTTTCCAATTACTGTTCATATAATCTTTATCATCAAAATAACAAAGATAATGAAAATCAATCAACTCTTTATAATCAATTATATTGTTTAAAATTGTGAAATTTGAATTTAGTTCAGGATTAGGTTTATAAAAATCTTTATTGCATTCATATTTATGCATAAAGT
>Ga0207996_1002857_pt1 | contig 9879 bp, 18 predicted proteins | sample AntAceMetag02UKG_FD_184773 | JGI IMG/M metagenome (GOLD analysis project Ga0207996, IMG submission 184773) | Saline lake microbial communities from Ace Lake, Antarctica - Antarctic Ace Lake Metagenome 02UKG (SPAdes) (version 2) | ecosystem: Environmental > Aquatic > Non-marine Saline and Alkaline... | reverse complement strand
CTGACGCAGTAATTGGGCAAAAGGGGAGGTTTTGCAAAGGTTTCGATTTGATGCCAGCGTCCTACAACACAAATGCCACTGTGCTTCCTGTGAGAGGTCAGTACCTGCAGCTTTCAGCGGGATTATTCTTCATCACTTTCATCCCCGCCCGCCTCTGGAGGATTTATCCGCCTCTGGAGGATGGTACTGGGGTCTAATAAATAACAAAAAATGAGAAACTTATAAACTGAAGAATGTCCCCGAAGCCCACGAAGCCCACTCAAATCTTGAGTTATGCAAATTAGAGAGGTAGCTATGAAAGGTATGAAAGCAAAGAGGATAAAATTTAAGATCGGTAGTTTATGGGAAAGTCCGGCACTACATATATTGTTAACCAAAGAAAACGATGTAATCGTTGCCCGCTGTTTGGATTTTACAGTTTCTTCCCATGGTAAAGATGAGAAAGCCGCATTAAAAGCATTAGCTGATTCCATAAAGGAATATGTTTTGACTGCGGTAGAAAACGATGCGATTAATACAATTTTTGACCCAGCGCATGGAAAGTATTGGAGGCTATATAACGAATTAGAAGCTAAACAGTCTTCCAGGAGCCTGAAGATGTCTATAAAAAAATCATTAGTATCTATTCCCAACGATAATCTCCAGCAATCAACTGCCGAAATAAACTATGCCTAAGCAGTTAGAATTAAGGAAAGTAATAAGAATACTCAAGAAGTACGGCATTATTTATGTGACAGGCAAAGGCAGGCACCCCAAATTTTATGATCCAGAGACACATAAGTCTTACCCCATCAAGTCGCTTGGCAAAAAGACGCTCATTTTGCCTTATGCACTTGATGATCTGATAGAAAAGTTTGATTTGCCAGCAGACGTTTTTGATAAGTAAAGATAACCCTTAGCGTCCTTCGCGACTTTGCGGTTCAAAAGCCCTTGCGGTTCAGCAGTTCTTACCGCCCGCTGCGCTCAAGACGCAAAGCACGCCAGGAAAGACATTGTGACCGCCGGGTATCGGCGCTCACAACAACTTGCACTCATTTTTCTGCCCGTCAGGGCATGGTTCTTTGCCTGATCGTTCGCCTGCCCTGTTAAATTCCGAAGGACAGCGAAGCGTATTTAACCGGGGTCCCGATCATGCAAAAAATAAAACCCTTTGCGTCCATTGCGACTTTGCGGTTCAAAAGCTTTTAGCGGTTCTAATCCAAAAAATCCAGCTTGCCCGCCTTTGGAGGGTTAATCCTGCCTGCCCGCCTATCTTTCTGGAGGGTCTAAAAAAGTGAGAAACGCATAAAATCATGGGCATCCCCTTGGACGAGGTTTCCGAGGATTAACTTTTAATTTGAAGGAGGTAAAATGTTATGGAAGCCATTGAATTCAAATCAAAAATAAAAAACGGGATTATCCAGATCCCTAAAAAATACAAACAAAAAATAGGCAATACTGTGAAGGTTATTGTAATGACAGAAAAAAAGGCAAAGCAGGCCGATATAATTGACAATATGCTCGCAAATCCCATAAAATTAAAAGATTTTGCACCTTTTTTGAGAGAAGAAATTCATGAAAGACTTTAATATACAGCCTGATTCAACATATTTCATAGATACAAATATATGGCTTTATTCATTTATACAATCTCAAAACAAAGAAAAAACTGAAATTGCCAGCGCTATTATAAAAGAATGTGAAATTGTTATTAGCACTCAAATAATCAATGAGATGTGTGTAAACTTGATAAAAAAGGCTGATTTTTCAGAAGGGAAAATCCAAAATTTAATTGAGTCACTATATAGAAAATATACAGTATTTGAATTATCTCAAGATATACTTCTAAAGGCATCAAAAATACGTCATAATCACAGTTTTTCTTTCTGGGACAGTGTTGTTGCAGCCAGCGCCCTTGATTGTGATGCAGATTATTTAATATCAGAAGATATGCAAGATGGTTTTAATCTCGAGAATAAACTTACAATTATAAATCCATTCACCTGAATCAATATTCAAAAAAGTTTTTCATCTGCCTCGAGCTTTGCAGAACGTGACATTTTTCAGCACACAGCCTATCCCTAAACAAGAAAATAAAAAATAAAATATCTTTACCCCGTTAAATCCAGTGAATACTGGCCATTTAACCGGGGCTGTAAAATCATGTCAATCCTGCCTGCCCCGTAGCTCCGGCAGATTTATCCGCCTCTGGAGGATGGTACTGGGGTCTAATAAATAACAAAAAAGAGAAACTTATAAACTGAAGAATGTCCCGGAAGTTCCTGAGTATTTTTTGATTAAAGGAGGTATGATATATGCCAAAGGTTGCTGCTACAATACCTAATGATTTGTACAAAAAGATAGAAGAGGAAGTAAAGCTTGGTATGTTTTCTGATTTCTCGGAAGCTATAAATATAGCTCTTAAGAAATCATACGCTAAAAAGAGCAGAACATATCTGAGATGGCTTATTAAGAGAGAGGGCATTACCGATGCTTCCATGTTGAAGGAGCTTGAGAATATCAGACGATGAGATATAGAATATTTCTCGATACTAACATTCTGATCTCAGGCATTTTTTTTGAGGGTAATGAGTCAAAGATATTAGATATGCCGGAAATTGAGCTGATAACCTGCGAGGATGTGGTTTATGAACTAAAGAGTGTTACGAAAAAGAAACTCAAGTATCTTGATCAACGTAATCTTGAAATTGCATTGTTGGAGGTAGACAGAGCATTAAGCGATATAAATATTTTGCCAAGAGAAAAATATCTTAAAAAATCTTTAGAAGCGCAAACTCTGATAGCACATAAAAAAGACATACCCATATTAGCTGCGGCACTTTATGCAAATGCAGATTATTTACTTACAGGTGATTCGCATTTCTTTACAGATAAAGTTAAATTTGAGATTAAAGTAAGAAACGCAAGAGAATTCCTTGATGAAATTGAAAAAGCATAAGATGAGAGTAATAAAAAGGTAAGTGGCTCCTTAAAATTGCCTTTCCTGCCCCGCAGATCGGGTAAAAGTTATGAAAATAAATAATAAAAATATCCTGAAAATCCAGCTTGCCCGCCTCTGGAGGGTTAATCCTGCCTGCCCGCCTATCTTTCTGGAGGGTCCAATAAAAGAAACTATTCAAAATTCAAAATTACATATGACCCCAGAAATAAACGAAATAATAACCTCACAAAAAGCCCTGGAATTGTGCCGATATTTCAGCCTGGATTACCTAATTGACCGCATAAAATCCAACCCCAAAAAATATAAAGACTGGAAGTTTGACGGCTGCTCAGGCCTGCCAGATAAAGTTATGGGATTTTTCACGGGCTGTGACTGGAAAGACATCACATACAAGTGCTGCCTGCCCCATGACCTTTGCTATGCTTATGGAGACCCGGGAAATAAAATCGAAAGAAAACAGGCGGACGACAACTTCTACAACAACCTGATAACCAGAGCAGGCATGAAAAAATGGTGCGCCGCAGCTTTCCTTGCAGCAGTTCGGTTAGGTGGAGCAGAGGAATTCGGGTTCTCGTTTTCATGGGGGTTCGCTCATAAATGAATTTTCAAAGCCCCATCAACCCAGCACCCAAAATGAGACCTTTGCAAAACCTCCCCTTTTGCCCACAGGGCATGGTTCTTTGCCTGATCGTTCGTCCTGATCAGAAAATAAATAAAACCCTTAGCGTCCTTCGCGACTTTGCGGTTCAGAAACCTGTAAAATCCAGCTTGCCCGCCTCTGGAGGGTTAATCCTGTCTAAATGAGAAAAAGAAATTTGCTGAAATCCTTACAAAAATAAAAAAGGGGGCAAAGATGAGCAAAATAATATTAAAAACAAATGAGCCTGGCAAGGCAGCAAGTATATTATTTGAAGCATTGGAAACTGAAGGGAGGCGTTTGCAATACAGCCTCAGTCTTGCAAAGAAACGACTAAAAAAATTTGAAAAAAAATATAATGTTTCATCGGATAAATTTATTGCTGAATGGAGTGCTGAAGATCTAAAAGGTCAAGATATGGAATATGTAGAATGGTCTGGTGAGTATCAGTTAGCTTTACGATTAAATGAACGCCTTTTTAGCCTAAAAAGCATTGAAAATGTTACTTAATGAATATCTAAATCGCTTTCGTAAAGGCATACAAAAGATTGAGAATTATGGCTATGCCGACTCTATTGATTTTATAGAGGAAATACGCGCCAACAAGCAAGCAATTTTAAATGTAAAAGTTATTTTGATTAACCAATCTGTTTTACATATCAAAGAGTACCTTGATGCTAAATATAGTATAAACAGGGTGAGTTATGCTTATCAATATCAGGATAGAACTGGTCGACTGATTTTCAGGTACGATAATGCCGTACACAGGCCTGTATTAGGTTTTAATGAGCATAAACATTCAAGCGATGGAACAATCTATGAAGCTGCGTTGCCAGATCTGGTTGATTTTATTGATGAAGTTATAAGCCATTTGTAATGAAGCCATAATTAACTTCCGCCCGCTGGCGGATTATTCTTCATCACTTTCATCCCCGCCCGCCTATCTTTCTGGAGGGTCTAAAAAAAAGAGAAACTTATAAACTGAAGAATGTCCCGGAAGCTTCACAACCGCCCGCTGCGTTCAAGACGCGAAGCACGCTAAGGAAGACATTGTGACCGCCGGGTATCGGCGCTCACAACAACTTGCACTCATTTTTCTGCCCGTCAGGGCATGGTTCTTTTTCAGATCGTCCGCCTGCCCTGTTAAATTCCGAAGGACAGCGAAGCGTATTTAACCGGGGTTCCGATCTGGAAATAAATAAAATCCTTAGCGTCCTTCGCGACTTTGCGGTTCAAAACCCTTTATCGGTTTAGCAGTTCTTACCTTCTTACCCCCATTTTTGAGGTGATAATATGAAATACAGAGCAGTTATAAAAAAGTCCGGTGAATGGTGGATTGGCTGGCTTATTGATCTGCAGGGAGTAAATGCACAGGAAAGAACAAAAGCAAAGCTTATCGAATCGTTACGAGTTGGTGCTGAAGATATGCTGGATACCGAAGTGCCTTTTGAGCCTGGCGTCGAAATGACCATGATTGACATTTCCGTCCCGACATGGACAAAGCCACCAATTGAAAATCTAACTGTATCCTAAACTCGAAATCGTTATCCTATACCACGCCGCCCAGAGTTTTACTGTTTCGGCATAGCCGATTGTTCATTTGGAATTTCAAATACAAAAAAAATAATCCAAATAATCCTGTGAATCCAGCTTGCCCGCCTATCTTTCTGGAGGGTCTAAAAAAAGAGCTTTTCAAACCGGTATTATTCAAGCAGTAGGAAGGGGAATGCAGTTGAAAAATGCAGGGACTTCTTAATGAATAAGTTTACAAAGTTACCAGCGTCCCCCCTATTTCAAGCGTCCCCCCTATTTCATGATTAAGATGTATTTCCCATGTCGGCTATATTGACAAATAGTAACCTTAATGTTACTTTATACATAAAAATACATGATAAAAGTAAGAGAATATGTAGACAAGACGGGCAAATCACCTTATGCCGTATGGCACGATTGCTTGGACGCGAGGGCAGCCGTGAAGGTTTCCACTGCATTGTATCGGCTTGAGCAGGGTAATTTTTCAAATACAAAAGGTATTGGCGGTGGAATTTTCGAGCATAAAATTGATTTTGGCCCAGGCTACCGGATCTATTTTGGCAAAGATGGTGAGTGTATTGTGATTATTCTATGCGGCGGAACAAAGAAACGTCAACAACAGGATATTGATGCGGCGAAGGCATACTGGCAAGACTATAAAACCCGTAAACGCAAAAGTAAGTGAGGTATTGCAATGGCTTTAACAAGAGATTTTCGAAAAACTATACAGGCTCGTGCGAAAAGGGATCCTGTATACCGTGAAGCTATGCTGACTGAGGCGGTCGATAGTTTCTTGTCTGGTGACGTGGAGATAGGAAAGGCAATGCTACGTGACTACATAAACGCAACCATTGGCTTTGAAGCGCTCAGTCAACAAATTAAGAAGCCCAGCAAAAGCCTGCACCGGATGTTAAGTCCTGCCGGCAATCCAAAAACAAACAACTTCTTTGAAATTCTTCATTCTTTACAGCGCAACGAAGGAGTGGAACTATTGGTTACTGCCCGACATCATTCGGGCGTTGGGATATATGGAATTGCCTAATAGAACAAATATATCTCTCACAGAGCCCACAGAGCCCGCAGAGCCAATCTTTTTAAAAACAATTAGTTTTTCTCTGTGTTTCCTGTACCCTCTGTGAGAACCTATTGTCGTTTTTTATTAAAATATTTTTTCTCTGTGCCCTCCGTGTACTCTGCGAGAGACTCTTAAAGAATGGAATAACAAGAATCATCAACACACCATTAGAATAAATAAACCTCTCACGGAGCTCACAGAGCTCACAGAGGGTAAATAATGTTTTTTAAAAATAATTAGTTTTTCTCTGTGTTCTCTGTGCCCTCTGTGAGAGATAGTGTTTTTTTAAAATAATTGGTTTTTCTCTGTGCTCTCTGTGAGAGCCTATTGTCGTTTTTTATTAAAATATTTTTTTCTGTGAGAAACTCTTAAAAAATGGAATAACAAGAATCATAAACACACCATTAGAATAAATAAACCTCTCACTGAGCTCACAGAGTCCGCAGAGGGTGAATGCTGTTTTTTTAAAATAATTAGTTTTTCTCTGTGTTCTCTGTGCCCTCTGTGAGAGATAGTGTTTTTTAAAAATAATTGGTTTTTCTCTGTACCCTCTGTGAGAACCTATTGTCGTTTTTTATTAAAATATTTTTTCTCTGTGCCCTCCGTGTACTCTGTGAGAGATAGTGTTTTTTTGAAATAATTGGTTTTTCTCTGTGCTCTCTGTGAGAAACTCTTAAAAAATGGAACTAAATCAGATTTCATCCCAAATTATTAAAGCTGCTATTAATGTACATAAGGAGCTGGGACCAGGTCTGCTAGAATCGGTATACCAGAAATGCATGGCGATTGAACTGCCAAATATGGATTTGCATGTGGAGACTGAAGTAGAAATTCCAGTCGTATATTGCGGTAAAAAAATTACTGACTTTGGGTTTCGAATTGATTTGCTTGTTGAATCAACAGTTATAGTAGAATTAAAATCAGTTGAGGCAATAAAGGCTGTTCACAAAAAGCAGCTCCTTACTTACTTAAAATTGACAGAGAAACCGCTTGGCCTTTTGATAAATTTTAACGAAGTTCTGCTCAAGAATGGAATAACAAGAATCATAAACACGCCACAAGGATAAATAAATTTCTCACAGAGCTCACAGAGTTCGCAGAGGGTAAATAATGTTTTTTTAAAATAATTGATTTTTCTTTGTGCTCTCCGTGTACTCTGCGAGAGACTCTTAAAAAATGGAATAACAAGAATCATAAACACGCCACAAGGATAAATAAATTTCTCACAGAGCTCACAGAGTTCGCAGAGGGTGAATGCTGTTTTTTAAAAATAATTAGTTTTTCTCTGTGTTCTCTGTGCCCTCTGTGAGAGATAGTGTTTTTTAAAAATAATTGGTTTTTTTCTGTACCCTCTGTGAGAACCTATTGTCGTTTTTTATTAAAATATTTTTTCTCTGTGCCCTCCGTGTACTCTGTGAGAGATAGTGTTTTTTTGAAAAGGATTTAATAGTGAAACAAGAACTAATCAAAAAATTAGTTGACAAAGTTGCCAGTATTTCCTCCTGCAATTCTGAATTATAAGCGAATATTTCACGTAAGTTCAGAATGTAACAGCGTCCCCCATTATTTTTACAGCGAAAGTGAGTTTGTGGATTTGCGGTCGAAATTTTCGACCACAAAATTTGCAAAGACAAGAGCATTACCGAAGGCCTTTACTGAAAAGGGATTGTACATGCTGGCTACTATCCTAAAAAGTAAAGTTACTACTTTGACAGGATATACAGAATAATCAGGATACATCATATGCAGACTAAGTTGTAGCTTTTTCCCACCGCAGATGGATTTCGCTTTGTTAGTTTCTTCCCCGCCCGCCTCGCCTGAGCGGCTCGCGATGGCGGGCAGGAGGAAACTGTCTAAAATAAAAAATAAAATATCTTTACCCCGTTAAATCCAGTGAATACTGGCCATTTAACCGGGGCTGTAAAATCATGTCAATCCTGCCTGCCCGCCTATCTTTCTGGAGGGTCTAAAAAAATGAGAAATTTATAAACTGAAAAACGTCCCGGAAGCTCCCCCTTAATGAATCTATCGCAATGATTGAAAGGATTAAAAAGCAGGTTAGAGAAGGGATTTATCGTTTTAAAGTGCATGGTTTCGAACGATGCGTGGAACGTTATATCTCGCCTAATGAAGTGAAGTATGCTATATTGTCAGGCGAGGTTATAGAGAAATATCCAGAGGATAAATACTGTCCAAGTTGTCTTATCTGCGGAGTTAGTAAAGAAGGAAAAATATTGCATGTCCAATGTTCTATTGACCCTGTTTGGATTATTACCGCATATGATCCAACTTTGAACCCGGATAAATGGGATAAGGATTTTAAAAGGAGGCGAAGAACATCATGAAATGTGCTGTTTGTCATCATGAGATGGTAAGTGAAAAAGGAGAGATTGATCTCAGGATTGATGGGAAACTATATCTTGCGAGAAATGTCTTTTACGAACAATGTCCTTTTTGCGGAGAAAAGATTCTTTCTCCGGAAATCAGTGAGATTTTATTTGAAAAGATCAAGAATAAGGAATTTGTTGAGCAGATGATTAATGTGCCGGTATTAGATGGAACCTACGGGTAAAAATAAAATAATCTTTACCCCGTTAAATCCAGTGAATGCTGGCCATTTAACAGGGGCTGTCAATACTGCCTGCCCTGCCTGCCCTGCCTGCCCCGTAGCTCCGGCAGATTTATCCGCCTCTGGAGGATGGTACTGGGGCGCCTTAGCGGTTCAAAATGAGAAACTTATAAACTGAAGAACGTCCCGTAAGTTACGTAAGTTATACAAAATGATACGACTTTAATTGGCCTGTAATTCAAGAGGCGGAGCTGTCTAAAACAAAAAATAAAACATCCTGTAAAATCCAGTAAATCCTGTCAAAATAATAATTAAAAATTCAAAATTACACTGAATCCTGTCTAAATAATAATATTGTCATTTCCAGCCACCTTACACACAGGAGGTAAAAATGTTACTGAATTATACTGCAAAATATTCCAAAATCGCTTCTGGTTATATGGGGCAGTTAGTCGAATGGCCGGAAGTTGTGACTGAAGGCAAGGATATAGAAGAGTGCCGCATGATGTTAAGAGATGCACTTAATGAAATGCTTCTGGCTTATAAGCAACAGAAAAAGGAAATACCGATAGGTGGCGCCCTGATTGAGCAACTTCCAATAGAGGTTCAGGATGTCTATCAAACGGCGTGATTTGATACGATACTTTGAAGAAAATCGCTTTCGGTTTTTGCGTGAGGGTGCAAATCATTCGACATACACAAATGATATAAAAATTATTCCTGTCAAGAGACATCGAGTCCTCGACAGAATTACGGCCAACGAAATTTGCAAACAAGCCGGACTTAAACCAAAGTTTTGAAATCAAGGAATTTCCCTCCGCCCCTGGCGGATTATTCTTCATCCTGTCAATCCTGTCTAATAAAAAAAATAAAACCCTTTGCGCCCTTCGCGGCTTTGCGGTTCAAGAAATTATAGCTCTGGAAGATTTATCCATTAAGGTCTAAAAACATTCTGTTGACAAATAACAGGCGCTTACCTATATAGTTCATTCTATGTATAATCATGAACAGGAAATCCACTACCGCCTGCTGAAGATGTTGAGCAAGAAGCCCAATGTTACCCAGCGTGATATGGCAAAAAGAATGGGCATCAGCCTCGGCAAGATGAACTACTGTGTCACTGA
>Ga0207996_1002856_pt1 | contig 9880 bp, 7 predicted proteins | sample AntAceMetag02UKG_FD_184773 | JGI IMG/M metagenome (GOLD analysis project Ga0207996, IMG submission 184773) | Saline lake microbial communities from Ace Lake, Antarctica - Antarctic Ace Lake Metagenome 02UKG (SPAdes) (version 2) | ecosystem: Environmental > Aquatic > Non-marine Saline and Alkaline... | reverse complement strand
TGGAACCCAGTTCTTATCATTTTTATACACTGTCCATGGAATCTGAATAAATGTTTTAAGATCAGCTTTTGATTCTACTTTTTTAATGGTGATTTTTTTGATATTTGTCATCTATATCTCACTGCTGTGTCTTCTTGAAATAAGAAAATTTACCACTCCCATTACCACCGATGCAAGGAGCAGATATATAACTTGTACTTTCACATTTTTCAGAGGATTGTAAAAATAACTCACTACCGGAACCATAATGACCATTAAATATTTTGAAAAACGGACCTGTTTATATGCAAGAATAATTATTCCGGATACTGCTGCGACAATGAGGGTCGGAACGGGAACAAAATACGCAAGCAGGGCAATATACGGAATAATGCTATGTCCTCCAAGAAATCGGTGTATCACAGGAAAATAATGAGCAACTACCGCAGCAAGACCGACGAGCATAAGCAAAATGGGATTGTCCCTCAAAAAGAAATACTGGGTAACAAATAGAATGAGATACACTCGCAAGAAATCTACGAGCCAGCAGAAAATTCCGATCGCTTTGCTGACATTCCTGTACACATTCCCTGCATCTGCCGTGAAATTTCCCGCCTTGTAGATATTCACCTTGCTATAAAAACGCGTAAATAAACGTGCAAAGGAAAAAGAACCTATAAGGTAAGCTGCCAGAATCAAGAGAATTTCTTTAATTATTAAGCTCATAAGTATTGTACAAAAGCTCGAACTGCAACCTTAACGTCAAGAATTTCTTGAGTATGATTCTCATAAATTATCCGCCAGAAAGCCCTGTTAATTGCTGCCATTTTCAGAGAAATCCCTGAATAAAAGCAAATTAATACTAAATGTTTATAATTCATTCTTTTAATTATTAATTTAATTGGAATTAGTTTTATTTAATAAATTCATGAATTTATGTTTGTCTTACAGTGGTTCTTTATCATTTATAGCAAGCAATTTCCCCGATTCCCATGCCCGGATATTGTAACCATTTTCTATTAATTCTTTACGTATTTTTTCATCAAAACTCACATGATCAGTACCAACATGGGCAAACAGACCAGTAAACCGATTGTTCAAATTCAATATTTTATATGTATTAATGTTTTTGGAAACAAGGATTTTTTTTGAAATAGAATTACATTTAAGATAATTTATTAGACTGTCATACGTCATTACCCTTATATAATTAGTGTTTTTTTGTCCGAACATGTTTTTCTTATTTTGTGAAGAAAGGTCAGAATTACGACCAATAATTAATACAAATTTAAAGCTAAGTGGATTGTCTGCCATGTGTCCAAATAATGGTTTGTTTTGATTTTTAAATTCTTCGGGATGTTGGACAAGATATAATTTCCAACTTGTTATTTGATCATAGGCATTGTTAAAATCAGAGTGAAAAATTATGTTCTTTTTATTATTAGTAAATATTTTTTTATTGGAACTTTCTAATTCAATGAGAACTGCATCCCAAGCTACCGAAGACTTGGTTAAATAAGCAAAATCCGTTATCTGGCCGTTAGGTAATGTTAATTTTTTTATGACTAAATTGAAATGCAAAGAATGATTCAATAAAAAAGGTAATGGAATTAATTCGGGATTTTCCTCGAGGGTCTTTTGAATAATATTCTCGTTGTTACCCTGTTTAGATAATACATCTATTAATGTTGAGTTAAGTTCAGTTTTTGTCATTTTCAGAGAAATCCCTGAATTGGATACTATATAATTTTTTATAAAGATTATTCTGCTCGATCAATTCTTCGTGCGAGCCCTGCTCCGTAATGACACCCTTATCTATCACAACGATCTTGGTGCAATTTCTGATCGTGGAAAGTCTGTGCGCAATGATGAGCGTGGTTCTGTCCTTCATCAAACGGTATATTGCTTCCTGAACCTGATATTCGGATTCTCCGTCGAGTGAAGAGGTTGCTTCATCAAAAATAAGTATCTGCGGATTTTTCAAGATAGCCCTTGCGATCGCAATGCGCTGTTTCTGACCGCCTGAAAGCTTCACTCCCCGCTCTCCGATTATGGTTTCGTACCCATCTTCGAGCTCTAGAACAAATTCATGAGCATTTGCCGCCTTCGCTGCCTGAACGATATCCTCTTGTGAGGCATCCTGTCTGCCGTAAGAAATATTGTGCGAAACAGTGTCATCAAAGAGGATCACTTCCTGGGTTACCATGCCCATGAGATTGCGGATGTCATTCATTTTGTAATCCCGCATATCTATATCGTCGATCCTAATAGCACCGCTTGTCGGATCATAGAATCTGAGCAGCAGATCCATCATCGTGGATTTTCCACCTCCGCTTGGACCGACAAATGCAACAGCCTCTCCTTTATTTATTGTGAGATCAATATCCCTCAGTACAATGTCCGAGGTCGGATATTTGAATGACATATCATCAAACACAATGGAATCGGAAAAAACATCTATAGATTTTGCATCATCCTTATCTACAAGTAAAACGGGCTCATCGATAACTTCAAAGACGCGCTCTGCAGCAGCAAGCCCCTTATTGATCTCTGAATAAACCCGTGCGATTTCTTTAATAGGATGCAGGCTTGCAAGCAGTGCAACAAGGAAAAGGGAAAATTTCCCGGCACTCATCGCATTATTTGGATTCAGCACAAGCAGCCCGCCATACCAGATAATAACGAGTGTGATCATAATCGACATAAATTCCGTAAAAGGCGTCACCAGTTGACCGGCTCGTATCATGTGCACGGACTTTTTATAGAACTTCCTGTTCTCTTTCATGAATCGAGCTTTTTCATAATTCCCCATTGCAAATGACAGCACAATGCGGATGTTCATGATCGTTTCCTGCAGGATAGAAGTAATGTCTGCAAATTTCTGCTGCACTTTCCTGCTTCTTCGCTTCAACGCGCTCGAAATCAAACTCACGGTGACTGATATCGGAATGACAACAAAGAGTGTCATAAGGGACATCTGAACACTGACCGCAACCATCATAAAGACATACACGGTCACAAGAAGGAGATTTCTTAAAAGATTTGTTGCAGAACTGAGGGTCATGCCACGGATCATTTTCACATCATTCACCGCACGTGAAATGATCTCTCCCAGTTTGTGGCTATGGAAAAATTCAAGCGGTTTTTTGAGAAGAGCTCCGTAAAAATCATTTCTGATGAACATGATGACCTTTTCCTCGATCTGCTTAAAAATGATCTGCTGAAAGTACATCGAAAGGCTTCGAACAAAAAATAAAATCGCTGCCAGTACGAGAAGTAGCTTGAGAATTATGCTCTTCGAATTTCTCTCTGAAAATTCTTTCAGGGAAACACCAATCTCTTCTTTTATCTTATCAAAACGAGCCTTCTCTTTCCAGTTGTGTTTGACGGCTTGCACACTTCTGCCTAAGATCCATTCCGCTTCCTTGAATATATATGAAAGGTTCGCTTTGCTCCTGCTCGCCTCATCAGCTTTCCACTCCAGGTCTGTTTGTTTCACAAAGATCTCATCAACGACCGGATACACAATGCCAATTGAAACACCACTAAAAGACGCATAAATGATAAGCACTAAGAGACCAAGTATCGCACTGGGCCAGACCCTTTTCAGGTAGGATAGAATTCGGAGAAAAAGTTTCATGATGATCTAAATATTAATCAAATCTGTAAGAAAGTAAAACGGAAATTGTCTTTTGGGTGAAATCGCTTTTGTAATACACGGGATTCACATACTCCCCCTGCTCGGCAAGCGCGATGTTTTCTTCATTCACATTGCAGTCCGTATATCTGAAGCCGAGTTCTGCTTCAAGTTCAGGAAGAATCTCATAGGAGCAATTAAAAGAAAAGATGTTTTTTGTATATTGATGACCGTAAAGAAATTTCTCAACAGGTGGAATTTGATACTGATATTTGATGCTGTCCTGCGCTCCTTTTCTGTATATGGAATAATCCGCCGAGATTTTCAACTTTCCGTTGACTTGATAGTCGAATCCAAAGTAGAGATTGTCCGCATTCTGTCCTGTCCAGTACCCCATCCAGTAATCATCAGAGGTTCCATAGTTGATGGGGAATTTATGTGTATAAACCCAGGGATTCAGGTGCGTGTATTCAACGCGGAAATCAAGTCCTGTCACGAAGGGCTCAACAAGATATGCTCCCAGCTGGTACGCCACATAATTATGGGATTCATTTTTATTGAACATCTTGGAGAGGGAAATCTCGTCGATAAGCAAGGAGCCATAGGTTTTAATGCCGTTTATCGGAATCCATTCGTAGTCCAATCCGATCATTTCATTATCCTGATCATTGGTATAGCGCTGTGCTGACCAGAATAGCATTATGGGAATGAAGTACACAAACTCGGCATCGCGTTCGCCATAGTAGAGAAGCTCGCTCAGCCCAAAACTGAACCTATCCGATGGTGCGATCTCAAGCCGGTGCGCAGCCACGTATTTCTTTTTATAGAATTCCCGGTCAAACTCCTGGTCTCCATAATTGATCCAATAAGAGGTGCTGTCGTCGAGGATGTTGCTTTCCAACCACCCGTGAAAATACACAAATCTTAACCAGTTATTAAATTTTGCGCGCACCATAATTTGCGGGTAGGATGGCGCTTTATTGCTTAGAGAAACTGACCCGGTATGTCCGCATCCCCAGTAGTTTGAAAATCTTCCAATTGTAATATCTGCATATTTAGTAGAGAATGAAACTGCGGCATCCACTTCTTCATAATAGTAATTGCCATCTCTTTTGTGTTCCACGCCAATGCCCTGCTCGGGGCAGTCGATTTTCTTTACATCAAAGATGTTGCCGTGCACTGCATTGTTCACTCCGTAAAAAGAGAATCCCACATTATCCCCAAGATAACCGAAAATGTAACCGCCGCCTGTGAGCCGCCGGTAGTTTTCTGCAAAGGTCGATGTATCGCTGCTATTATAGTTATATTCTGCCTCAAATTTCGGCTCAAAAGAGATAAAGCTGTCCCCCGAGTAAAATGTATAAGGAAATTTCAGCAATTTCCATTTTTCTTCTTTGAAATCGGTCGTATCTGCGTCTTCATCAAGAAGTACATTAATAAATTCCTCAAAGAATTCATCGGATAGTTCCTGCATGCTTTGTGAATATTTGCGCTCGTATGAAAATTCTTCCAGAAATCTCGCGAGTTGTTCTATATCATAAAGAGAGAGATTTACATACTCATTATAATCATCGACGCGAACGAGGTATTCCCGAATATCAGTCCTCGGCATGGGTTTGATGCCGTCAAAGTAGCGTCCTGTCATACCCTTCACCTGCATTCTCTCCAGAAAATCATACACATCATTTTCCAGCGGAACCAGCACAACCTGTGCAGAGAGTGCTGCGCTAAATAAAATCATAAGTATGAACAGGCAAAGTTTCTTTTTCATCGGTTTTCCTATACAATGTAAGCAACATCAAAAGGCATATATTTGTTGTCAACAAAATCAAACCCTCTAAAATGTTGTCATTCAATGAAATCTGGGGAGAAAAACATGAAAATCCGTGCTTTTACCAAAGATGATGTTGAGAGTTATGCTCAGATGGTGAGATACTGTTTCAACATGTCTCAGAAAGATTCCGAGCAATATGCCAAGCAAGCCATAAAATTTTGCAGGGGGTTCGTTGCTGAGGAAAAGGGAAAGGTGTTTTCTGCAACCTTTTACTACCCTTTTCATCAAAATATACATGGCAGGAAATTCAAAATGGCGGGAATGGGCGGGATTGTAACAATGCCCGAGGCGCGTAATCGCGGATTGGTTCGTGAACAGCTCCGGATCATGCAGAAAGATATGCAGGAACAGGGCTATGTCACCTCATGCCTTCAACCCTTCAAACCGAAATATTACCAGAAATTTGGCTGGGCAAATGCTTCGAGAAGACTTCGATGCAGTATAAACGTTGATGATATTGAAGCAAAAAAAGGTGAGTATGAGTTCATACGGATCGATAAACCTTCTCCAAAAGATTTTGATACGATAGAAAAAACCTTTGCATCGCATTATAACGGCTCAACCTACAGAAGTACGCATTTCTGGAAAGAAGAAGTAATGTACACCTGGGAATCTTTAAAAGAGCTGTACTATTATCTTATCCGGCATAACGGAAAAGACGTAGCGTATGTAATATACTATTACCAAAGATTAAAAGATGGATTCGAAGTGAACCTGCACGTACGGGATTACGGATTTATTAATTATCAAGGCGCAAAGGGAATATTCGCACTTTTTAAACCTCACAGAGACCAGGTAAAGGATGTGATAATCCATCTTCCGGAAAATTTCGACATATATCATATTGCCCCCTGCAACCTTGAAAGGATAGAGTGGAGATCCTATATGATGTTCAAGGTAATTAATGTGAAAGACGCTATGCTTCACTACACCATTCCGAAGGATCTCTCTTTTGATTTCGAATTGCAGGTCACTGATCCAATGATGGAAAACGAACACCCCTCTTTCGTCTTTCTGATTGACAAAGGCAAGATCAAACTTATTGATAAATCCGATCATATCTTGAAATGTGCGATCGATTCCTTCTCGCGCATGTTTATTGGTCGTAATTCGATCTATGACCTTATAGACTATAACGAGGTGGAGATTTCCAAAGAAGTCATAAAAAATATAGACCGGTTGTTCCCAAAGGACATCGTGTTCATCAAAGATATGTTTTAAAGGAGTTCCATGAAAAGCAAGGTGTATTTCATCGATTTTCACACGACATTTCAGCGCTCGATCTTCGACAAGATCGGGGATGCGCTCTCGCAGGCAGGATTCAAAGATATAATTCGGGAACATGACAAAGTTGCAGTAAAAATGCACTTTGGGGCAGAAACAAATTTCGGTGTGATCAATCCCCGCTATGTGCGTTATTTTGTGAACCGGATCCTCGCGTTCGACGCAAAACCATTTTTGACCGACACGAATACCCTTTATGCAGGACAGCGCGTGAACAGCGTCGATCATACCAACCTGGCAATTCAACATGGCTATGCGGAGTCTGTGGTAAATGCGCCGGTGATTATTGCCGACGGACTTGTCGGGCAAAGCGATGAGGTCGTTGAGATTGATACAAAGGAAACAAAAAAGGCATACATTGGAAGCGATATTCATCATGCTGATGCGATACTTGCACTCTCACACATGACCGGACATGAAGCTGCCGGCTTTGGAGCGGCAATCAAAAATATCGGTATGGGATGTGCTTCCCGAAAAGGGAAACTTGCAATGCACAGTACCTCGCGACCGGTTATCAGTAATGAGAGATGTGTCGGCTGTGCGCGTTGTGTGCAATGGTGCCAGGTGAATGCGATCAGTATCAAAGAGGACGGCAAAGCACATATTAACGAGTACCTATGCACTGGCTGCAGTATGTGTATTTCTGTGTGTCCTTTTTCTGCGATAAGGATAAAGTGGAATACATCCCCTGCATTTCTCAACACAAAGATCACGGAATACGCCCATGCAGTGACGTCTCATAAAAAAGATAAGATATTCTATGTGAACTTCATTAACCACATCACCCGTCACTGTGATTGCATGAACATTCACGGCGAAGACATTGTGCCGGATATTGGCATTCTCTTTTCAAAAGATATCGTTGCTGCTGACAGAGCATCTATCGACTTGATCAATGAGAAAACGGGAACAAACCTTTTCGGAGAACTCTTTCCTGAAATTAACATAGAAAACATTTTTTCTTATGCTGAAAAACTTGGCATGGGATCATCGGATTATGAGCTTGTGAAGATAAAGTAACCCCAGATTTCAATCTTGTGCTTCAATATTTAAACGTTGTGTTACCATTACACATAATAAATACATCACGACCTTAACAAATCCAAAATGAACAAATTATTTATTTGTCAATTATTCTATTCTTCATAGGTTATGAGTATGCTAATAGTTAGGTGTATTAATAATTTGACAGAAAATCACAGCACTCAAATATCTGTGGTTCAAAACATAAAAGAATAAGGAGTTTCTATATGATTCGATTAACTCGTTCTCTGATTATTGTCTCGATTTTATCAATTTTGATATTAGCGGGGTGCGAACTTGGAGAAAAGCAAAAAGATAAATCGCAGATCCTCGCACAATGGGATGGAGGCACGATCACAGAAAAGATATTTAACGAACGCCTTGATCAGATCCCTCAATTTTATCGTCCCCGCGGTGGTTTCACCGTCGAACAAAAGCAAAAATATCTCGATGACTATTCAATCGAAGAAATCTTCTATATTGAAGCACTGAGCAAAGGAATGGAAAACACTCAGAGCGCTCAGGAATTCTATCGTCAGAATGCAGAAAGAGTTATCCTTGATAAATATAATCAGGAGCAGATCAAAGACAAGGGCAAACCCACTGATGCCCAGCTTATGGCATACTATGAAGCGCATAAAGATGATTTTTATAAGAAATCACCTACAGCCACACTCCTCTATATAGAAACCAAGACAAAAGAAAATGCAGACGCAGCATACCAGGAGCTGGTTTCCGGCAAAGATTTTGTTGAGGTCATGAACGCATATACCACAAATGAAAATCTTAAGAAAAAGGGTGGCGTGATCACCAATATCAGAAAAGGCGGTTATATCCCGAATATCGGCAGATCAGAAGAATTGGATTCCCTCATTTTTGTTGCAGAAGTCGATGACATCATACCGCCGATCGAGTTCAACGATGCTTTTCATATCGTAAAAGTTACTGAGCTTGACCTGAGCACTATCCGCCCATATGATGAAGTGGAAAAAGATGTGAGCAGTAGATATGCCAGCGAAAAAGAGCAGGAACTTCGCGCACAGATCCTCGATAAATTATTTGTGAAATATACTATCTCAATAGACACGCTTGCTGTCCAAGAAATAAATTTTGAAGAAGCAGACTCCTCTGAAGTTGCTGGAAGCGTTGTACTCATCGCATCCTCAGCTCCTGAACTTGTGTATACTGCAAAAGATTTTGCCCATGAAGTCAGCATGTTCCCGATGGAAAGAAAACAACTCCTTCAGGAAGCCGGTGCAAAGGTTGATTTCATCAAAGAAAAAGCCAACAATAATGTGCTGTATCATGATGCAATAAAGAAGGGATATGAAAATCATCCTGAAATCGCAGATGAGCTTCGCAGAGCAAAGATGATCGGCGCTCTTCGCGAATATTATAAGCAATTTGTGGTCGACGCAGCAGTGGTTCCGGAAGAAGAGATCGTGAAAGCGTATGAAGCAGATAAAGAAAAGCGCTATGTGAATAAACCCCATGTCAAAGTACAGGAATTTGCATGCGAAAATCAGGTTACTGCCGATTTCTTGCTCTTTAAAGCCAAGGAAGCACAGACCGATGAAGAGCTCAACGGATTGATCAAAGAATACTGCGTGAAAACTGCTAACGACGGCATGATCGGACCCATTTATGAAGGTGGCATCATACCTGGCGTGGGTAAAGACGATACGTATCTTGAAAAAATATTTTCAGTGCCGGAAGGATCTTTCAGTGATGTGTTTGGAGACGTGAAAGGAAATTGGGTTTTCTTCAAAGTTGTAGAATTCACACCAAAATCATATCGCAGCATCGATGATGTCCGGGCTGAGCTCGAAACCAATCTTATGAGAAAAGCGCAGCAGGACCTCTTCGAAAAACTCAAAACAGAAATGCGTGAGAAGTATAATCTCGTGGTCTATCCGGACCGCCTTGAAGAAAAACTTCCTGCCGATTCACTTTTCACTCTTGCCGAAGAAGCCATGACGCAGAAAAACTATGCGCGTGCTAACTACTACTATGACAAAGTAATCGAAGACTATGCAAACGGACAGGATGATTATAAAGCCAAATTCATGAAGGGTTTCATTTACTCCGAATACCTGAAGAATGACACAAAAGCGATCGAGATG
>Ga0207996_1002853_pt1 | contig 9888 bp, 11 predicted proteins | sample AntAceMetag02UKG_FD_184773 | JGI IMG/M metagenome (GOLD analysis project Ga0207996, IMG submission 184773) | Saline lake microbial communities from Ace Lake, Antarctica - Antarctic Ace Lake Metagenome 02UKG (SPAdes) (version 2) | ecosystem: Environmental > Aquatic > Non-marine Saline and Alkaline... | reverse complement strand
AAGTTCGTGTCGACTTTGCTATGACAGGCGAGATAACTCTCATGGGTGATGTGCTTCCTATCGGCGGACTGGAAGAAAAACTTGTTGCTGCGCAGCGTGCGAAGATAAAGAATATTATTATTCCAAATAAGAACTTTAGAGAATTGACGGAAATTCCAAAACAGATCAAAAAGGGATTAAATATTATTTCCGTTGAAACAATGGATGAGGTGCTTGATCATGCATTGCATAAGGATACAGGGAAGGCATAGATGGATTTTGAAATAATTTCGAGAACAAAGATCGAAGAAAATTCCGAAGAACTTGTCTTGAAAACTAAAAAAAGTAATCTGCAGCTTCTCGGTTATATACTAGAGACGGTTGAAGGAATGTGCCATTATACAACTATTGATAAAGAAGAAACACTGTTTAAGGTGGTTTATACGCTGGATTTCAAAGAAGATGTTGATCGGATTTTACAATCTCTCAAAGAAAATAAGAATTAGTATAAATTCACATATTAGATGGATCTAAATAATAAAATTGAACAATTAATTGCTGGGAATGTGAGAGCAGCTGCACAGCTTATTACGCATATAGAAAATCAAAATCATACACAAAAAGTTATTTCAGCTATCTATCCTTACAAAAATAAAAGCTACATCATTGGCATCACAGGCGCTCCCGGAGTTGGAAAAAGTACCATTACAGACAAACTGATCGGGCAGTTAAGAAGTGATAACAAAAAAGTTGGAGTCGTCGCCATTGATCCTACGAGTCCTTTTTCCGGCGGAGCAATACTTGGCGACAGAATACGCCTACAAAAACATGCAACGGATAAGAATGTTTTTATCCGAAGTATGGGCTCGAGAGGGCATCTCGGCGGGCTTACCCCTGCAACTAATAATGTTATAGCAATCCTCTCTGTACTCGGCTGTGACTACATTATCATAGAAACGATAGGAGTCGGACAATCTGAGGTCGAGATAGTAAAATATGCTGACTCAGTTCTTCTTGTGCTTACACCCGGATCAGGAGACAGCATGCAGGTAATGAAAGCTGGAATTATGGAGATTGGCGACATATTTGCGATCAATAAATGTGACAGACCGGGTAGTGATAAAATAGAATCTGAACTTAAGATGCTTCAGCAAATAAGTGATATTCAAGTTATTGAAAGACCGATTATAAAAATTGTCGCTCAGAAAAATATCGGGATGCAAGAATTGTATCAAGCTATCCTTGATCATAAAAAAACGCAGCAGGAAAATAATGTGCTCAACATCAGGCACAGGGCTCGTATCAAGAATGAAATCATAAACAATCTGCAGCAATCTATACTATCTTATATTAAAGAAAGTGTTGTCTCCGATCAGGAAATTGAAGATCTGATTGATGATGTAATTGACAATAAATCCGATCCTTTGACAATATCACTTTCCTTGATTGAAAAATCTCAAAATAATTCAGAAACGGAGTGAGCATGAAGCTTTGCGTGTTCGAAGATAGTTCGTGGGATCAGTTCTTGCCGCTTACATTTACGAGAGCTTATTTTGACCTAAGATGTGGAATTCTTAAACTCAGGCAGAAAATCACACGCTTTTATCCTGAAGCAGAAAAATATTTGCTTCTGCGAGAAGAATTTCAACAACTCTATTCTTCTCGATATCATGAATATAAAATCAATACATTTGATGAGGGTGAGTATCTTTTCATTAACGGCAGGTTGTTTTTTGATGAGCAGATGAAGGCAGAGGTTGATTCTCTCACACCGGGAACCGGTCTCTTTAATGCTGATGTGTGTATTGCAGCAAGAATTCGAGTTGTACAAAAAAGAGATATTTCTACAGAACAGCTGAATGAAATATTTTCAAAAATAAAGAAGATCGATACAAAAATCCAGCCAATACAATATGTCTGGGAATTGGTTGCAAAGAACGAGAGTGAAATCACACTCGATTATAAATACCTGGTCAAAAACAAGATAAATCATCATATGCAGGATGGAACGTTCCATTTGATGAAATCCTCAGAAATATTCTTTGGAGAAAACGTCACTGTTGAACCGGGGGTCGTGCTCGATGCAACTGACGGTCCCATCATGATAGATGATAATGCGCAAATAATGGCAAATGCAGTTATTAAGGGTCCAGTGTATGTAGGTAAGGGGAGTACAATCAAAGTTGGAGCGAAAATTTACGAGGGCACTTCGATCGGAAAAGTCTGCAAGGTGGGCGGCGAAGTCGAGGGAACAATATTTCAGGCATTCTCAAATAAGCAGCATGAAGGATTTCTCGGTCATTCATATATTGGCGAGTGGGTGAACATTGGCGCCGATACAAACAACAGCGACTTGAAAAACGATTATAATCATGTAAAGGTCTTTTATTATCCTCAAAGAAATTTTAAAGACTCCGGTTCTCAATTTTTCGGAGCTGTATTTGCAGATCATATAAAAACAGGCATAAACACAACTTTTAATACGGGTATCGTGATCGGAGTTGGATGCAATCTATACTCATCTTTACTTTTCAGCGGATTTATTCCGTCCTTCAGTATTGGAAGTGCGAATAGAATGGGGGAATATCATCTAAAAAAGATGCTCCAAACTGCTGAAATCGTCAAGTCAAGAAGAGGCATTGAGCTCACTGAAGATGAAAAGAAAATTTTGGAAAACTGTTACGAAAGATCAACACCTCTGAGAAAAATATTTTAAAGGTTTTATACATAATGAACGGATTAGTAGAAGTTAAATTCAAACAAGATGAAAAACGGTATTACGAAAATGCTCATGATATCGAGATTAGAAAAGGTCTATACGTAATTGTTGAAGAGGAAAAAGGTGCAGACATGGGTTCCATTGGCAATTATCCGCTTGAAAAAGAAAAACTTAATCTTCCAGAAAGCTATGTAATAAGAAAAATTATCCGCGTTGCAAACGAAGATGATATCGAGAAGATGAATAGGATTCATGAGAAAGAAGAAGATGCGAAGAATAAATTCCTCGATGCGCTTAAGGATCAGCCATTTGAAATGAACTTGGTTGATGTTGAATATCAGTTTGACGGCAATAAGCTGTCATTTTTTTTCATGGCAGAAACACGAGTTGACTTCCGGGATTTTCTTAAAGTGCTGGCACGGATCTTTCGAACCCGTATAGAACTCCGCCAGATAAACGAGCGTCAGGAAATCAAAAGACTCGGAGGTATGGGACCTTGCGGTAGAGAGTTATGTTGCAAAAATCTCGATCTCAATTTCGACCGTGTTACAATCCAGATGGCTAAGGATCAGAATGTGAGCGTGAATTCATCCAAAATGTGCGGACTATGTGGTAAACTCCTGTGCTGCCTTGCGTATGAAGAAAAATTTTACCAGGAAGAAGCAGAAAAATATCCCGATATAGGCGAAGAGATATTCTATAATGATAAAAAAATGATCGTTGCGAAAAATAATTATCTTACCTATAGGATAGAGCTTAGAGATGAGAACGGCGTGCTGACAACCATTAGTTTTGATGATTATCTCGAGCAAAAAATTAAAAAGAAAAGAGTTAAATCTTCAGCAAAAAAGAACAAGAGAAAAAAAGATGAATAACATTAAATCAATTGCATTAGAGCTCTGGCCCTTGGATGAACATTCTCACTCCAGATGTAACGGAGCTCATCAAGTGTGCTTGCAGTGTGCCGTGTGCGGATACAAGAACAATTCCTATTCTCTCGTTGATGAATTGCCCTCACAGCAAGAGCTTGCCAGGTATATTGATCATACGAATCTCAAGCCGGACGCAACAAATGTAGAGATTGTAAGACTATGCCAGGAAGCGCGCACCTATGATTTTGCATCTGTGTGCGTAAATCCATATAATGTGAAGCTTTCAAAGAGAGAAATGGACAAGCGTGTTGTCTGCTCGGTTATAGGATTTCCGCTTGGAGCAAATCTTACTCATATAAAATTAGAGGAAACAAAGCTCGCTCTCAAACAGGGTGCAACCGAATGTGATATGGTCTTGAACATTGCAGAACTCAAAGAACAGGGTTATAATTATATACTCACCGAGATAGAAAAGATAGCAGAACTTTGTCATGAACACGGAGCGAAACTGAAGGTTATCCTTGAGACATGCCTGCTCAATGAAAGAGACAAGATAGTTGCCTGTTTGATTGCAAAAAAAGCAGGAGCTGATTTTGTAAAAACCTCGACCGGATTCTCAAAATCAGGTGCAACAGTAGAAGATATCATGTTGATGCGAAGCGTTGTTGGAGATTATATGGGAGTAAAAGCATCAGGTGGAATTCGTGATACAGAGACAGCACTCAGGATGATCGCAGCCGGAGCAAATCGTATCGGAGCAAGCAGTAGTTTATCCATTATCGGAGCGTAGTTGAGAGTCATACTCGCTGGATATAACGTCGATATTTCCCAGTTTCCTACAAAGGAAACTCTTTGTACTCCTGAAACTATTTCCGCTGCTTATGCGCGCATCAGCCGGTCAAAGAAATCAGTTGATGAGCTTCGGAATGATGCAGTTCTCGATGTCGAGAAAGCGCGAAGATCAAACAAAAGCATTGTCTTTGAAATGGGTCACAGTTCCGTTGCTGAACATGCTGTTTTCAATTTTGATATAATCGGCATTTCACGCTATCTCACTGAGTTTGTGCAGCGCACCCGGCTGGCTTCTTTCACGGAGAAATCCCAGCGCTATGTGGCTCTGGACGGAGATTATGTTATTCCTGATGAGATCAAGAATGATAGCCAAATTTTAAAACTGTTTCAGGACACGATCCAATTACAGAATGATGCATATCTCTCACTTTTTGATAAGCTGAAATCCCATTTCCAGCAGACAACTTCGTTATCCAAAAGAGATCTTGAAGGTCGGGCAAAAGAGGATGCACGCTATGTGCTTTCCATGGCTACGCAAACCCAGATGGGAATGACACTGAATGCCCGAAGCTTGGAACATTTACTCAAGCGATTGTATGCGCTTCATCTCACCGAGGCAAAAAAACTTGCAGACAGTTTGTATGAACAGGTAAAAGATGTTGCACCTTCGCTTATCCGTTATATCGAGCCGTCAAAGTTTGATATGGAAAAATATCGAACAGATGTTACTGAAGGAACTCAATCCAGTATTGGAAAATGTACTCTTTTATCACACACACCTCATGCCGATGAGACAATCATTGCGGGTTTGATCTTCCGCTCAATAGGAAGAGATTACAGCACTGTTTTGGATGAGATCGAGCGAATGTCTGTGCAGGAAAAAGAAGAAATTCTGCATCGACATCTGACGGATATTACCTGCCACGATTCCCTGCCTCGCGAATTTGAATTGGTCGATTTCCTCTTCCAGGTGAATGTAAGTTCATCATGTTTTGCACAACTCAAAAGACATAGAATTGCATCAATAATCTCGACTGATTATAATCCGAAATTTGGATATACGGTTCCAAAAAGTATCGATGGAATCAAGCAGAGGGATATTTTCCGAGATGTTATGGAAAAGTCGGAGAAAATGTATGAAATTCTTTCGGAAAACTATCCTGAAGTAAAGAATTATATTCTTACAAATGCTCATCACAAAGTTGTTTTATTTAAATGCAATATGCGAGAGCTCTGTCATTTTGCGCGCTTGCGCCGGGATGCACATGCGCAGTGGGATATTCGGGAACTTGCTCAAAATATAATTGAAAAAGTCAAACTGGCAGCACCTCTAACATCGGTTTTAATATGTGGGAAAGATAGCTTTCCTCAAGGTTAAGAATAATTTTTCTACTAAGTTCATATTCCCCAACATAGAAATCTTCATCAGAAAAATTGACAACAAATTCCCAATCAAAATTTGCTATTACAAATAATGACGCAAAAAAAATACTTCCCGATAATCGTTTCATCTCCTTCAGGAGCCGGTAAAAACAGCGTTTGCGACGCAATTGTAGAAAAATGCTCAGATGTAGAATACTCTGTATCATATACTACTCGTGCAATACGCAGTACCGAAGAAGAAGGAGTAGATTATTTCTTTGTATCAGAAGATCGTTTTAAGAAAATGATCGAGGAAGACGCATTTCTTGAGTGGGCGGTGTATCTCGGTCATTATTACGGCACCAGCAGGAAAATCGTGGAAGATACAATAAACAGAAATATGTTTATTATTCTTGCTATAGAGACGAAGGGTGCGCTTCAATTCATGAAGAAGAGACCGGACGCGCTCTCGATCTTCATTTTTCCTCCAAGCATGAAAGAGCTTGAAAGGCGTCTGAGAAATAGAAATACCGATGCACCGAAAGTGATCGAAACAAGATTGGATAATGCAAAACATGAAATCGCTGACTCTGTATATTATGATCGATTCGTTATTAACGACGAACTTGACCGTGTGAGCGATGAAGTAATAAAAATAATACAAAAAAAAAGCGAAGGAAAAGATATATATGGATAGCAAATTAATGCAAAAGTTCATAGAAGGAAACAACTGCACGTTTCTATATTTAATTCTTGCAAATGAAGAATTGGAGCGAATTTCAAAACTGCCATATCAAATACAGAAGAATTTTGATAAAAAGCTTACAACCATTGCGTTAGATCATGTCGCAGATGATGAAATACCGGATTATTTTATTCCGGAAGAAGAAAAAACCGAAGGCAAAATGCAGGATATTATAGACGAATAGGATCTATGCATTGAACACGATCTCGGAAGCCCGGCTCAGAAAAATCGAATTACTTAAACTTTCAGGAATACATGAAATTCTCTTGCAGGAAAAAGAACATTTTTCAAAGGAAGAATACCTACAGAAATTTGAAGCTGAGTACAAGGATTGTGAAAACTGCACGTTAGCTCGCACCCGTCATAAGTTAGTATGGGGTGGAGGAAATCCAGAAGCTGATATCGTCTTTGTCGGAGAAGGACCGGGTCAGCAGGAAGACCTGCAAGGTGTGCCTTTTGTAGGTAATGCAGGGCAGCTCCTCACAAAAATGCTTGCTGCTATCGACTTTTCCAGAGATGATGTCTATATCACAAATATCGTGAAGTGCAGACCTCCCGGAAATAGAAATCCCAAGGAAGATGAAATCCATGCGTGCATGCCATACCTGGAATTCCAACTCTCGATCATACAACCGAAAATTATCTGTGCACTTGGCAAGGTGGCAGGAAATACGCTCCTGCAGAACGATGACACATTAACAAAAATGAGACAGAAGTTCTTTCCTTTTTCATCTTCAAAACTAATGGTGACATACCATCCCTCAGCTCTCCTGCATAATCCTGATTGGAAACGTCCTGCCTGGGAAGATCTGAAAATGCTCAAACGAGAATACACTGAATCGAGATAACTATGGCTGACAATATAACGAACAGAACAAATATAAACCAGGATTCGGTTCGAGTTCCACCTCATGATCTGAACGCGGAAGGTGCAGTGCTCAGCGCAATGCTTCTGGAAGAATGGGCAACTGCGCGCGGTCTGGAACTTCTTCGCGAAGACTATTTCTACAAAAGCGCTCACAAGTATATTTTCAGAGCAATTCAGGAACTTTTCAACAAAAATATAGAAATCGATCTCATTACTATCATAGATGAACTCAAGAAGAAAGATGTGTTTGAAAAGATAGGCGGAACTGCGTATCTCACAGATATTCAGGACATTGTCTCATCCAGTGCAAACCTGGAAACCCATGCACAACTCGTCATCGAAAAAGCTACTGTGCGCAGTCTGATACGTACTGCATCCTCGATCATAGAAGAGTGTTACGGTACAGGACGGGACAGTAAAGAGATTGTTGAAAATGCCGAGAAGAAAATCTTTGATGTGACACAGAGCATGATCAATGAGGGTTTCGAGAGAGCATTTGATATTGTTTCTCCAACTATTAAAAAAATTGATGAGATCGCAAAACGTAAAACCAAGATCGTTGGTGTGGCAACAGGTTTTAACGAGCTTGATCGAATTACCGGTGGTTTTCAGCCCGGGCAATTCATTGTTGTTGCTGCTCGTCCAAGTATGGGAAAAACAGCTCTCGCTTTGAACATTGCACATCATGCTGCAGTATTCCAGGATAAAAGAGTTGGGATTTTCAGTTTGGAAATGGATAAAGAAACCCTGATCATGCGTATGCTCAGTTCCGGCTCTGATGTGTCTCTGCATTCGATGCTTCACGGCTATGGCATGGATAAAGACAAGATAATGAACCTGACTCGGCACGCTGATAAGATCGCTGAAGCGCCCATTTTTATTGATGACCGCGGAAGCAATACGATGAACGATATCCGTTCTAAATCACGCCGTCTCAAGTTCGAAGAAGGACTCGATCTACTCATTATTGATTATATGCAGCTTTTACTTCCCGTCGCATCGCGGCAATCAAGACAGCAGGAAATTTCTGAGATTTCACGATCTATTAAGATATTAGCAAAGGAGCTTGAAGTTCCTATTATTTCAGTTTCTCAGCTCAGTCGAGGACCGGAAACACGCCAGGATAAAATGCCACAACTTTCTGATTTGCGTGAATCCGGCGCCATAGAGCAGGATGCTGACCTTGTGCTGCTTATTTACCGTGAAGAGTATTACAAGAAAGAAGAAGCAGAAAATCCCGGCATTGCAATCATCGATGTCGCAAAGAATAGAAATGGTCCGCAAGGAAGAATGAATCTGAAATTCATCGGACCTTATACACGTTTTGAAAATATAGATAATCAATCCTTCGCATGATGCACATTCTCACCTATCCGATTTCCTCGCTTGGAAGGGTCATTATCCGGACAATTGGGGACATTGGTAGATATTTCATTTTTTTAGGGTTGACTTGTAAGAGTCTTGGCAAAGTGGGGAAGAGGTTTCATTTAATCTTTGCACAGATGCAGAAAATGGGAGTGGAATCCCTCCCTTTGATCGCGATAACCTCAGCTTTTACGGGTATGGTCACTGCAGTACAGGCGACCTACCAAACGGGCGGCATCCTTCCATACAGATATCTTGGTGCGATGATAACGAAATCTACAATGATAGAGCTTGCACCTGTGCTCACTGCACTTGTCATGGCTGGAAAAATAGGGGCTTCACTTGCTGCTGAACTCGGTACTATGCGCGTCACCGACCAAATCGATGCACTGGAAGTACTTGCGATAAATCCCTATGACTACCTTGTTGTTCCGCGTATTATCTCTGGAATAATAATGCTGCCAGTGCTCACAGTATTTGCAAATTTATTTGGCATTCTATCGGGCTATCTTGTATCAGTTTCGTTATATCACGTGACCACTGCGGAGTTTCTCAGCGGTATCAGGTCTTTTTTTATTCCAGTTGACTTTTGGAGCGGTATTATAAAGGCAGTTGCGTTTGGAATGATCATTACATCAGTGGGATGTTTCCAGGGATTTTTTGCTCGCGGCGGTGCAGAAGGTGTGGGAAGAGTAACCACCCGTGCTGTAGTGATCGCATCAATATTAATATTAGTGACAGACTTCATCGTTGCAGCAGTGATATTTGGATAATGCCCTTTCATATCGTTCTTTACGAACCGGAAATACCTTCGAATACAGGAAATATTGGCAGGTTATGTGTGGGGACGCATTCAATTCTGCACCTCATCAAACCATTGAAATTTCTCCTGAATGACAAATATCTTAAAAGAGCAGGGCTTGATTATTGGGACAAACTCGAACTTGAAATTCATGACTCGTGGGATGATTTTCTGAAAAAATATCCGGATGCGCGAAAATATTATTTCTCAACAAAAGCGGAAAAGGTGTATTCAGATATCTCCTTTTGTGATGGAGATTTCCTGATCTTTGGACCTGAGACGCGGGGCTTGCCGGAAGTCCTTCTCAAAGAGAATTGGGAATGTGCCTACACCATTCCAATGACTCAGAATATCCGTTCAATAAATCTGAGTAACAGTGTTGCA
>Ga0207996_1002841_pt1 | contig 9933 bp, 5 predicted proteins | sample AntAceMetag02UKG_FD_184773 | JGI IMG/M metagenome (GOLD analysis project Ga0207996, IMG submission 184773) | Saline lake microbial communities from Ace Lake, Antarctica - Antarctic Ace Lake Metagenome 02UKG (SPAdes) (version 2) | ecosystem: Environmental > Aquatic > Non-marine Saline and Alkaline... | reverse complement strand
TTTTCATTTATGTCTATTTCATCAATTTCTTTTTCGTAATACTTATTATTTTCAATTTCTTCAAATATGGTATAGAAAGGAGAAAGTCTATATCTTGTAGCTTTCCCTTTTCCTATTGAGAATATTAGTTTTTCTAAAATAAGTTTTGAAATTGTCCTTTTTATTATTGCAAGACTTTTATTCTCATTTATTCCATGCATAATTTCATTAGAAGAACAATTTGGATATTCTTTAACAAAGTTTAATATTAAATTATCAATATTCATATCGTATGATTTAGCTCACAAAAATACTTAATTCGGCTCAAATACGCAAATAAATGAGCTGTATTGTTTCTTTAAATTCTGACTAACGTCAAATTTAAGTATTAGTTATCAGTTGGTTTCAAAATTAAAGCTTTTACTTTCGAGTTCAAATTTAGTAATTTGTTTTTGAATACGTTTAACTATGCCAAGTTTTCTTTTTTGATCCAGAAACAGGTATTCTTTTGGGGGTTGATATGGAACCTTTTTTGTAATCATAGTCCAAATTATTACAGCAAGTTTTCTTGCGGTTGCACTCACGGCAGACTGCCTGCCTTTTCGATAAGCTACTCTTTTAAAGAAATCTGAAAGATGGGTGTCTTTTAGATTTCCTATGGCATTTGCGGCCTGCCTTAGTGCGATTTTGAGTCTATTGCTTCCTTTAGGGATTCTGTTGCTTAATATTTTCCCTCCTGATATTTTATTATTTGGAGCAAGTCTTAACCAGGAGGCAAATTGTTTTGCTGTTTTAAATTTCCTAAATCCCTCCGGCCCTATTTCGCTCATAATGCTCAATACTATAGCATGACTTACTCCTTCAATTGCAAATAGATCAACGCCTTCAAAATATTTAAAAGAGACTTGGTTCAGATTTTTAATCTGTGGTGCATTTTTATTAATTCTTTTATAGGGTTTATTGGTTGTCTGCAGTTTCTTTTTTGATGGATCTTTTTTTAGTTCTTTTCTGAGAAAAATATCAATTTGCTTATCACATGCCTTTATTTTTTTCTGGAAGAACTGATAACTTTCAAATTCCTGCTTCAAGCCGAACAGATAGTCAACCCGATTATTTCCGTGCAGGGCTTTTGCGATTTCTTCTTTTGGTTTTTTACAGTTGTAGTGACGGTGTTCTGCTAACTTTTCTGGATCAAGATTTCCATTGCAGATTTCCTCAATGATAGTTAAACCAGTAAGCCCACAAACATCTTTAACCACCACATCAAGGCGAAAGTTTAGAAATTTTAAGTATTTCTGCATTTTATTGGTTGTTGAAGAAGCAAGCTCAATCCAGTTGCTTCGCTGTCTGCAATAAGTACGAAGTTGTTCTGTGGTCTCATCAGGCAGGAAACTACTGGAAAGTAATCCCAAGGCATGAAGCTTTTGAATCCATCTACAATCTTTAACATCAGTCTTTTTCCCTTTTGCATTTTTAGTGAATTTCCCATTGGCAAGGGTAACCTCAAAATCATACTTAATTAGTTCAGTGTATAAGTTTTGCCAATAATCTCCAGTTGATTCCATTGCTACACTTGTGATACCATAGGACTTAAGCCAGAGACAAATTTCTGTAATGTCTTCAGCGTATACACCAAACTTTTTAACATCTTCTAAGGCCTGTCCTACAGCAACAAAATGTGACCTACTTCCAATATCAATCCCTGCTGCATTTAGGTTGATGATGTCCATTTCCATTTTCTTTTTTCTTCCCATTTCAAATAAATTTTAAGATTAAATCAAAAAGACTCTAAGGAAATGTAACTTTGTAATTGAGAATTATTCTGAACGGGGTCTCAGATAAACTGGAGCCACCACTGAAATTATCAACAAGCCTCTGAATCACAACTTCAGGGGCTTTTTACATTTCAACCAGAATGCGCCACGGGCTATAATGCACCACTTAAAAAATCGGCCTTGCATAGGGTCAGTGCAAATCTCGGGACTTCTCGTTAGCTATAGAAATTAATTGAGGTTTCTTGATGTGGGGAATGAGCTACAACGTTTGGTATAAAAATACGTAGCCGATTGCGGGCTTCATTCTTGTCAAGTTACAAGAAAGTTGAACCGGGCTACAACTCTTGAATTTACTACTATCTCGGCTATTATTTTTATACATTGTTGAACCAAATCCCTACGAGATAGCTTTTAAAAAATATTTCAATAATTATTATTTACAAATTCTTATGTCTGCAAATATAATGATTCAAAATAAATCCAATTTCTCTTTTCCCCTTCCCGAAAAATTAATAAGTAATTATACTAAATCTAAGATGTAGTAAAACTAATGAATTCTTAAAAAAACGGTATTCTAAATAATAATCCTGTTATTTTTGCAGGTAAAATAAAAATTAAATGAAAAAAAACAATTCAAATAAAAGATGAAAAGGGATAAAAAATCAGTTATATTTATATTTGTTTTAGTTGGATTGGTAACACTTTTTTTATTCATGTTCTATGGAAAAGTAATTATGAATCCTAATTTTTTCTTATTCAATTTCAAAGGAGATGGAACAAAAAACTATTACACTTATGTTAATTATATTGAAAACAACATAAGCAACACTAACTTTGAAGGAATGAACTATCCTTATGGTGAAAACTTCATGTACACAGATTGTCATCCTTTTCTATCTTTTTTGATGAAATTCTTAACTTATCATTTTCCATTGTTTTCAAATTACAGTATTGGTATATTAAACTTTTTGCTTATATTATCAATAGGAATTACGGCATTTATTATTTATTTTATATTCAGAGAATTGAAAATAAACTACATACTGGCTGTCTTGGGAGCAGTCGGTATAACTATTTTGAATCCTCAAATCTTCAGAATTACCGGTCATTATGCACTATCTTACAGTTTTTTTATTCCATTAACTATTTATTTGTTATTACTGTATGAGAAAGGTATTAAAAGAAAAATGCACTTTTTCTTTTTGACAATAAGCATCCTTTTTTTCTTTTTCACTCATGCTTATTTGGGAATAATTGCCTCAACAATGATAATTACTTATGTGTTTATTAGCATAATAAATCAATTTATAATTGAAAAAAAAATAAACTTCTCAAAGAATTTTCTTTTGTTAGTTGCAGCAATCCTTCCCATTGTATTCTTTTATTTATTTATTAAAATTATCGACACCCATGTAGGAAGAACAACTAACCCATGGGGTATATTTGAAAATCATGCTGATTTTAGTACAGTTTTTCTTCCGGTTTTTAATTCACTTAATAAAATAAAAGAATTTATATTTCCAGGTCTTAAACAACCCTGGGAAGGATGGGCGTATATTGGTTTCTTTACAACAATTGGACTTATATTTTATCTTGTTGTTTCGATCAAAACTTCCATAAAAAGGAAAAGAATTGTTTTAGACAACATTTGGATAAATCATTTAACCTTACGACAATTATTTATTTCGTCCATTATTATTCTTCTTTTTTCAATGTTTTATCCATTCAGAATTTATATGGAAGAATTAGTTAATTACTTTAGCATCATTAAGCAATTTAGGGCTTTAGGTAGATTTGCATGGGTATTCTATTTCGTATCAACAATAACACTCATCTGCATTGTAAATCAAGCATATTATAAGCTTAAAAAGAATAATAAAAAGATAATTGGTTATTTCTTAATAGTAATTATTCCTTTATCACTGATTTATGAGGGAATGGAATATCACATTTACTTTTCCAAAGAAATGACACAATCTCCTAACCTGTTTGACATTAATCAAACCTCAAAGACTTTTGCGGAAGATGTTAAAGTTATTAATTCCGATGAATACCAAGCTATTCTTCCTTTTCCATTTTTTTATAAGGGTTCAGAGAATTTTGGAATAGACCCTAATGACAGAATATCCCAGTTATCTTTCTTATTCTCATACCACCTTAATCTACCAATCATAGGGAGTTATCTAACACGGACTTCTATATGTGAAAGTAAAAATATTATGCAACTACTAGCAAGTAACTTTTATTATAAAAAGATTCAAAACGATTTACCGAATGACAAACCATTTCTATTATTATGTCTTAACAACCATCTAAATACAACAGAAACTAATTATTTAAAGAAAGCAAAGAGTTTAATAAAAAGAGATGAATATAATATTTACGAAATAAATATTGATGCATTTTTTAAAAACACAGCTACAGAAGAAATTGAACATTTTAATAAAATTAAGGATCGATTATTTGAGAAAGATGGATTTCTAGTATCTGATACTTCTTTATATTTTTCTTTTATCGATTTTGAACAACCAAATTCTGACATCTCATTTTCCGGAGAAAATGGCTGCTACAAAGGTTTACAAAAAAACTACAATCAAATTTTTTCGATCAAAAAAGGTCAATTAGATTTAAATAAAAAATATACCATAAGATTTTGGATGTATAATGATGGTGAAAATTGTGGCCAGGATTGTCTTGGAGGTATGATTATTATTCAAAAAAAATCCGATGAAAAACTTGAATGGCTTAAACCAATTGTTAATGCAGGAAATAGTCACGAAATAAATGACAAATGGTCTCTGGTAGAAATATCATTTGACCATACCGATGAGGAGGCTATTTATGATTTGTTGCTTAAAGGCAGTAATTTCTCGGAGAAAACAATTTTTCTTGACGATCTTCTGTTTTATGATAATGAATTAGTGATTTACAAAGTATTCAAAGCAAATAATAAAATCACCTTGTTTAAAAATAATCATAAAATTGAAACCCCTGTTAATTAATTACTATTTGGAATAACGACATTATTTCAGGGCAACTTATAGTTGATGATTTATTGATCAGGCCCGAAATGGAGGATGTTTACTTTATAACTCTGGAGAAAGTTGGAAAAACACAAGATATTTCGACCTGATTAAACAGCCAAATGATCATTAAAAATTTCTATTCCATTCACATATTTTGAGTTTTTTGTCAGGCGGAATGGAAAATAATTGCTAACTTTTGCAGCGGTATCATCAAATTCGAAATTATATTTTAATTCAATAATTATTGATTTATTATCACTACTTTCATTAGTAAATGAATTGTTTTGTTTTGAGATGTTTCGATAAATCAAATTATTATCAATAGTTATTCTGTATTTTTTATTAAACGATTGCAAATATCTTCTTGTATATCTGTTTAATAATGTTGGTTCTAATTTAAAAGTTTCTTCAATTACCCAAGCAGGTACATTTGAATTTTGAATAATGGTTTTTATATAATCCATATTAAAATTCTTATCCAACACAAATTCCTTTAATTTAAAAGATTTTTTCCAGCCAAGGTGACCTTCTTTGAATTTAAACTCCAAAACAGGGTGCTGAATTTCTCCAAAAAAATCTCCATACCAGCGGATTCTGACTTTTTTTCGCTGGCTTTTACCAATATGATTATCAAAAAAATAACTATAGGAGGGAGTGTCAAAATAAATATTATTAATAAATCTTTCGTGATGAATTGGTGAAAAAGCATAAGGATTTTGCTTGATAATCAATTCTACGCCTGATTTGGAAAGAATATCAACAACAAATTTTCTTTCAAACCTACCCGTATTGGCTTTTTTTTCAGTAGTCATTTTAATTATTGATGGTTATTTTTTAATTTCAAGTTGCACTGTAAAAGCCTCTTCCAAAATCCAACCTAAAATCCTTTATTATCAATAAAAGTAATCTTTGCAGATTTATCAAATTCGTGAATTTGTGTTTTGCATTTTTGTAAGTTATTTGTTTTTAGTATCTCTACAAGGTAAGAAGCCTCGATTAAATCCCCAGATTCATCATATCTTTTTAATTCTGAAGCTTTAAAGTTTTCATTAACAATTTTGTTTAAAGTGTCGAGTTGAAGTTTTTCGGGTAAAGAACTTGTTATTGTGAAAAACAGATTTTGTCTTTCCGATTTTCGTGAAATAAAATATCTGGTCCATAGAATTATCATAAGAATTCCAAAGCCGACAAGAATAATATATCTGAAGTTTGCTCCCAATCCTAAACCCATTGCAATTGTAAAAAATATATAAGTCAATTCTTCGGGCTCTTTGATTGCGGCCCTGAAACGAACAATTGATAAAGCTCCCACCAATCCGAGTGATAATGCAAGAGATGATTTTACAATGCTGATAATAATCATTGTTGTGAATGCAATAAGCATAAAGTTTGATGAAAACATTTTCCGGTTCGATAGACTTTTTGCACATTTGGAATAGGTGCGTTCAAGTAAAAACGACAGAATAATAATTATTAATGCATTGATTAAAAAATCTGTAATTGAAAGATTTGATTCTTCAGTTATTAAAAATTTCTGAAATAAGCTCCATTTATTTTGCATAATTTAATATATTAATTTTCTTTCTTTAAAAGTTTTGAATTTTTATCTAATAAAATCGTTTTGCTACATTTTTTGTTTTCCCGGTAATCAGCCTTCCGTTTAAATCTAAGTTTGATTTTCGTTCAATTAAAAAAGGAGTTGTTAGTCCTTTTCGTCTAAGTTTTTTTGTAATTATTAAAGCCGGTCCATATTCAGCCTTTTTCTGAAAAGCAACCAATCCATATTCACAATTAGTTATTTGGCTGTTAAAAACTTCAACTGTGCTTAAATCTTTTGATGCAATTCCAATATTACAATTTTCTATTTTTGTGTTACTAACAAAAAGTATAGAGGCTTCTCCCCCACTAATTCCTTTATCATTTATATTAATAATTTTGCACGAATCGATACAAATTTCACTTCCAGAAAAATCAATTGCATCGTTTCCAACCTTATCAAATGTCGTATTTTTCACTTCTCCCGAACAAAAATCCGAATCAAAAGCATCAAGAAAAATGTTTTCAAACCTACAATTATTAACTTCAAAATCTGACCTGATAATATTTAATGCATCCTCACAATTGTTTTTTTCAAATTTTGTGTTTGAAATTGAAACATCCGATTCATAAAAGTTTACTGCACCGGTTAAAATCCAACCATTATAGTCAAGTGTATTAAGATTTCGGAATATGACATTGTCAACAATTGATTTTTTGCCACATTGCATTACCGTAAAACCCATTGCTGTTTTATCGGATGAATTAATTATTATTTTATTATCAACCAAACCCTTCATAATAACCGATGAATATGAAATAAAAATTGCATTTTCGATAAAGTTGATATTTGCACCTGCTTGAAAAACTACCGTAAATCCTTTAGGAATTATGATATTATTATTGATTTTGTATTCTTTATTTAAAAAGAAAATTGTATCGTTTTTGTGCAAATATATCGTTGTGTCAGGGAAAACGTTGTTAGTTTTAAGCTTTTGCAAAGGAGTTGAAAGTCCGGGATATGACCATGGAAAAATTTCAATTACAAAAATAGTTTCATGATTTTTCACTTTGAAAAACAAATATTTTGCATCTTTTTCAACCGGAATATCTATAGAATTCTCATAAAAATTATTCGAAGAATTAATCGTAATTTCATTTCTGAAGAAATTATTTTTATACTTTCTTGATTCTCCTGTTCCCAACAAAACAATATCATCCGAAAAATAATTCAATACTCTGACTTTTGATTCTTTACCAGATGTTTCCTGATAGGCACAAACCAAATTTTCGGGTAAAGATTCATGAAAAGTTGTATCTGCTGATGTTAAGTTTTCAATTTTTGATTTATCGCTGCGTAAAGCATAAAAAGGATTTTTCTGAAAACGTTTTTTATATTCGGGCAGTCTATTTTTTATTGCATTTATATTTTTGTTAAGGAATTTATAATCATATTTGTAAGTTGTAAATTCACGCTGAATTAGTTTTTCAAATTCCGAAATTTTGCTAAACAGTGTGTTATTTGTTGAGTCAATAAATTTTTGTTCAGAATACTTTTCAATATAATAAATATATTTTGAAACAAACGAAGTGTCGGTAAATAAATGAAAATTGCATTGTGAAGACTTATCATTTGTGTAAATCTCATTTTCAGTTAAATTCCCTAAAATCGGGTGATGACAAAAATAAAATGGCCCGATAGGAGTAAAGCCGTCAAAAACTATTGTCTCAAGTTTTGAGGTAATGGGATTATAATAATATCGTTGATTATGCCACACCACCGAGTGATATGATCTTGTTATGTCGGATAAAGCATAATATTTAGCAAGATTGTCAAGATCAAATATTTGATGTGCTTGTTTTGATTTTTGTTTATATTCAAATAATAAGTTCTGGCCAATTAAAAATTCTTTATATAAAACTGGGGAAGAAATAGTTTTTGATTGTTTAAAAGGTTTTATTGCCGATGCTTCAAAAAATGGCAAATCAATTCCTCTGTAAAAAATTGATCCGACTTTTTTCCCGGTCCAGAAAGCCTCATCTGAGAATTTTAATATCGGCCCTTCTCTGCGACGCATATTTTCAACAATCTGTTTTTCAAAATGCTCTTCAAAAGCATAAATACCTATTTCAACTCCATTTAAAACAACCGGAATAAAACCATAGCGTGTAGCTAAAACATCTTCGGCCCTGAAAATTTCATGAGCCATCCATTCCAATACAAACCCTCTTGTTTCAGGATTTTGAATAGAAAAGGTACGCATGTTTCTCCAATTATATCCTTTTTTCAATTTTATGCGAAACGACCATTTATGACCTTTCAAATGATCAAGCCAATCTCCTTTCAGTCTTACTTTTGCAGGCATCATTTCATCATTATAAAACAATATTACTTCAACCCAATCATCGTCTTCGGTTTCCAGAATATTGTTTTTCAAAGCATTAATTCTTTTGTTGTTTAATTTTTGCATTCCATATTCATCAATGTAAAGATATAGGGCAGGATTTTCTTTATCTGAATATTTTTTTTCTGATAAATATTTAATGCTCAAATCGTCAAAATAAATTGGATTTTTACCCGAATTCCAAAGATATATAATTATGTTTTCGCCTTTAATATGTGACGGAACAATAAGCTTAACATTTAATAATTCCCATCCATTTTCTTCTTTCTGAACAGAAACATTTTGTGAATTATAATAATTTTTTGACCCCTTTGTAGCAACAACAAGATGCCCATTTTTGTTTCCACCAAATCGCCAAACACTTATATCGAAAAACTCACCAGGCTGAACATTATATATTATATAAGATGTTCCGTAAGGATTTTCTTTGCTTACTTTGATTGAAAATTTACCATGATGTGAGTGTTCGTTGCTTTGAAATTTGTTATTTGAAAACAAAACTGCCTTATGATTTTTGTCAAAGAAGTTTTTCCCATCTGCTGATAAATTTTCGGCATCACAATTTATTAGTTCATACCTTTTTGTTTCTGGATTCTGACATGCACTTAAAATAAAGGAAATAAAAAAAACAAGCAGAAAACCCTTAGAAGTTCTTCTGAAATAAACCAAATATTCTATGATAAAATTGCACAATATCAAAATAGTAATGTTTAACTTTTATAATAAAAAATTTCAGCAAATATAAATAAATATTAAAGAAATTATAAGCATTCGAAGTTTAATACAAACTGTCTATAAAGTTAATGTTTATTGAACAATTTCTCCAAACAATTTAATTTTTCACGCAAATTGTTTCCGGTTATCGCATGTTTTCATAAGTTCTAATAGAATTAATCGAATCATCCTTCAAATCTTTCATTCTGAAAACAAAATAATTCAAAACATATTTTTCATTTCTGTAAATTCTAATTGTATCGGCAGCTTCAATTGAGGTAAAATATTTTCCATATAATTCAAAAGGAGAAAAATAATCGCTGCTCGAAGTAATAAAATATGCGTCCATTGCTTTTTGCATTCCGCCTCTGTATTTATTTATCCATGCATATTTATGAATCCTTTCAAGATTATTGAATGCAAACAACTTCATTTCTAATGGACGGGCAACATAATAGTCGAGGTTGGCAGCCGGGAACCAGCGATAAGATACAATTG
>Ga0207996_1002839_pt1 | contig 9939 bp, 7 predicted proteins | sample AntAceMetag02UKG_FD_184773 | JGI IMG/M metagenome (GOLD analysis project Ga0207996, IMG submission 184773) | Saline lake microbial communities from Ace Lake, Antarctica - Antarctic Ace Lake Metagenome 02UKG (SPAdes) (version 2) | ecosystem: Environmental > Aquatic > Non-marine Saline and Alkaline... | reverse complement strand
TTGTATTTGCAAGCAACATAAAAATGATCATAACCAGGGTCTAAAGCATATATCAAACTAACATTAGGGCCAACACCTTCAATAAATTCTACAGTTTCGTCCCATATAGTTTGTAAATCAAATCTTCTTATTTTTTTACCATCATGAAAGAATACACTATCAACACTGCTCCATGTAGTTGAGATTTGAAAAGTATCACCAACTATTAAGCTCATATTCATTATTAGTTTTTCATCATTACTATACGGATTAACATACCATATTTTACCACTATTTATATCCTCTCGCACTTTCCCAATATAAACAGTATCAGGATAAAGTCCAAATAAAAATAATTTGGAGTAAGTCGAATCGGGATGTTTTTTTGTGTAAAGTTGCTCCATAACAATTCCAAATAGTTCCTGATGGGCTACATCCCATGAAGTGGAATCAGCCGCAATGATTGGTTGGTAGGGTTGAGTAGAAGCAGGAATAGATAATGTAAGAAACAGAACCAGTATTGCGAATTTTGTTGACCAAAAGATTATTTTACTTTTCATTTTGTTTACATTGTTTTGTAATTATTTATACATGAATAATTTTATTGTTTGAAAGTAAATGTTGCAATAAAACTATTGAAAAAATTATTATTTTTCATTTTTTCTATATCTATTTTAATTACTTGAAAAACAAAAGGATTTTTTTTAAAAAAAACAAATATACGAATTTTTACATACTTTTACAATAGATTTGTAGTTTGTTTCTGGTTTTAAGCTAATTAGTTTGCAAACAAAGATGATTTTAATGTGAACTATGGAGTTTAAAAATAAAGCTGGTCGGTATTCATTTTCAAATATTTTTTTACTGCAAAAAATGTAGAAAAACTGGAGATAATAATTCCCAATAAAATCACTGTACCAAAAAGGATCAGAAAAATATTAATGTCTTGAAGATTGATAAGTTCGGGTAATTCTTTTCGCGAAAAATATATTATTCCCATAAGGAAAGCAATTGCAATAAAAGCGCCATAAACTCCTTGCATTATTCCATTCAACAAAAATGGCCGGCGAATAAATCGTTGTGTAGCTCCTATCAATTGCATACTTCTAATCAAAAAACGTTTTGAATAAACAGATAATCTAATGGTATTATTTATCAATGCGATTGAAATAACCAAAAGCAATAAACTAAATCCAAGAAGTATTAAACTTATCTTTCGAAGATTTTTATTTATCAGGTTAACAAGAGATTTTTGATATAAAACCTCCTTAACATTTTTATTTTTTAGCAGTTTACTTTCGATGTTTTGGAGGCTGTCGAGATTTGCGTATTGAGCTTTAAGCCTTAAATCGATAGAAGGAAGAAGCGGATTATATCCCAAGAAACTTATAAAATCTTCTCCCAAATCATTTGTTAAATCTTCGGCTGCTTTTTCTTTTGTAATATATTCAGTTGTTTTAACGTAATCGGTAGCATCCAAAGTTTTTTGTAACTGAATAATTTCGGCTTCTTTAATACCTTCTTTCATAATAATCGAAAATCCTATATTTTCCTTAACGTGATCTGAAAGTTTTTTTGCGTGCAAAATAATTAATCCCAATACACCTAACATTAACAAAACCAAAGTAATGCTCACAATTGTAGTAAGGTATGAAGATTTCAGACGACGTTTATTATATTTTTCTTCTTGTTTTGACATAAGAGGGCTAAATTACTAAAAAAGTATTTTATCGGTTTATTAATAATTCATTTCTTTATTTTTAATTAGCATGTTTTTAAAAACCTATTTTAATATCGAATATCGAATACTGAACACCGATTTGAGATTTATACTTCGACATTCGTTAATTGATATTCGTTATTCTTTTTTTCTCAAATTTCCTCTATTTCCATTATTTCCCCTATTCCCTTATTTCCTTATTCCCATCAATTATCCCTTACTTTTTAAAGTAAACAAAGTAATCTCTCCAAAATTATTAAACCTTACAGGAATACCTGAAACTCCACAACCCGGACTCGTATAACCTGTCATTTTTTTCACTTTCCAAAGACCTTTAATAAATTTCTTATCATCAAACTGATGTGTAATTATCGGTTTACCACCGGGCAAGCAAATCTGTCCTCCGTGAGTATGCCCACATAAATAAAGATTGTAATTATTATCTGCAGCAACATCATATAATTCCGGTGTATGGACTAATGCTATTTTGAAATAATTTATCGGCTCGTCAAGAGAAATTATTGCTTGATCAGTAAAATAATAAAATGGGTCATCTGTTCCGGTAATTGCAATTTTATCTTTTCCTTTTTCAATGAAAATTGTTTCATTGATCAATAGTTTTATTCCTAATCTGTCTTCGTATTCAGCCATTAAGTATGTATCGTGATTACCCAAAACTGCATAAATCCCATCTTTAGCTTTGATAGAATCAACTATTTTTTTTATTGGTCGTATAATGCTTTTAAAACTCCCGCTGATGCTTCGTCGATAATCGCCGGTAAGAACACAAACATCATAATTCAAAGATTCAATTTTCTTGGAAATAATATTATCAAGGCCCGGGAGACTATCAATATGAAGGTCGGTTAAATGAAGTATTTTATAATTGTTGAAAGAAGAAGGAAGATTCTCAAATTCAAGCACAATTTCTTTTATTTTGATATTTTTTGCATTCTCTTGCCCTTTTATATATAAGCCTGATATTTTTAAAAATAATACAAAAATATTCAAAAGTCTTTCAAATAAAGACCAATTGCTTTTGCTACGTTTTCCGCTACGTTTGTTTTTGTACTTATTGGTTTCCAGTACTGATCTGGTTGTAGCCCATATTATTCTTTTTTCAAGCATAAACGTTTTTTTATGTAAAAATACAAATAAACATGAAATTCTAAGTAAAACATATGGATTCTTAAGTTTGTTGCTGACTAACAGATTTTTATAATTATTTTTTTTCGATAATATCTGAATATTTTATGTGTTAATAAAAAATGGTATTTGATTCGATTAACATAAATTTGCATTATCTGTGAATCTATGGTTTTTTATTTTTTACATACATAAAATCATTCAGAGCCAATTTATTTCATGATTTCTATGTTCTTTTTTTTTAATTTCGCAGATTAAATTAAAATATTTACATCTGGCAATAGCAAAACAACATGGAATACAATTTTGGAGAGATAGAAAAGAAATGGCAAAAGTACTGGAGATTAAACAAAACCTACAAAACGGAAATCGATCACAACAAACCAAAATATTATGTTCTTGATATGTTTCCTTATCCATCCGGTGCAGGCTTACATGTTGGACATCCTTTAGGATATATTGCATCAGATATTTATTCAAGATACAAACGATTAAAAGGTTTTAACGTTTTGCATCCTATGGGATACGATGCTTACGGTTTGCCTGCTGAACAATATGCAATTCAAACTGGAACACATCCTGAAATTACCACTAATAAAAACATTGAAAAATACAGAGAACAACTTGATAATATTGGATTTTCATATGATTGGGATAGAGAAGTTAGAACTTGTGATCCACATTATTACAAATGGACACAGTGGGTTTTTATTCAATTATTCAACTCATGGTATGATAAAAATAAAGATAAAGCTCAGCCAATAGATTCTTTGGTAAAAGAATTTGAAACCACAGGAAACAAAAATATTAATGCATCCAGTGATGAAACTGAATTATTTTCGGCTGAAGAATGGAAATCGAAAACAGAAAAACAACAGCAAGAAATGCTAATGAATTATCGTCTTGCTCATATTTCAAATTCCATGGTGAACTGGTGTCCTGATCTTGGAACCGTGCTTGCAAATGATGAAATAAAAGATGGTTTGTCGGAAAGAGGCGGTCATCCCGTTGAAAGAAAGTTAATGAAGCAATGGTCGTTAAGAATTACTGCTTATGCTCAACGATTACTCGATGGATTGGAAACAGTTGATTGGACAGATTCTATAAAAGAAGTACAGAGAAATTGGATTGGAAGAAGTGAAGGAGCTATGGTGAACTTTCACCCCACCCCAACCCTCCCCATGGGGGAGGGAGTTAAAAGCTCTAATCAAACTTTTGATGAAAATGATTTTCCTCCATTCTATAATACAGATTCTCAGATGTGGAATGTTTTGAAAGAAAAAGCTAAAGAAGCAAGAAAAAATCCAACGGAAGCTGAGTTTGTTATTTGGGAAAGATTAAGAGATAAACAAATTGCTTACAAAATCAGAAGACAGCATGTTATTAATAGATTTATTGCTGATTTTGTTTGTTTGGAAAAAATGACAATTATTGAAATTGATGGAAAAATTCACGACACCCAAATTGAAGAAGACAAAGAAAGAACAGAAATTCTAAACAAACTGGGATTTTCAGTTATTCGTTTTTCTAATGAAGAAGTAATAACAAGTATTGATAAAGTTATTAATAAAATAATAACGTATTTAGATAACAAAGTCCTCCCTAGTGGGGAGGATTTAGGTGGGGTTGAGGATTTAGGTGGGGTTATTTCCGTTTTCACTACTCGTCCTGATACCTTGTTTGGAGCCACATTTATGGTAATTGCTCCTGAGCACGAACTTGTTAGTAATATTACCAGCCCGGAAAGAAAAGAAGAAGTTGAAGAATATATCACCCGTTCAAAAAACCGTTCGGAAATAGAGCGTATTGCCGAAGTAAAAAATATCACCGGCGTATTTACCGGAGCTTATGGAATTAATCCCCTTAACGGGAAAAAAATTCCAATTTGGATTGCTGATTATGTACTCGCCGGTTACGGAACAGGTGCAATTATGGCTGTTCCCGCACACGACAGTCGCGATTATGCTTTTGCAAAACATTTTGATATTCCAATTATTCAGGTTGTTTCGGGGGGCGATATTTCTGAAGAATCTTATGATGCCAAGAGCGGCAAAATGATGAATTCTGATTTCATTAATGGAATGGAAGTGAAAGACGCTATCAAAGCTGTAATTAAAAAACTTGAAGAAAAAAAGGCAGGTTACGGCACTATTAATTACCGGCTTCGTGATGCAATTTTCAGCAGACAACGTTATTGGGGTGAGCCTTTTCCTGTTTATTATAAAAACGGAATGCCTTATGTTTTAGATGAGAAAGAACTTCCTCTAAGACTTCCCGAAGTTGATAAATATCTGCCAACAACTACCGGAGAACCACCTTTGGCACGTGCCAAAAACTGGGAAACAAAAGACGGTTATCCTCTCGAAACAAACACCATGCCCGGATTTGCCGGATCAAGCGGATATTATCTCCGTTATATGGATCCTAAAAATGATAATGAATATTTCTCGAAAGATGCAAATCAATACTGGCAAAATGTTGACCTCTACATTGGCGGCGACGAGCACGCAACCGGACATTTGATTTATTCACGCTTCTGGAATAAGTTTTTATTTGACATTGGAATGGTTTGTAAAGATGAACCGTACAAAAAGCTCATTAATCAAGGAAAAATACAGGGAAAAAGTAGTTTTGTATATAGAGTAAATTTAGAAAAATATGCTGAATATTTGCTTTGGGAATTCATTAAAAAGAACAAATTAGAAAAGGAATTTATACGAAATTATAAAGATGGACATAGAAAATTTGATTTCTATAATAAAAAAGAAAATTTAATTTTTGAAATCAAAAGTCAAAAGAAACTCGAAAGACTTGAGTCATTTTATAAAAAGTACATAAAAACAACAAACAGAAAATTAATCCTGATTCCTATCGCTGACATAATTGAAAATATAAATGCAGTTGTTGAAGAAACTTTCGAAGCACTTGAAAACAAAAATAAAGGGGTTATTTTTAATCGCCACGAAATACGTGATCTTAAACCATTATTTGTTTCAAAAGGAATAAAAGACAGAAAATTATTTTCAACTCCACTACATGTTGACATTAATTTTGTTGACAATAACATTTTGAATATTAATGAATTTAAAAAGTGGCGACCGGAATATAATAATGCAGAATTTATTCTCGAAGATGGGAAATATCTTTGTGGTTGGGAAATCGAAAAAATGTCAAAATCCAAACACAATGTTCAAAATCCTGATCTTTTAATTGAAGAATACGGTGCAGATACTCTCAGATTATACGAGATGTTCCTTGGTCCTCTCGAAACTCACAAGCCATGGGACACAAAAGGTATCGAAGGCGTTTTTAGATTTATTAAAAAACTCTGGCGATTATATCATGATGAATTAAATAATTTTAATGTTTCTAATGCCAAAGCTACAAAAGAAGAATTAAAAATTTTACACAAAACCATTAAAAAAATCAAAGACGATATTGAAAGATTTTCATTTAATACCGCCGTAAGTAATTTTATGATTTGTGTAAACGAACTCACAGATTTAAAATGCAGCAAAAGAGAAATTCTGGAACCGCTTGCAATTTTAATTTCGTCTTATGCACCTCACATTGCCGAAGAATTATGGTCATTACTCGGTAATAAAACAAGTATAACACAGGCTGAGTATCCAAAATTCAACAAAGATTTTATTACAGAAAATACTTTTACTTATCCTGTTTCGTTTAATGGTAAAATGCGTTTTAAACTTGAATTGCCGGTTGATATGCCAAAAGAAAAAATTGAAAAAACAGTTCTTGAAGCAGAAGAAGCTCAAAAATGGATTGGGGGTAAAACACCGAAAAAAATAATTGTTGTTAATAAACGAATTATTAATATTGTAATTTAATAAAAAGATGATTTAGTGTTTGTAAATAAATAAAAAACCCCAAATTAACAGATAAATTTTTTTATACAGGAATCACATTTTAGTGAACAAAAAAAATTAATTTTATTCTCTGTGAATCTTTGGCAAATTTTATTGTTCGCAATATTTCATAAAGAACTAAAAATGAAATTTCATTATATATCATAAATGAAAAAAAGTATCATTTTCATATTACTTTTTTCAGTTGTTTTCACTTTTGCTTCTTCAGCAGAGGGCTTACAAAAAGTTAGAAATTCAGCTTTTAAACGAGGCGAAGTTCTAAAATACAGAATCTTTTATGATTCGTGGCTCACCTCATATTTAACTGCCGGAATTGGTACTCTCTCGGTTTTACAAGATAATAAAAAATTTCATAATAGAGATACTTATCACCTGGAAGTTCTCGGAAAATCGGTTGGTATTTTTAATTGGTTTTTTAAAGTTGATGACAGATATGAATCATATATTGATGAAGACGCTCTTATTCCATGGTTTTTTATGCGTAGAACAAAGCAAGGCAGCTACACACGAGATGACAATATTAATTTTAATCAATTTGATCATCTGGCTAAAAGCAATACTATAAAAAGAAAAGTCCCTCCTAACATACAGGATGTTGTGTCTTCATTTTACATGATGAGAAATATTGATTATAATAATGCAAAGATTGATCAGGAGTTTAGGGTTGAATTTATGTTGGATGATTCTTTATATATTTCTCGAATTATTTATATTGGAAAAGATGTAGTAAAAACAAAAGCCGGAAAGTTTAATTGCATGAAATTTAAACCAAAGGTTGTTAGAGGAGAAATGTTTGATGAGGAATATCCCATGACTTTATGGATTAGTGACGATAAAAATCACATCCCTGTTTTGCTACGTTCAGAAGTTATTATTGGCTCGGTTAAAGTTGAATTGATTGAATGTACAGGACTTGCAAATCCAAAGGATTCAAAAATTGAGTGAATTTTGTTTTAACACTATTAAGTGCTTTGTTTTTTAATTTTGTTAAACCTCGTGTGCTTTCTTAAAATAATAGTATTTTTGAAAACGTTAAATTTTTCATCAAATGAAAACAAAAAATAAAGATAAAAAAGAGGACTCAATAAATTTTGTGTTCTCAAAAGAAAATTATAAACTTCTGTTGATTGGAATTGCTTTTATTGTCATTGGATTTTTATTAATGATAGGCGGTGGTTCAAACGATCCTGACGTTTTCAGTTACAAACTTTTCAGTTTTCAAAGACTAACTCTGGCTCCTATCCTTATCCTTATCGGATATGTTATTGAGATTTTTGCTATCATGAAGCGACCAAAAAAATAAAGAACATTTTACCACAGATTCACAAATTAAAATTAATTATTATCGTAAGTAAACTGTGGCTATTAAAGTGAAAATAGAGGCTGAGAAGTTGCAAAAACAATATTGATATGAACTGGTTTGAAGCATTATTATTAGGATTGATACAAGGTCTTACCGAATTTTTACCTGTTAGCAGTAGTGGTCATCTCGAACTTGGAAAAGTTATTCTTGGTGTTAATGCCGAAAAAAGTTTGATATTTACTGTTGTTGTTCACGGTGCAACGGTTTTAAGTACCATAATTATTTTTTACAAAGATATTAGTGAATTATTAAAAGGATTATTTTTATTTAAGTGGAATGATAACAATAAATATATCGTAAAGCTTATTATTTCGATGATACCTGTTATGATTCTTGGATTCTTTTTTAAAGAAGAAATTGAAAGTTTTTTTACAGGAAATTTATTGTTTGTCGGTTCAATGTTAATTGTAACTTCTCTTTTACTTGCTTCCACTTATTTGCCAAAATCAAATCTTCGTAAAATAACTTTTGTTGATTCTTTTATAATTGGAATTGCACAAGCTCTTGCTGTTCTGCCGGGAATTTCGCGTTCTGGAGCAACAATTTCCACAGGTTTACTTTTGGGAAATAAAAAAATAGTAATGGCAAAATTCTCTTTTTTAATGGTTTTAGTTCCCATTCTCGGAGCAAATCTGCTAGATGTTTTCAGCGGCGAAATGTCATCACAAACTGCTGTTGGAGTGGTTCCTTTAATTGTTGGTTTTTTTGCAGCTTTTATTTCCGGGTTGTTTGCCTGCAAATGGATGATTGGAATAGTAAAAAAAGGCAGTTTGATCTACTTTTCAATTTATTGTTTTATAATTGGAATCTTAGCTATTATATTTGCCTGAAAATTTATGCAACAAATTTCATCACCAAAAGAGTACAATTTTATAAAAGGGGAAACTCTTTTTATAAACAAGCCTTATTCCTGGACTTCTTTTAACGTAGTCAGCAGTATCAGGTATTTTTTAAAACATCATTATAATATAAAAAGAATAAAAGTTGGCCATGCCGGCACTTTGGATCCGCTTGCAACAGGATTATTAATAATCTGTACAGGAAAAAGCACAAAAAAAATTGAAGAATATCAATGTCTTGAAAAAGAATATACAGGCACTTTTATTATTGGAATTACTACCCCTTCTTACGACTCGGAAACAGAACCAGACAAAACTTTTCCTGTTAATCATATCACTGCAGAGCTTTTATACAAAACTGCAAAATCATTCTTAGGCGAACAAGAACAATATCCGCCAAAATTTTCCGCAATAAAAATAGATGGTAAAAGAGCTTATGAATATGCTCGAGAAAATAAAGAAGTAAAAATCAAAGCAAGAACCATTAATATTTCAGAATTTAAGATTACACAAATTGAATTACCTCAAATAAAATTTAAAATTATTTGCAGCAAAGGAACCTATATTCGAGCTATTGCCCGTGATTTTGGTAGAGCCTTAAACTCAGGAGCATATATGTCATCTCTTGTTCGAACTCGTATCGGAAATTACAAACTTGAAGATGCTTTTGAGCTCGAAAAAATTAAAGAAATCCTGAAATCTAAAAAATAACACTTGACAAATCTGTTGATAATTCTTATATTAGACGATAATACTTGACAAATTGTAAGAATATACTTACTTTTGCGGGCAATTTTAAAACACAGTACAATATTAATATATTATATGAAATTATCACAATTCAGATTTTTTTTGCCGCCGGAACTTGTTGCAAACCATCCTCATTTAAACAGGGATGATTCAAAATTGATTGTTTTGAACAGAGAGAAACAAACAATCGAGCATAAGACATTTAAAGATATTTTAGAATATTTTTCTGATGGAGATATATTTGTTCTTAATGAT
>Ga0207996_1002823_pt1 | contig 9994 bp, 12 predicted proteins | sample AntAceMetag02UKG_FD_184773 | JGI IMG/M metagenome (GOLD analysis project Ga0207996, IMG submission 184773) | Saline lake microbial communities from Ace Lake, Antarctica - Antarctic Ace Lake Metagenome 02UKG (SPAdes) (version 2) | ecosystem: Environmental > Aquatic > Non-marine Saline and Alkaline... | reverse complement strand
GTTACGGAAGAATGCTTCAGCTGCTGAACTACTTTAGCAGCGAGAAATAGGCTTCAAGTACTGAATCACTGTTTCCTGAAAGTACCTGTTTTGTCAGTATTTTCCCCAGCTGAACTCCTTCCTGATCGAAGGAGTTCACGTTCCAGCAGAATCCCTGCAGCATAACTTTATTCTCAAAGTGAGCAAGGAGTGCACCAAGTGCTTCCGGAGTTAATTTTTTTCCATGCAGCAAGCTGGAGGGACGTCCTCCGGGGAACTGTTTATTGGGATTGTCATCATCTTTACCCCTGGCAAACGCAACGATTTGTGCAGCAAGATTTGCATTCAGCTTCTCCTGGCTGGTGCTGCCGTCTACGACTAGGTCCTCTCCAAACTGGGATTCACTGAATCCTACAAACTGGAGTGGAATGATATCAGTGCCTTGGTGCAGGAGTTGATAGAAAGAGTGCTGTCCGTTTGTTCCCGGTTCTCCAAAGATAACCGGACCTGTTTGATAATCCAGAGATTCGCCAACTCTGTTTACCCGTTTTCCATTACTCTCCATATCGAGCTGCTGAAGGTGTGCGGCAAATCTGCTCAACGCCTGCGAATAGGGGAGTATTGCGGTTGTCGGTATATGCAGTATGTTTCTCAGGTAGACACCAATAAGGGCATCCATTAGTGCCGGGTTTTTGCTAATATCAGGATTCAGTGCCATTCGGTCTGCCTCATGTGCGCCCTCCAGTACTTTCTGAAAAGTCGTAAAACCATATGCCAGGCTAAGGACCAATCCGCCGACCGCACTGGTAGAGGAGTATCTTCCCCCAATGTAGTCATCAATAAAAAAGCTTGCAAGGAAATCATCTGATGCTGCCAACGGGCTTGTTTTGCTGGTGACTGCGACCATGTGCATTGCAGGCTGTATACCGGGAATTCCTGATTCTGCCATTTTACGCAGTGCCAGTTTCTGGTTGGTAAGGGTTTCCTGTGTGGTTCCACTTTTAGATACAAGGATAAAGAGTGTCTCTTCAAAATCAATTCTTTTACATACAGCGGCTGCATCATCCGGATCAACATTTGAGATAAATTCAGCTGTCATATTTCGGGTGTTTCCCGCAAGGGCAAGATATAACGCTCTCGGTCCCAGATCGGACCCGCCGATACCGATTTGTACAACTGTGGTGAATCGTTTGCCGGTAGAACCTTTTATGATTCCGTTATGCACCTTCTCACTGAAGCCTTTCATTGCTTCGAGCTGTTCAAGATAGAAATCCCGCTTGTCTTCTTTATCGAGAACTACTTTAGTTCCCGGATTCCCGCGGGTAAGATGATGCAGAACCGCCCGGGATTCACCGGTGTTCATGGTAGTACCGTTAAGTATTTCCTGATATTTTTCTAAAAGCTGCTGTTCATCAGCCAGTTTCTGAAGTTTGGTAATAATTGTTTCACTAACCGGCATTGCCGCATAATTATAACTTAATCCGCCTCCTGCGGGTATTGTGCAGGAGGTTATGCGTTCAGTAGTAAGTGTCTCAGCTAAATTGATAGGTGAAGTTTTAGATAATTCAGCAAAAGCTGCTGTTTTTGTGAGGTTGTTATATTGTATGTCCATGATATTCTCCTGCAGTATGATTCAGGCTTCAACTTCAGGTATACGTTTTCTGAAGCTGGTGATTAGATCCTCTTTCGTCATGTCTTCGCGGAGTATTACAAAAATTGTATCATCACCGGCAACTGATCCCAGTATTTCAGGTATTGATAATACATCAAGTGCCAGGGCTACACTGTCTGCATGTCCCTGTCTCGTTTTAATTACGCCAATATTACCGCTGAACTCAATGGAAAGAACTCCTCTCCGAACATCCTGAATATAGCTTTTTTCCGATTCAGAGATCAAGTCGTTATCCGGGAGTGCATAGTAATATCCAGACCATCCGTCTGATATTTTGCCAACTTTCAACATCTTTAAGTCACGGGATAAGGTCGCCTGTGTTACATGGAACCCCTCTTTCACCAAAAGCTCCAGAAGCATCTCCTGGCTATCAATATGGTGAATCTGTATAAGTTCCTTGATTTTATTTAAACGGTTCTGGCGTTCCTTCATGCAAAGCTCCTGATCCATATGGACATGGATTTGAATAATTATACAAACAGCTGAATCTTTCTTCTCGTAGCAAGTATTTCTCTGCAATAAGGTCAGCTCTAAAAATAAGCAATAAATATTAATGGTATAGATAATTAACAGCAAAACATTTAATTGGGTGCATTGCTGAAGTACTAAGTTTTTCTATTAGTTTATCCATACGATTCTGTATAAACATACAATAGGTATGGGAGAAATTCAAGCAAAACTTCTCAACTGTTAATAATCTCCTGTATTTTGTCCCCCTTTTACCATATCTGTATCTTGTGTATAGTTATTTGGTATGAAAAAGTTGGATGTAATAAACCCTTTCCACAATGCCCCCGTCTGGTATACCGAGACTCTGGATACCACTATGCGGGCAGCCCGGGAGCTTTTTACCACAGAAGGTCAGTCAGGGATTGTTGTGTCAGCGGGTTTTCAGACGGCAGGAAGAGGGCGTATCCAAAACCGCAGGTGGAATTCCAACCCGGATGATAATCTACTGATGACACTAGCACTTGATAGAAAAGATTTTTCAAGGCAGCTTCAACTGTTACCGCTACTTACCGGATTAGGTGTCGCAGAATTTCTTGAATCACTCTTTTCATTACAGCCTGAAATAAAATGGCCCAATGATCTCTTAATTAATGGCAGGAAAATATGCGGAATTCTCTGCGAAGCCACCGTTGATTGCCTACTCATTGGAATCGGGTTAAATCTTTGGCAGCAGAAATTTCCTCCCTTCCTAGCAAAAGTTCCTTTTCCTCCTACTTCGATAATTTTAGAATCTCCATTGGCTGTAAAAATGGATCGGGAAAAGGTAATTCAGAAATTACTCACAGCACTGTATATATCTTTTAGGTTAGTGGATTGGCAGGATCGCCTGCAAAGTAAGCTGTATGGCATGAACAAGGTGGTAAATTTTGCAGCGGGAGAAGCTGATAGCGATGAAACAGGAGCTGCGGGTAACATAATGTCCGGGGTAATTCAGGGAGTTTCAAATGATGGCGGATTAATAATTGATTCATCCACTTGGTATGCCGGAGAGATAAGCAGCGTGAAGTTTCAATAAGTGAGAAGAAAGATGAATGAAAGTAAATGGAATTACAGGAAGTGTTGGATTAGTCAATCTAGTGTTTTGAAATTGCCTTAAATAACTACAAAACAGAGACAAAACGAATTATTTATATTATACTATGTGTACACATACTGCACATATATATTGAGGTGAAAATATGAATATTACCCTGTCGGCGAGTGAAAAACTGATTGAAAAAAGCCGCGAATATGCCCGGCGCCATAATACATCACTTAACAATCTTATAAGAGAGTATTTGAAAAAGCTTTCTGATTCTTCTTTGGACAATAATATAACAGCTGGTGAATCTTTTGCTGCAATGACACGAACATATGCAGGTGAATCCAGTCCTGATTATCATTTTGATAGGGAAGATTTGTACGATAGGAAAAAAACTAATGAGTAAAACCTTCATTGATACCAATATCGTGGTATATGCTAATGATAAACGTGATCCGGTAAAACAGAAAACGGCGGTTAATCTTATTGCCACTCTTATGGATTCAGGGGGAGGTGTTATATCTACCCAGGTTCTTCAGGAGTATGCGGTTACTGCTCTGCAGAAGCTGCATCAGCGGCCTGACGCGGCCATTCGTACTATTGCCATTCTTGAACAGCTCGAAGTAATACAACAAAACCCTGAAATGATCAGAAAAGCGGTTGAATTGAAAACTCTGTACCAGATCAGTTTTTGGGATGCCTGCATCGTTAGTAATGCTGCAGCTGCCGGATGTAGTACCATTATTTCAGAAAATTTGAATACGGGTCAGTTTTATTCGGGAGTTGCAGTAATCAATCCATTTATCTGATACAGTCTTAGAAAAGAAATAGTTGATGTCCTCTGTGCATCAATGAATACAAGGAGAAATAGTATGGCAGAAATTATACGACAGGAAGCGTTGGAGTTGTTGCATAAACATGTGAAAAAAGAGGCGCTTTTACGTCATGCTTTTAGTGTAGAGGCTGTTATGCGCTATTTTGCCAAACAGTTTGGTGAAGATGAGGAAGAGTGGGGTGTAATTGGTTTATGTCATGATATTGATTATGAGAAGCATCCTGAAGAGCATCTTGGTTTTGCGGGTGAAATGCTTCGTGAGGCCGGATGGCCCGAAACCTATATCAGAGCTGTACTGAGCCATGGATGGGGTATCTGCTCAGATGTAGAGCCAGTAACAAGGCTGGAAAAAACACTTTTTACCATTGATGAATTAACCGGGCTAATTACCGCATCAGCCTTGGTTCGTCCTTCAAAAAGTGTTCTTGATATGAAGGTGAAATCAGTTAAGAAGAAGTGGAATGTGAAGGCTTTTTCTGCCGGTGTAGACCGGGATGTCATAACCCGGGGTGCTGAAATGCTGGGAATGGAACTACCTCAGGTAATTGAGTGGTCTATTATGGGGATGCGTAGTGCTGCAGAGGCAATTGGGTTGAAGGGAAGTGTTGAGTAGTTGGAAATGATCCAAGTAGTTTTCTGTGAGAGGAAATTATTAAATAATATCTAGTGCAATTTCCATCATAGTACTAAACGATCGCTCCCGTTCTGCCGGAGTCGTTTCCTGAGAATTAACAAAAGAATCAGATACTGTCAGAAGGGTAAGCGCTTGAATACCATATCTTGCAGCAATGGTATACAGAGCCGCACTCTCCATCTCAACAGCCAGAACCCCATATTTGGCCCAGAGCTTCCACGAGAGATCCTCTCCCTCTACTCCGTAAAAGAGATCAGTAGCCAGAATAGTGCCGACATGCGGTTCAATTCCCTTTCCGACCGCTGAAACATAGGCTTTTTTTATCAGCTGAAAATCGGCAGTGGGGGCATAGGTGGCACCCTGAAATCTACGATCATTTATTGAGGTGCCCATGAAGCTACAGCGCTGAGATAAATTGACCCCTTTTTGCTGAGATAAAGTGATCCATTGGTTCACAAAAAGAACTCTGGATTCATGAGTATTTCAAAACAATTTGATTGAATATTTCCTTAGGTTAAAAGGGATCGGGAAAATAATAAGTGTTATAGTTATAGACTAATTTACGTATCTGTTCATATAAGTCCTGAGCTGAAAAAGTATAGGGAGTTGGTTCGCTCCCATACTTGGCAAGGATGATAGCCTCTAATTCACCATTTATGGTCATTCTGGCTTGTTTCCGAAGACTTTGTATATATGCTCGTGTTACAACCATGGATAATTTCTCCTTAAAAAGACCGAGTATATTGATGATCTGAGGTGAAAGCACCCTCGCTGTTTAGGTACGCTTACTCTACTTTGTTCAGTCTGGGTCGTAAACTGATACAATTTTTCATATTGATAACATGGCTATTCTCTGTCAAACGATCGATCAAAGCTGCAGTGAGTTGATTATTCTTTAAAAACGATGGCCACTGTTGAAAACCAAGATTCGAGGTAATTATGGTCGTCTTGTTTTTGTGTCTCTTGTGCATCAGGGTAAAAAACAGACCTACCTGTACCGGCTCGATTTCTATGTAACCCACTTCATCTACGAGCAGACAATCATAGGAGGCAAACATTTTAATCACACTCGCCTCGGAATGGTCGGCTATCGAATTATAGAGTAGCTCTATGAGATCGGGAAACAGAATGAACCGACCACTATACCCGTGGTTCACTGCTTGGGTAAGAAATGCTGTTGCCAGTCCTGTTTTTCCCACCCCAGTGGGTCCTATCCAGATGTGATTTTGTTTTTTCTCTATGTAATCAAATGCATCATAGAGGCTTAGCACTTTCTTTTTGTTGAGATTTGGTTGTCGCTGGAAGGGATAGGTTTCTATCACATATTTTTCTGGTATCTTTGCACGGGAGATTCTCAGTCTTCTTGAGTTCTCTTTTTTAATGGTATATTCTTCCTCAATGATATAATTCAGTAACTGGACAGGGGAAAAATCTTCTTTCACCGCAAGCTCGATGTACCTATCCCAATCGGTAAGCAGCCCCCGGAAATGAATGTATTTGAGCATTTCCTTTATGCGTTCATCCATTACTGTCCTCCGTGGATTTGTCATATCTGGACAAATCCACCTCATTGACAGTAGCTCCTTCAAGGTAGGATTCTCTCTTACGAAACTCCTGGTTTGTTTCCACAAAGGGTACGGTATAATTCCCTTCATTCATCAGGAGTAGAGCAATCCGTTGGACCGTCTCTATGTCGGTAATACGATACTTACAAGCCCTTTTGATTGTTTTGATAAACAAGGGTGGGGTAATCTTTTGCTGCAAGGAAGAGAGGCAGCGAATAAACCGGTGTCGGGTAATTCCTTTCTCTTTGAGCACAAAATTCAGATATGCTGAAACTTCCTCTGATACGCTCCTGAGCTTTTTTTCCTCTTCAGCAGTCGGCTTTTTTCGATACTTCGGCTGATGCTGCGGCGCAGGCTGTCCTTTGGGGCTGAAACGTTGGTTTTTCACCCCATTAGGTGGCAAATCGTACTCGCCAAGTAGTTTCCGCTTATGATATATCTTGAGATAGTTACTATACTCCAGCACGCTCACCTCAGCTCTATCGGTTCCCGGCACCCAGTAAAAATTACCGTCAAATGATGCATACCCATATTGGCCTGTGTCTCTTTTGCATGCACGATAGGGAGGCGGAACATACGGGGGAACTTTTCGGAGATACGACTGTTCATAGGCAAAAGCCTTCAAGGGGAGCAATCGGGTTTTACTCACTCTCCTGTTGGGCATTCTTACCGTTGCCCACTCAAAAGCCTGCTCGTTTAAGTCTTCCAGACTCTCAAAGCTACGGCCGGGAAAGAAGTTCGTCTCTACCGTGTAGAAGCTCCGTTCATTTCCGGCTTTCCTGTTGGGATGCCTAATTTCATGACACATAAACTCAAACCCATATCCCTTGGCAAACTGTTCCATCTCCGGCACGATGAGGGCGTTTTTCCCGCTTCCCCGCAATCGAGCGAGGTTGGTGTTGTCAATAATACACTTCTGGGCAGCATATCCCCAAAAGGTTAACGCTTCGTGAAAAAAACATTTCATCTTGAATCTATTGAACGATCGATAGAACTTGAGATAACGGATCTTCGAATACCGATAGTAGAGAAGACTGGCTATAATCCGCACTTTTTTATCGCCAATGCTGCGTGTGTAGGTTGAACTGTCATGCTGCATCTCCACTCCAGGTTCATCGGGAAACTGAGCACAGCGTGTCTCTTGGGACTGGCCTAAGCCAAGTTCACGTATCATGGCGCTCAGGGTGGAATACCCTATCTCCGTCTCCTCTTCCTCACTCAGTTTCTCGTGTATCCGTTGAATCCTTCCCTCACATTGATCATACAGCTGTACCAGGAGTTCTGGATCAAGGCTGATCTTATCCTTCCTTGGCAGATCAGGAACAGTACCTTTTAGTGCTATTATGGTTTTCACGGTATTTCGGCTTACCTGTAGGCGCCGTGAGATTTCCCGTATTTCCATCCCTTCAGTATACAAGGAATAGATGGCTTTACGTTTGTCCTGATTGATCATGAAACACTCCTAATGCCTGGGTAAAAGGTTCCATTTGTCTGAGAATTCCTCCTGAGAGTAGATCAGCCTGGCTGAAGAAAGAATTCGTTTTAAATCGGGTTCCCTTACTCTTGCAGGTAATCCGCTGCATATACTTACCCGTTATTTCAAGATCCTTCAGCATGCTTTGTTCTCCCTCACTACAGGCTGGTGTGTGGGATGATGATTCTTTCAAACGGCTCAATCCCCATGAGATATTCCCGCTTCTGATCTGTTGCCGAAACGCTTCTGAGCCTTTGAAAAAACCGTAGGCAAGTAGTTCTATGGAGCGTATGCTCAAATGCTTGCCGGAGACCAAGCTCACAAACTCATCCACCTCTTTCTTTGGTACGCAGTTTATACGTATAAACTGCCTGAGGGTGTACATATAGGAATACACGGGGAATTGGCCGCTCAATAGGTTGGTGCGCACACATTCGCTCATTTCCCGTATCATTCCCGAGCGCACGCTCACCCAGGACTTACTTTTTTCCAGATTTTCGGCTATTTCCCCGTTGCTCATCCCCTGCTCACTCATTAATTCATCAATTAAGGCTGCCTGCTCCAGGATAGAGAGACTTTTGGCGTTTGAAATACGCAGAAGTTCGATAATCCCTACTGCCTCATCTGTCCCCAGTGAATGGTATGGCACTATCCCGATACCCAGGTGTTTTGCACATCTGTATCGTTTAAATCCATCTAATAAGATTCGTACCTCAGGGGTAGTTACTCCTTGCAAAGGATCCCTGATACCTTGCTCCGCTATGGATCCAATCAGGAGCTTCTCATATCCCCCGGATTTCATCCGACAGTTTTCATAGCGCAGATCAAGACTTGAAAGCTCTATTTGCTCCATAACTCGCTACCTTTACCCTTTTTCCGGACTCCTGTATGTCCGGTTCTTTGGCACGACCCTCTGCCATAGCCTCTACGGGGAAATCGATCCACTACTACCCCCACAGATCCACAAAAATAACACCGACCAGTTCTCATTGAGACCAATTTGTCACCGACAACCTGGCATGTGGCACACATTTTTGTTGCTATAGCTATGCTACCAGCTCTAGAGGGGGGGCGAGTACCCGTATCATCCATGGTTTTTTTATTTTTTTTGGTTAATCCCATCCGACGACGTTTTTCAGCCTCACAATGGGCTTTCTTCCCTTTCTCTGTCTGTCGGTAGCTTTTCTGGGCTTTCCGGTGAGCTTGTCGCTTTGCAGCATTTCGGCACGATTGTCCGCAGTAGCACTGTCCCCTCCAGCAGCTTTGACACACACAAAACACCTTCCCACACCAACGGCAGGTTATTTCTTGCAGCAGTACCATGGTATTTTGTTCGATATGCCGTCCTCCGGCCTTTAAAACAGCCGGAAGATGTAGTACCATATATTTATTGTTTGGGGCTTCCGGTTGTTTTCGGGAATCTCTACAAGAAGCTCGTTGTTAGTTCCATCGGGCTTCTTTTTTTTTCTTCTTCAGTTCAACTATTACAGTATACACCCGCTCGCTTCATAGCTTAATGGGAAGAGGCGGCTTTTTTTCTTCAACATTACTGGGTGTTTTAGTGGGATACTTCTCAATATTGGTGGGTCTTTTTATCTCAGCACAGGTGGGTCAATTTAACTCAGCGCTATAGGTACAGGCACTCATGGCAATAACGATATCATATACATTCATGTTTTCCTGAAATGCACCGCAGGATCCAACCCGGATAATTTTCTTTACATCATGAAATTTGCAGAGTTCTTCTGTGTATATCGCAATGGAGGGAATTCCCATACCGCTTCCCATAGTAGATACTTGTTTGCCATTATAGAAGCCGGTATACCCCAGCATGTTTCTGACATCGTTAAACATCACTACATCCTCAAGGTAGGTCTCCGTAATAAACTTTGCTCGCAGTGGATCGCCCGGCAGTAATACGGTTTCAGCTATTTGTCCTTTTTCTGCTCTGTTATGCGGTGTTGCCATGTATTTCCCCCTCAGTCTCCAGCAGTTGCGAAGAAACTGGATGAGGGTACTCATCTTTGCAGTTGCAAAGAAACTGCCAAGACTAGTACTCTAGTTCAGACATGATACTCTTGTCCCAGACAAGTACTCTTGTCCCAGACAAGTACTCTTGTCCGGTCTCCCATCTTATGTAGTATACAAAAAAATCTTTCAAACGGGTAGGGCTGTTGAGTGGATGGTGTCCACAGGAAGTAGAAACTGGAGGATAGGATACGGCCGTTTTCATAAATCCTGTTAACTTTTTACGCAGGTAAGATTTGCACTACCTTAACAGATAAACTGGTGAAATTAACGTTC
>Ga0207996_1002817_pt1 | contig 10002 bp, 4 predicted proteins | sample AntAceMetag02UKG_FD_184773 | JGI IMG/M metagenome (GOLD analysis project Ga0207996, IMG submission 184773) | Saline lake microbial communities from Ace Lake, Antarctica - Antarctic Ace Lake Metagenome 02UKG (SPAdes) (version 2) | ecosystem: Environmental > Aquatic > Non-marine Saline and Alkaline... | reverse complement strand
AAGGCAGTAATCTATGATATTTATTTTATTCCCCCTCCTCCACTGGTTTGATAGCTGCTATCAAACCAGTGGAGGAGGGGGAATAAAAAAGAAAAAATGATTTGACTGGAGATATAGTACATTGCGAAGGTCTGCGACCATTCGCAAGGTGGGGGCGTAGAAAGCACTTTTGTTGACAAAATTTACAGGAGTAAATTAGTTAACGAGGGAATTAATAATTTGGAGGAGTAATGAAGCAGATAATGATTTTGCTGGTTGCTTTAATATCAATTGCATTAATGGCAGTTACGATCAATGTGCCGGAAGATTATGAGACTATTCAAGAAGGAATAGATGTGGCGGTGAATGGCGATACTGTACTTGTGGCTCCTGGCGTTTATTATGAGAATATCAGTTTGGGTTATAATTCCATCGATTTATGCTCATTGTACATAACAGCACAGGATACCAGCTACATTGCCCAGACCATCATTGATGGGGGACATAATGATAGAGTTGTAAATATGTTCAGTGAGTGTAGAATTGCTGGCTTTACGATCAGGAATGGTTATATTGATTCCATTTGGGGAGGAGCTGGTATATTCTGTGGCGGTGCATCTGAGAAGTATCTGGAAGCTTTAGTGATAGAAAACAATGTAACCACAGATTCTGGAGGGGGAATATTTTCCAATAATTCAAATGTGTATCTGGAAGGCGTTACTATAAGGTATAATACGGCTGATTCTCGTGGTGGAGGGATATATTACCAGGGTGGAGGGAGTGTTTTTTTCAGTAGTGAAAATCCATGTAATATCTATGATAATCATGTTAATAGTCATAGTTATGGAAATGATATTTTTTCTCAGGTAGAATTGAATGTGATTGTTGATACTTTCTCAGTTCTGGAACCTACGAGTTATCATGCTGGTCCTATAAATAACTTCACATTCTCTATTCAGCACGGCTTCCATGATCAGGTGGAAGACGATATTTATGTCAGCCCTGATGGTGATAATGCCAATAGTGGTATAAGCCCCGATGATCCCGTGCAGACAATCAAATTTGCCAGCAGTCTTATCAAAGTCGATAGCCTGCATCCTGGCACAATACATTTATTGCCAGGAATATACAGTCCTTCAGCCAATAGTGAGTATTTCCCGATACTATTAAATGAATACACAATATTATCTGGCAGCATTGAAGCAGATGTGATATTAGATGCTGAGGGTGGTTCCGGCGTAATGATAATGGATGGTGAAGGTGATAAGCAGGTCATGAATGTGACAATGATAAATGGCGAGGCTCTAAATGGCGGAGGAGTAAAGTGTTCTGCAGATATCGGAGTATATTTAGAGAATGTAACTATCAGAGATAATTATGCTTCTCATGATGGCGGAGGGATATTTTGTTCTTACGCTACGCAGGTAGTTCTGCAGAATGTTACTGTTACTAATAACACTTCACAAGGAGCAGGTGGGATACAATGCTTTCAGGCGACTCTGGAAATGTATAATTCCACTGTGAGTAATAATCTTGCTTTCCAGGACGATTACAGCGATGGATATGGCGGAGGAATACATCTATATTCCAGCAATGCCTATCTGGAAAATGTGGTTATAGATAATAACTATGCCGCCATAAGTGGGGGAGGAATATATAGTAGTTGTGATCCTGAATATATGTCTGGCAGTAATCTGGAAATGAGAGATGTATCTATAACCAACAACGTTTGCCTGACAAATGGTGGCGGTATGTATGCTGATAATGAGACTATTATAGAATCGGAAAATATAATAATTGAGGATAATTATGCTACTGGTAGTGGTGGTGGCATGTATTGCTCTGAATCAAATCTCACCATGCTGGGTGGAAGAGTGATGAATAACACAGCTTATAATGGTGGTGGACTGCATATCATTATAACGAATGCTTTCCTCAGGAATATGCTTATTTGTGATAATTCTGCATTTAATAATGGGGCAGGATTATATTTATACAATAATTCTGATCTGAATATCCAGAATACAAGCATTGTAAATAATTTTGCAACTATCGATGGTGGAGGTATATTCTGTTATCATGCGACTTCAATTCAGTTAATAAACAGCATATTATGGAACAATCTCCCTCATCAGTTGTATTGTTATGCGGTTGGTGCTGCTAATCAAATATTGGTGGGTTACTCAGATATTGATGGTGGAAATGACGCTTTGATTACGAATGATAATGATAATGTTATCTGGCTGGATGGGAATATTGATGCTGATCCTATGTTTAATGACCCTGCTATTGGCAGCTATCTTTTGCAGCAGGATTCACCATGCATCGATGCAGGAATTGCCTATTATGAATATTATAGTACTTTGCTAATAGATCTGGACGAGGAGGAATACTGGGGAGAAGCACCAGATATGGGGGCTCTTGAGTATGGGATGGCAGAGACTGACGAATTTAAAATTGAAAATGTAAAATGTAAAATTAGTAATTATCCCAATCCATTTAATCCTGAGACACAGATAGTATTTAATTTATCGGAAACGGGACATGCGAATCTATCAATCTATAATCTAAAGGGTCAACTCGTTAAGCTTCTTGCAGATGAAATCCTCCCGGCAGGCATAAACAGCTTGATCTGGGATGGCAGGAATGAGAACGGCAGGAAAGTGAGTTCAGGAGTATATTTTCTCAGACTAAAGAGCAGAAATGAAGTAGTGAATAAAAAGATCATGCTAATGAAATAAAGTGCGAGGTATATTGAGTTAAGATGGTATTTCCGGATTGACTTAAGATTGGTTGGCAGTTTGGATAGTATCCAGGTAATATCTGTTGCCCTCAAGTCCCCGACAAATCGGGGCAGGCGTTTCTGATGAGTACATCGCCTTAACGTATAGCTTATTTTGGGAGATATAGTATTGATGAAATGATTGACTTAAATGGAATGAATTGCCGATTAATTGTTAGGGAGTATTGCGAATGAGAGTTTTGATATTTTGGATTACACTATTTATGATCTGTGGGCTGATGGGTGAAACTATAATATTGGGTGGCGAGGTGAATGGCGTCTGGACTGAGGCAGGTTCGCCTTATATGATCCATAATAATATTTCTATTGCCAATGGAGAATGCTTGCAGATTGAGCCGGCAGTGGAGATCATATTTATCTATAATTATAGTTTAACTGTGTATGGAAGTTTGCAATCTGAAGGGACAATTACTGATTCGATATACTGGACGGTGAGTGATACAACTGGGTTCAGTGATATCAGCACTCCGGCTGGAGGCTGGGGTGGAATATTATTTGATCACTGTGATGCCAGTATTGATAATGTATTGTCATACAACCGGTTGGAATATGGCAAGGCAGTTGGTGAAGAAATGCAATCTAATTGCGGGGGAGCAGTACGTGCAGATAGCTGCTTAAGTGTGGTGATAACCAATTGCCGATTGAGCGATAATCTGGCAGGTAATGGTGGCGCGATCGCATCTTTGAATGGCTCAGTTATTGTGATAGCCAATAATGAGATCATTGCTAATAAAGCTTATGATTTAGATCGGAACACAGGGGATGGAGGAGCAATATTTTGCCATTATGATACGGGCAGCACAATAGAAAACAACATAATAGCAGGTAACAGCTCTGAAAGCGATGGAGGTGGTATTTGTTACAAGCTATGTGAAAATTTTCAGCTGAACAATAATTTAATAGAGCGAAATTCTTCACCGAGAGGAGGGGGTGGTATTTACTCAGATCGATGTGAGGGAGGTGTGATCTGCGGAAATGAGATAAACCAGAATTCGAGTTCATCTTCTTCTGGTGGGGGTATATCACTGAGAGGTGGAGAAGGAATAACAATAGCGGATAATCTCCTGACTGGAAACAGTTCTATTCATGGTGGAGGAATATATTGCAGTGATTCAGATTATGCAATAATCTCTGATAATATTATTGAAGGCAATATTGCTCAAACTGGAGCCGGAATATCAAAAGGTATCTCTGAAATCGGATCAGAAGGATGTCTTATTTCTGGAAACAGTATCAGGTATAATCGAGCAAGAGTGCTGGGGGGAGGGTTGTACTGGAGCAATTGTACAGCAGTTATGGATTCAGTAGATCTGAATAGTATTTATATGAACCAGGCAATACTGGGTGATGATGTCTATAGTAAGTATGGATCAGGTACAGTATATCTTGATACAATGACGGTGGCTATGGCTACTGGGGCTTATGTATATCCTGTTAATGATCTGGAATTTGATATTTTGCATGGCTTGTTGGAGCAGGAGAATGCTGATCTATATGTATCACCAGATGGTGATGACTCTAGTAGTGGGCTATCATGGGCATCGGCTTTGAAAACACTTGATATGGCAGCCCGGAAAATAATTCCAGGAGAAGAAGAGCTGACGATACACCTGGCAGCAGGAGTTTATGGGAATAATTCGAGTGATGAAGTGTTTCCTATAGTAGGGCTTAGCAAAGTGAATATTTGTGGAGCAGGAGCAGAAGCTACAGTGCTTGATGCCGAAGGCAGCAGTATGATCTTTTATTATATCGAAGTGGATAGCTGCTGCATAAGGGATTTAACGATTAGGAATACTTTGATTGATGCTGCTGTACTTAATCAATTTTATGTAGCAGCAGTTTATTTGGATAATAGTGATCTGAGAATAGAGAATGCCGTGCTGAGAGATAATGTGAATCATGTGTACGGTGGTTCTCTGAATGTTTACAATGAATCCCGCTGTGAATTGGAAAATGTGAAAATACATGATAATTCAAGTTACAGCGGTAGTGCGATCTATGCAAATGATTCAGAAGTAATAGTTAATAACTGCCAGATCACCGGTAATACATCATTTCTGAGAGAATGGGGATCAGATGGCTGTCTGGAATCAAAAAGCTATTCTGAAATACTGATCACAAATACTACGATAGCAGATAATAACTGTGTGGAAGGATATGTGCTTCATTGCGACACGCATTCCGGGTTGAAGCTTATAAACTGTATCTGCTATAATAACTCAGAAGTGGAGTTATGGACAAATCAATCAGAGGATTTTGATGATCCGCTGCTGGTGGCATATAGCGATATAAGAGGAGGTGAAGCCAGTATCTGGAATACTCATGATGTGGAAATCAACTGGCTGGAGGGCAATATAGAGGCTAACCCGATATTTGTCGATGCCGAAGCCGGTGATTATAGACTGGTTTCCTGGTCGCCCTGCGTGGATAGCGGGATTGATTGGTTTGAATGGCTTGATGAAGTGCTGGTAGATATTGGAGAAGCTGAATATTCTGGCTTGGCACCAGATATGGGCTGCTATGAACATGACGCTAATGCTGAGGAACCAGATGAAATTATACCCGTACTCAATTACCTGGTTAACTACCCTAATCCCTTTAATCCAGAAACGACAATAGTATTTTATGTGCAGCAGCCAGGAAATGTGAAACTGGCAGTTTATAACGTGAAAGGTCAAATAGTGAAGGTACTGGCTGATGAGATTATGTCCGCAGGAGAAAATGGTCTAATCTGGGATGGCAGAAATGATAGAGGTAATCCGGTGAGTTCTGGAGTATATTTTGTGCGGCTTCAAAGCAAAACGGATAGATTGATAAAGAAGATCATACTGATGAAGTAAGCAGAAGTCTTTTGTCAACAATGTTAACAAGGTTAACTCAGTTAGCAAGGAGATCAATAAATTGGAGGACGAATGAAGCCGGTGATATTGTTAGTATTTTGTTTACTGGCAATTGGAATTGGGGCAGTAACCATTAATGTGCCAGAAGACTATGCAACGATCCAGGAAGGGATTGATGAGTCAGTTGATGGAGATCGTGTACTCGTGGCACCTGGAACTTATTTGGAGAATATCAATTTTAATGGGAAAGGAATAACTGTAGGCTCATGGTTTTGCACAACTCAGGATACCAGTTATATATATCAGACAGTAATTGATGGCAATGAAGAACTCAATGTTGTGCAGTTCAGCAGTAATAGTGAATTAGCTGGTTTTACGATCAGGAATGGGTATGCTTATTGCGGGGGCGGCATAATATGCTGGTATGTGCAGGATTCTGTACTGGAATCGTTGATCATAGAGAATAATGAATCTCCTCAGTGGGGAGGAGGAATTTATTGTAGTTATTCCAATTTGAGCATTAATAATACAATTATCAGCGATAATCATGCTAATGATGCAGGGGGAGGAATATATTGTCAAAATTCTGAATTAGTTTTGGAAAGTGTAACAATCAAAAACAATTCAGGAAGAAACACAGGTGGTGGATTGGCATGTAGTGATACCGGGCTTATAGTATTCAGCAATGAGTATTTATGCAGTATTTACGATAACAATCTGACCGATAGCGATTCAGGAAATGATATATATTCAGAAATAGAAATATCAGTGTATGTAGATACTTTTACAGTATCAGAACCAGAGGAATTTCATGCGTCTCCATTAGACAATTTCACTTTCAGTATCCAGCATGGTCTTCATAACCCCTGGGAAATAGATCTGTATGTGAGTCCTGATGGGGATGATAGTAATAATGGCTATACCCCTGACCAGCCTTTGCAGACTATTCATCATGCCAGCACGAAAATCGTGGCAGACAGTTCGCATGTGCGCACAATACACTTATTACCAGGTATTTATAGTCCTTCAGCTAATAATGAAGTATTTCCCGTAGAAATACCAGATTACGTCATTTTATCAGGTGAAGATGAAGATTCTGTGATCCTGGATGCAGAGAATACTTCCTCGGTTATTCGAATATATGATGACCAATGCGTATCGCTCATGAATGCAACCTTAATAAACGGGGAATATAATGCTGGGGGTGGAATTCTATGTGAGAATGATGCGAGTTTATATTTAGAGAATGTAACCATCAGAGATAATTATGCTTCTTTTGATGGTGGAGGGATATATAGTCAGTCAGGATCACATTTAGTATTATATAATGTGATAATCACCAATAATTCTTCTGTAGGTGCAGGAGGGATTTATGGTCATTATTCAAATCTGGAAATGGAGAATGTGGAAATAAGCTATAATCTATCCTTTGATGCAGAAAAAGGCATTGGAGGAGGAATATATGTAGCTTATGGAAGCGCTGATCTTGATAATGTTGTGATAGAAGAAAATTATGCTATCAATGATGGTGGTGGAATATATAGCAATGGAGATATTCATCTGGAAGATGTTATTATTAGAAATAATGTCTGCCTGGGGTATGGAGCAGGCATTTGCTGTGAAGGAACTGTGAATTTAGAAATTATCGATTCTTCTATTGAGGGAAACTATTCTGCGGATAGAGCTGGGGGAATATATTGTTATGGCTCTTATCTGAATATGACTATGACAGGAGGAGAGATCATTAATAATTCAGCAGACTATGGGGGCGGATTATATGCCTATTTATGCGATCCTTTTCTTGATAATGTATTGATCGCAAATAACAGTGCCACAAATAGCGGAGCAGCAGTTTACTTAAATAATTCCTCAAATCTAAGCCTGGTGAGATCAAGTTTGATCCACAATATGGCTTTAATCAATGGTGGAGGTGTTTTTTGTATTCAACATTCATCGGTAATGATATTAAATAGTATACTCTGGGAAAATCTCCCTCATCAAGTGTGTTCCTATCATATTGGTGTGGCAAATCAAATAATGGTCGGATACAGTGATATTGGAGGTGGGATTGATGCTTTGATAACAAATGATAATGCCAATGTCTTCTGGATGGAGGGTAATATTGATGCTGATCCGCTTTTTGTTGACCCAGAGAATGAAAGCTATCTTTTGCAGGAGGATTCACCCTGTATTGACGCAGGTATTGATTATTATGAATTTATTAATACGGTACTGATAGATGTTGATGAAGATGAATATTATGGTTCAACACCTGATATGGGAGCTTTTGAGTATGGGATGGTCGAGACTGACGAATTTAAAATTGAAAATGTAATCCACCCAGGCGGACAAGAATGTAAAATTAGCAATTATCCCAATCCTTTTAATCCAGAGACGACAATAGCTTTTTATATTCAGCAGTCAGGCAAGGTGAAACTGGCAGTTTATAACGTGAAGGGACAGAAAGTGAGAACTCTATTAAACGAAATACGTGCAGCAGGAGAGCAGAAATTAGTATGGCAGGGGACAGATAATGCAGGGCGTAAAGTAAGCTCTGGAATTTATTTCATCAGGCTGGATATAGACGAGCAGAAGGGGCAGTGGAGAAAAATAGTTTTGATGAAGTGAGGGATTTGTGATGTGTTTTGGATTTTGTAAAATGTAATTAAGGCGTTGGATGTGGCTACCATTGCGGAGGTCTGACAACCATTCGCAAGGTGAGGGCGGTGGAGAAGATAAGACTTTTCAAATGGTCTTGTGCCTTTGAAATGGTTGGGCAGTTTGAGCTTGTTTAGGGTTTCAAAAGATGTAATAATGGCGGAGGATGATGCTACCATTGCGGAGGTCTGGCGACCATTCGCAAGGTAGGGGCGGTTGATGATTTTACTTCTGCGAAGCTTTTACATCCATTTCTTTTTCTTGAAATAGATAACCATCCCGACGGTGATAATGATCACAAATACCCACCAGATGGGATATGCCCATTTATAACTAAGCTCCGGCATATAATGGAAATTCATGCCATAAACTCCGGCTACAAAAGTGAGTGGGATGAAAATGGCAGCAAATATAGTGAGAACTTTCATTACCTGGTTCATGCGATTGGAGAGACTGGAAAGATATATGTCCAGCATCCCTGAGATGATCTCACGATAGGTTTCTATTGTATCCATTACCTGCACTGTATTATCATATAGATCTCTCAGATAAGTATGCAGTTCGGGTGTGATATATTGAAAATCCTCACGATTCAAATTGCTGATCACAGTCCGTAGATGCCAGATTGATTTACGGAGGAAAAGGACATCACGTTTGAGATGATGGATGGTGGAGAGAATATCGTTGGAGGGATTTTCGATTAGCTCTTCTTCCAATTCTTCTATCTGGTCGCCAACTGTGCTGAGCATTAGGAAATAACTGTCCACGATGGCATCCAGCAGAGAATAGAGCAGGTAGTCAGTTTTCATTTTGCGGATACGGCTTTGAGGATTGCGGATACGTTGACGCACATGTTCAAACACATCTCCCTGATGCTCTTGAAAAGAAAGGAGATAGTTTTTACCAAGTACAAAGCTGACCTGTTCAAAATCAATGCGTTTGTCCTGGTCATTCCAGGTTATCATTTTCAGAATTACCAGCAGATGATCGCTATAAATTTCCAGTTTGGGTCTTTGACCTGTATCAAGAATATCTTCCATGAGCAAGGGATGAAGCTTCAATTCTTTACTTAACTCAGTAAAAAGTTCCATATTATGCAAGCCATCGATGTTAGTCCACGAGATAATTTCAGATTGAAAGGAAGGAAATACTTCATTGATTGAATTAAGCTTCTTTTCTGTGACAGTGGCAGGATCATAATCAATCAGAGATATTCCGGTGGATTCGGCTTTCTGACTGCCTATATGCACCATTGTACCGGGAGCCAGCCCGATCCGATTTTTCATTTTCTGTAATTGTCTGCTCATAATTTTACCTCGCTGAATTTTTTCCCTTTCCTTTTAAATTCTGCAATACGTGAGAAGTGTCAAGTGAAAGCTGGGAAATTCTTATAGATTTACTAAAATTCTTGAAAAAAGAAGAGATAGTTGATAATACGGGAAAAAAGATTAAAAAATTAGATTTTCTTATATATCAAGAAATTAGGTAAATAGGTTGTCCAAAAAAAGTGATAAAAAGTTAATAAATAAAATAAATTTATTGACATGAAAAGGGGTATCATTGATGTTTGCCAAACCTTGCTGATGCGGGGTGGGCCTTTTGGCTCTGGTCTTTATAAGTGAAAGAAAAAAAATAGAAGTGTATGATGAGTGAGAGTTTAGGATACAGAAATTTATAATGGAGAGTTTGATCCTGGCTCAGGACGAACGCTGGCGGCGTGGA
>Ga0207996_1002812_pt1 | contig 10024 bp, 7 predicted proteins | sample AntAceMetag02UKG_FD_184773 | JGI IMG/M metagenome (GOLD analysis project Ga0207996, IMG submission 184773) | Saline lake microbial communities from Ace Lake, Antarctica - Antarctic Ace Lake Metagenome 02UKG (SPAdes) (version 2) | ecosystem: Environmental > Aquatic > Non-marine Saline and Alkaline... | reverse complement strand
GCATTTCATAACTTTAACCCTATGAGTGAAAAGTTGTTTTGTTGTTACTGTTTGTGGAAACTCAATAATAGCAAAACTCTTTCACTCTGAGGGTTTTTTTTTAGGCTGAAAATCGCTCAGCTTAGGTTTAATATAAAAACAAAATACGAAATCAGGCCTGTTTTAGAGGCTTAGAAGGCTCTTTTTATATGCAAAATGGCGGTTCGAAGAAAACCATAAGAACCCAGGCTTCAATAATTACGCCTTAACAGGGTATCAACAATTATATGAAAATTAAATGAACGTCACACTTCTTTCTTCTCCATTACAGGGACTCACCGATTTTCGCTTCAGGAATGCGTTTAACCGATTCTTTGGCGGAATCGATACCTACTACGCGCCATATCTTAGATTAAACAAAAAGCTTGAGATCAAACCGGCATATGAACGCGACATTCTTCCGGAAAACAATTCGGGTTTAAATCTGATCCCACAAATCATAACAAAAGATGCAGATGAATTTATCTTTGCAGCAGAGTATGTTTTAAAACTTGGATATAAAGAGCTGAACTGGAACCTGGGCTGTCCTTACCCAATGGTCACAAAACGCGGGTTGGGGTCTGGCCTTTTAAAAGATCCGGTAAAAATAGACAGTATTCTAAATAAAGTTCATGACAAGTCAGACATCATGGTGTCTATAAAAATGCGCCTGGGATATGAGACCAGCGAAGAGATCTTTCAGGTACTCCCCATCCTTCAGAAATACCCGATTAAAAACATTGCAATACATCCCCGTATGGGTAAACAATTATATAAGGGAGAAGCGGACCTGGATGCTTTTAAGCGGTGCATCGATAACACAGACCATAAACTATGTTACAATGGAGACATCACAACAGTTGCTGTATTTAATGACATGGCGAAACGCTTTCCAATGATAGACCACTTTATGATCGGGAGAGGAATGATTGCTGATCCTTTTTTACCCGGTATGATAAAAAACAATACGACTGAATATCCAGAAAACAAAATAGAGATCTTTAATAAATTTCATGACACGCTGCTTGAAGATTACGCGCAAGCCCTGTCCGGACCCAGTCATATCATCATGAGAATGTATAGTTTCTGGAAATACTTTATCACATCATTTCCAGATTCCAGGAAAGGCCTCCAAAAGATTAAAAAAGCAAAAAGCATTAGCGCTTACAAAGAGGCGGTTAGAGAGATTCTAAATAAGGAAGAGAAAACACAAAAGTGATGCTCCCCGCCTAACGAAGATCCCGTTTTCGGGGCAAGGCGGGGCATCCCGGTAATTAAAATTGATTTCTTGAATTGTATCGCTCGACCCCGCCCACAGGAGCGGGGCTTCCGCGAAACACTCCGGTCAATCCGACAAACTGTATAAAAAAAGCATTCCATCTTAACTTATGGTTAACCTCTTAAAAACGAATAGACAGGAAATTTTTAACATGGAAAAAACAAGAAAATATATTTTACTTATCACGACCTTATTCTTTTTCGTTCTTTCTTCATGCACAATCAGCTCCGACAATGAGGTCCTCTATCAGGTCTCAACCATTGACGCTCTGCTGACCGGCATTTACGACGGCGAGATAACATGCGGTGAACTGCTGCAACAGGGTGACTTTGGTCTGGGAACCTTTAACACTCTCGATGGTGAAATGATTGTTCTTGATAATGCGGTTTACCGTGTTGGAACCGACGGTACGCCAATTGAAGTTGAGACCACAGTTAAAACACCTTTTGCAGCTGTTACCTTTTTTGAGCCTGACATAACAGAACAGGTTAACATCCCGATGGCAGTTACGGCTCTTAAAACGTTTATCGACGAAGCCTTACCCACGAAAAACATCATCTATGCCGTCAAAGTCTCCGGTACATTTTCAACCCTCACAACTCGCAGCGTCCCTGCCCAGACCGAGCCCTATCCTCCTTTAAGCGAAGTTGTTAAAAACCAGACGATATTTGAGCTGGGACAGGTTTCTGGCACCATGATCGGGCTCCGTTTTCCAGCATGGATGGAAGGCATCAACGTTGGCGGCTATCATTTTCATTTTTTAGCTGATGACTTTTCCTCCGGCGGTCACGTGCTTTCAGGCACACTTGAAAGCGGCATTGTGGAGATTGATTCAACCCATAACTTTACCCTAACGCTTCCATCCGATGATGCGTTTTACAATGCTGAACTTGGTAAAGAGGATTCAGGAACAGCAGAAAGATCCATCATTCTTTAAATATACAAAAAAGCGAAAAGCATTATCGCTTATAAAGGTGTGGTTAGAGAAATCCTAAAGAATGAAGAGAAAAAACAGGAGTCAGGGCTGAAATCTTGACAATACCAATGACCTGTGAATAGTATAGCCCTGACACTGAATTCTCTTTAAAAATACTCAGCCAGACTTATCACAATGAAGGAAAAAGAGTCCTGCAATCTCCTCAGCAAAATAAAAATACTCGAAGAACTGGGGTATGACCTAAAGCCGGAGTCCATGGTTTTGGACTTTGGATGTGGAGAAGGCAAAGCCGTTCATGAATGGCGTGATCACGGATATCAAGCCTTTGGCTGTGATATCAAACTAAGAAATAAAAACGATACGGATGCAAAATCCATATGCAGTGAAGATATTATTAGACCCATTAATCCTCACCCCTACACCCTGCCTTTTGAAGACAACACCTTTGATTTTATTTATAGCGACCAGGTCTTTGAACATGTTCAAAGCTATTCCAAGGCAATTTCTGAGATAAACAGGATCCTTAAACCGAACGGGTGCTGCCTTCACATATTCCCCTCTCGATACAAAGCCATTGAGTCTCATACAAATGTCCCCTTCTCATCAATATTCAAGCCATATCCATGGTTATTCTTTTGGGCGATGATGGGGATACGCAACAAATTTCAGACTGGACTTTCAGCAAAAGAAACAGTAAATAGAAACTATAATTATCTTGTAAATAGCACCAATTACTTAACTAAGACACAAATAACCAAAGCGTTTAAAAGACACTTCAATGAGGTCGTTTATGCTGAAAAAGTCTTTCTGAAGTATTCAAAAAGAGGTTACTGCATATATGCTTTATCCAAATTCTTCCCATTTCTCACTTCAATTTTCAGTACCTTCAGAAGCAGGGTTTTATTTACAAAACAGCCAAGGTAAAAAGCACAAGGGCAGGGATAGCCTATGTAAAAGGAAGTCAAGAACAAACAGCCCCCCACGCTCAGTTGACCCAACGCATCGGAACAGAGAACGGGGCAACCCGATGATTGTGTGGCTGACGTAAAAGGAGCAAATCAAAAGAAGAAGAAGGCAGCGATGAAAAACAGTTATTGTTTTGCGGCAATTATGACAACCCTGACTCTTCTAACAATGATGCCGGCAGGATGTGACGATCAGAGCCTACGCTGCGGCCGTTTTTGCAGCACGGTAACACGAGAGTAGCTTGTTCATATCGGTAAGTTGGATATCATGGAGATTAACAGGTCTCTGCCACGACGGCTGGGTATGACACTAACGGCCGAATTAAAAAGATCTCCTGTATGTTGGTTATGTGCTTGAACACATTACAGGAACTTGAACAAATGATAACCTTTATATGATTATCAGAGCTACCGGGAGCAAGCAGCGTCGGGCCAAGCAACCCTTTTGGAATAAAAGCATAAACCTTAAAACAACCTGTCAATTAAGGCCCAGTACGGGCCTTATCCCCGGCAAAGCAATTCCGGAAAGCTCTGTAAACCTGTCCCCATAACCCCGTCAGGCAATCACCGATACCAAGCCCTGCCGATTGAATAAATCTATCATTATATTATCGGCCCAAAAATGAAAGAAGCCTTTGCCCCTGTGATCCACAGGCCGCTGTGGTGGCAACCCCATGCCTTTTTACATCATAAACATTAATTTTTAACATTGCGTACTAAATAATAACGATCCCGTTCAAGTGCGTTCATTATGACTGCACCCATACAGGGTCTGACCAGAAATGTTTTCTCACGTGTTTCAAACATACCACACAGTTCCACACAACATGAACTGACATGTGTCGAATCCGAGACAGAATACGGGGCGCTGTCATATTCTGTATATGCGCGGTATTTGGGGTTTAAAAAATTTGCATGCACTGCCCGCCATTCAAGCAGATAAGAACAAAACGGCTCAGGTTCCGTACCATGCATTTTAGCAATACCCTTGACAAGTCTTTCCCTGCTTTCCTCGGGATAATCACCAAACCCGACAGGTTCCCGTCGTTGATACGTCGGGTCTTTTACAAGAAGCTCCTTTTCCTGAAGTGACGGCTGGACGGGCGGTAAAAAATCAACGGGTTCAAAAATAGTCTCAAGTAAAGGTTCCCATTCTTCTCCCAGTCTAAAGGAAGATACAACCAGGTTTTTTCCGGCATGGTTTGACGCCGCATAATAGGTAGCCGCATCCCACTGATCATTTATGGCCCAAATAGAAGGCTCAACAAAACCACACTCACAATTAAAAACTTCACAAGCCATTTTTTGAGCCCCGATCATGGGAATTGCATTTTTGTTCATCTGGTCCTGTAATTTTTCGAACTTTTCCTTTTCAAACCAATAACAGTATCTGTGTTTATTCTTTTGGTTGCGCATATTTTTCTGTCTTCCTCTCCATAATGCTTTAGTAAATTTACAAACTCACGGCCTATGGCCGTGCGACCCGAAATGCTTTTAGCGTTTTGTGTCTATTCCGCTCAACTCGGCTACTAATTCAGCTGACACTGGGCTGCCCCAATCGAAGCAACGCCACCATTTGACTATTTTCATATCAGAGTATGCATGTCAAGTTTTTATTTTTTCCATGTTTTCTTTCTTCTCATAGAACCTTCTTTCAATGTGATTTTATGCGCGTTGTAAACCTGCCGGTCCAGTATGACGTCGGCAATGATCGGATCACCGATGATGTCATGCCACAAATCAATATCCAACTGACTGATGACAATGTTTGAACACAGATCGTAGCGTTCTTATATCACCTTCAGCAGATCCCTCTAGGGAAAAAAGGGGTCTGTCATTGTCTATTATATTGGTCAACAGCAGTCGCGGTAGGAATGCCGGTTACCCGGCACCCCCCGCACAGATCCCGGCGTGCGCTCCTAACGCACCGGGCTCCTGCCTCGGGTAATGACGCGCAGGCAAAACAATAATCGGGAATGCTTACACCTTTACCTCAGCCGTACCCTCTCCAGCTCACTTGGCAAGGTTATCTGACTCTGTGTCCAGACCTTGTTTCGCTTGGATGGGTTCCCCTTGGCCAGCCTCCTTTTCTCCACCTTCTCCGCTACCCGCTTGTTGTCACGAATTTTGTTCGATGACTTCCCAGATACTATGAGACTGTCCGACTTCCCAGAAGTATAAAAGTTGGACGTTCGGCCACTGGCCTTCTCCAACCGAACCAGTTCTGGATAATAACTGGTCTCCCTCTGGGATCTCCCGGTTTCCTTGCAAAGAGCTTGCGTACATGCACCAGTTCTATGACTCCGCAGATCCGGCACGCCACTTGCGATAGCGCAACGCACCGTTTTGCCTTCCCCACCAAATCACAAGGTCGGCAATCCGAACAAGGTGATTTCGGAACTCAATAGCTAGGCCTGAACGTACCCCTGTCAACGCTTCTCCGCTCACTTACGGGTAGCCGACGCATGACTCGGAGGCCATAGCTGGTCGCTATCCTTTACTATGCAGGGGACTTTCACCCCCTACTCTTTGCCGGCTTTTACCGGCGCTTTCGATCTGCCCCCTTTTTTACCAGCCTTGACTCGTGCTGAAAAATCAGTATAAGTACCAGTTGCGTCATGAGCTTATCAGGGAAGAGAGTAGAGATTCCGACTGGAAGCGAAAACAGAAGATGAAACAGGCAAAATAGATTCAAAAAAAACTTAAAACGGGACATATATAAAATTTGAAATCAAGTTTTATAAGTTCATCGTTTTATGGAACGCTTAGCCCCTTCAACCTGTTTTTAGAATCGATAACCGATGGAAGTCAAAATTTGTTCGCGGCCGACAAAGCCTCCCTCCACAATAAGATCGATATGGGAAGTGATGTTCCACTGCATTCCCAGGGTCATATTCCATGGATCCGCTGCTTTTTGTTTAACCTCGAATTCCACAGGAGCGGAGATCTGGCTGAGCCTGACACGACCCTTGATTACCTGCTCAATATCCTGATACATACCGCCGACCCAAAACGATCCCTTCCAGGAGCCAATCGTACCGTGCCAGCCGATTCGCGGTGAAAAAACCATCGCGGTTATCCTGGAGTCAGAGATATCAAGATCAGTCTCAGTATAATTCAGATCAAACACGACAAAAATATTTCGTGTCCCGCCCGCAAGAGTCACCCCGCCGCCGTAGGTCGGGCCTTTATATTCCAGTTTAAAAGGGAAGGATAGAACTTTAGTACCGGGTAAAAACGAGACATCGGTGGTGGTCTCGCCGTCTGTATACCCTAAAATTGCATAGATATTCAGGAAAGGTAATATCCATGCATCAAAACGCATGACCATGCTTCGATCGTCACCGTTCACTTCCCCTCCGACAATTGAAGGGGGCAGATTTAATTGGATGCCGTTGATGTCCAGATCGATACGCTCGACCTCATAGTCCTGTTTAATGAACATGAAGTTGGCAGTGACCCCGAAGGGCAAAGAAAGCTCATGCCCCTGTTGTCGGGCCTCCTCACCCCAGATAGGTAAAAATGAGGACCATCGTTTTCCCATAGCTGATGAATTGTCCCCGCTGTCAGCCAGGGCCGTACCGGGAAGCGATAAGATCAGAAGCATCAAAAAGAAAGCCAACAGTTGCAATAAAATTGATTGGGAGGTACCGCTTGTGGGATATTTTATTTTCAAAGTGTATTGTTCCTTTATAACTTTAAAATTGTAACATAAAAACACATTGAACCTCGGACGATAAAAGATCTGATATTCACAGAGTCTCAGGATCGCAAAGCAACAGCAGAGTGACTTTGAATATAGGCTTTTTGGATTTGTCTTTCAGTGGGAAAACTTGGGTAAGGTTAACATTAATACCAATCCCAATTCAAATCCTGAATTCCGGTTCCTGATTTCATCTTTGATTCACAAATTGATAATCACAATTCTTGATTAAACATTTCTTCTTCATCAAACTAAACATTTTATAATTTTTTTTGAATATTTTCCAACTTTTTCTAAATAACAATTAGATAAAAGCAGGGAGCTGTTCTTATTTTTTCAATGAGAAACAAAAAAAAAGTAATACCACGGAGAATAAGGGTATTTATAAAGATAAAGCACTGTGACTGTGAAAAATATCCGAGATAAATAAGCCTATAAAAAACTGGTAAATCAGGGATGGCTCCTGCTCAGAATCTAAAAGATTAAACAAAAATACAAAATTGGACCTACTGCAAGTGGTTTAGAAGGTCAATTTTGTATTCAAAAGGGTCAAAATAAAAAAACAAATAGATGCAGGACCTAACTGATCTTCCCCGGAAAAACAACATTATATCGGGATTCACGATAGTAAAAAAAACATAATCGTATGTGCAATTTGACAATTGATACGGTTAATCAGGGAACCGGGTTTCCAGCACAGGATACCGGACATCTAACACAAGGCTAAGTTTCATCAGGGCAGCAATCAAAAGGATTATATCCGAATTTCAAAAAGTTTTGCAAACGGAGCGTTATCTCTAAAAAACCTCCCCTCGAATATCAATTATAAATTCGATAGGATCAAGAACGAGGATAGAAAAAATGACACATTGGTCAATAGTACCCTTATCTGCTTTTACTCGTTTTTTTATCATCTTCGAATAATTTTGCAGAAGAAATCAATTATCCTGTTGCCGCATACAGCGCGGCGGAACTTCAGAAAGTATGGCCTGGGAAAAATCCTGGGCAGGAGAAAAAATAACCAGTGCTGATGTAGACCGGGTCAAAGAATTTCTTCCTCAAACATTCTATAATCCCATGAAGGATGTGAACAGATGGGGGAAAAGCTATTTTGAAATCGGCACCTATCAACAGATAAAACCCACCCCCGGAAGAATAGCCATGACCCTAAAATATTATGGTCAACCAAAAGTCGGACCGAACCGGGAACTTCTAAATTATACCGCAGGTGTCCCCTTTCCCTTGCCCCGGAATGGAACCGAAATGGCCCATAACTTCCGTAACAGAACCTACGGTGACGGTTATACCAGCATTGATAACGGTTACATTATTGACGACCCTCTAAAATATGATAATAAGTCAAAACTCAAAAATGATATCGCGTTCTTTTCAGGAAGAACGGATATTGAACCTGTCCCGGAACCGGCAAAGAACCCGAAACAAATCTGGCGAGCGTTTTCAGTAGTATACCTGAAACCGCCGGAATCCAGGAACCTGAGAATAATGGAACTCTCCTATAAAGACCGTATGAAGCCATATGATTCATGGATATGGATTCCGACTATTCGCAGGGTCAGAAGACGTTCAACAACTGAAAGACAGGACGCAAACGGAGGAGCAGACTACTGCGGGTTTGACAATTTTGGCTGGGATGGCCACATACAAATCAACACATATAAATTTAACGCTCAGCAAGAGCTGTTAATGGTTCGCCATAACGACCGTTCAAAATTAAAGCGTACTCCGGGTTACTGTCTTCTGGACGGCGCTGTCAGAGAAAGAATTAAATTAAATGTGGTTGAGGTGAAAAGCCAGGATGAAAATTTTATGTATTCAAACATGACCGGGTACATTGATCCGGAAACCTGGATGATTCTCTATATAGAGGATTACGACCGGCATGGAAAACTCTGGAAATAATCGAAGTATAACCCGGAAACAGGAGCTAATGATCTGGTAGCCGGCCAGACGATAGATATTCAGCGTATACATTCCACTATCGCTGAAGAGTACGGGCCGAATTAATTCCAAGGACATATACCCTCCAGTGGCTGCAGAAACACGCTTACTAGTACAGATATTGCATCATCCTATCCGTTTTATTCAGGAACCTGTACCGGATTTTAATTGAACACACTTCTGTCAAGGATAAATAAATAAAAAACTGTAAAAAAAATAGCCGATAATAACATTATCTGCCAATTCAAAACCCGTTGGTTCCCGACATTCAAAGTAATTAGAGGATTTCTTTATCCGGGACAAACAGGTTTCAGGGCAATACTCCTGGGCAGGCTGTTATAATTTTGGATCTCTCTTCATATATGTGTTTTTAACATCCAGAATCATACTTTCATCAACAACCTCAAATCCGAACTTCCTGTAAAGTCCCACATTTCTCTCCCGGTCCGTTTCCAGATAGGCAATGGCCTTAAGCGCATCCACTTCATCACATACCCGCCGCATCAGTTTTGCACCCACACCTTTTTTCTGACATTCAGGCAGAACACCCAGGGGGCCAAAATGCCAATGCGGATATTTCGGGTCACGGCGCGTCCATTCATTGAGCCACAGAAATTTACGAAACTCAAAACTATCCATTACCCTGTTATTATCTGATACTTCACTGCCGCTGCAGGGCCTCATCCGCATCACCCCGATAATCCTTTTCGATGATTTTGCCAGAAATATCTTCGACGGCATCTCATTTAAGATATCAAAAAATGTTTTTTCTGTGTCAACACGTTCTTTTTCACCCTGTCCCTGATAAACCGCAAGATGGATTGGATTATCGATCATGGCAAAGCTCAAAACATGTGCAGCTTCCGGGATCTCATCAATTGTAGCCATTTGAATTATGATATCATCCATTTCTCACCTTTTTTGTTTGTGAACTGTTGTAATTACAGCCAAAACGCATAGCAGTAAGAGCATAGAGTTTAAAAGAGAGAAAACCAGTTTTGTCTCTTACACCCTGCCCTCTGCTATTCCATACCTTCGCGTTGACTCATAACAAAAGGTAACCGAAGGAAGAGAGAAAAAACCATAAAGAAGTGTACGTCATAAAGAAGGATTTTTAAGAGTATTAAATATGATTTTGAGTTTTGATTCAATCTTTTTTTTAA
>Ga0207996_1002810_pt1 | contig 10037 bp, 6 predicted proteins | sample AntAceMetag02UKG_FD_184773 | JGI IMG/M metagenome (GOLD analysis project Ga0207996, IMG submission 184773) | Saline lake microbial communities from Ace Lake, Antarctica - Antarctic Ace Lake Metagenome 02UKG (SPAdes) (version 2) | ecosystem: Environmental > Aquatic > Non-marine Saline and Alkaline... | reverse complement strand
TTGGAACGGGTTTGGGATCCTGCACATATTTAAAAACCAGGAAACTGGTGATGATGGAAGGAAACGCAAAGACCACAAAAACCCACCGCCAGTTGTGGGTGTAATCGGCAATCATTCCTGAGAAAAAAACCGCCAGGAAAAACCCGAAGGCAAGGCCCATAAAGGATACGGCCTGGCCCTGGCCCATTTTTTCCGTGGGGGTAAAAGCCACGATGGTCGGTTTCTCATTTCCGAAATAGGCACCGTGGGCAAAACCGGTCAGAAAGCGGACGACCACCAGCATGGCGAAACTCTGGACCAGGGCGGTGCCGAGAGAGAAAAAAAACCACAGCAGGGTGCTTATAATGAGGATTTTTCGTCTGCCGAAACGATCCCCGAGGTAGCCGGACGGCACCTGCATGAGGGTGTAGGAAAGAAAAATAGCGCTAAAGAGAGATCCGGCGGTGGCATAGGAGATATGGAATTCTTCCATGATCATGCCCAGCACGGGGGAAATCCCCATACGCACCATATAGAGCGCCATCCAACCAAAGGCCATGACAAACCAGATTGTGTGATACTTCCGCCAGGGCACTTAGAAACCTCCTTGTTTCAGTTTTTTTGGTTATCGATTTTCAATTCAAAAGCAGGGAAATGAAACAGATAGGCCGATGCCCCTGCGTGGACACGCTGGTCGATCAGTTGACCCCGCTTTCTTGCCTCATTTAAAAAAGCCTTTTCATAATCCGTCCCGCCAAGACTTTTGGCATGACCGAATACCAGCCACACGCGTCCCGTGAGTGAACTCAGGTCTTCGGTGATTTTGTTCAGCGTCTGCGGTGTGAGCGCCTGGCTCACCACTATGGCATCGGGATCAATATGGAATCGCTTCTGATAATACGAAAAGGTGTGATACGCATTGTTGTGTACCAAAAACGTGTCGTCGGATTCGTGCTGATCAGACAGATAGGCCACCACTGGTTTCATTTCCTCGATCCTGATCGGGTAAACAAGACATTTGGCCGCTTCCACCGTCGGTTTTGCCAGGTTCAAGGCGATTAATAAAATGGCAGCATACTTGAGCCACGCAAACCGCCATTTGTGGCGCCATATCCATTCCAGGAATACAGCAATGGGAATATAGAGATTGAGAACACCATACAAGAGCAATCGTTCTCCGAAAGGGTATTTGTGAAAACCGGAAACCAATAGATTCAGGATTAAAGGCAGGAGAATCAAAGCCAGTAATTGCCGGTTCCTTTTCCAAATGAGGATACAACCCACCAGAAAAAACAGAGCTGAACCCCTGGCGCCCAGTGTCCATAAGGGGTTCTTGAAAACCCGTATGAGCACATCCGAGAAGAATTCCAAATCCCCCGGCACAAATGGCGGAAAAGGCATAAAATATTTGTCCCAGAAATTTAAGAGATACAGATCCTGCGTTTGTGACTGCAAAAACCGGTATTGGAGCCAGAAACTGAATATCCAGGCAAGGGAGACCACCGAAAATAAAACAAGCCCTCTCCAATGCCGGCTGAGGATGCAACGGATCGACACCACAGCGCCGATCCCGAATAGGATAAACACCGCTGAAAATGAAAACCACGGAGCGATACTTCCCCAGAAACCAAGCCACAGAATTTTTTTTCGAGAACAAACCACAGACCCGCCACCCCATGCCAGCAACATAAGGCCTATGGCAATAGCGAGATCGAGGGAATAGGGTTTAAGATTGTTTGCATGGTGAACGGCTTCGGGGATAACCGCCAGTTGTGCCATACACAGGACGGCGCAAAAGGGTCCGACTGTCCGAAAGGCAAACAGAAAAGCCAGGGGCAGTGCAACCATCCCGGCAGAAAAAGGAAGCAATCGCAGTGATAACTCGTTATTGCCCAGAAGCAGAATGCTGAACTTTTCAACCAGACAGAATCCAATGGGCGCTATCTGGCCCACATCCAGCGGCCCGAAAAGGGCTGCCATTGGTTTTGCAAGCAGATTCCCGGCCAAAGCGGCTTCATCATTCCACAGGGATACGCCGGCCAGGTAACTCCGCATGCGCACCGCTATCCCCAGACAGAGGAAGAAACAACCGACAAGGAATTCGCAACGCTTGAGACCGATCTTATGGCAAGCGGTGTTCAATAATTGCAGGGGATGTTGGTAAACTGTCAGCATGGGACCTTTTTATAATAGGTGGATATTTCCACACCTCTTCGCAGGCAGTTTTCCCGCTCAGGCGAAAGAAACTTATACACCTTTTTCCGGATGCATTCAATTGGAAGGATTCTATGCCGGCAACTCTGAATTCAGGTACCGTCTCAACAATCACCATCTAAAGACGAAGGAAGAGCTGAGCGAACATCCACTTGCCGATATTTCAGATATTCTTTGTAATTTTAAATACAGCAATTTAGAATAGTATTTGTATTTGTAAATGAAGAGCGCATCCGATTTATTCCTCACTATTTTACCTTTTCGGCGTGTATAAGTTCCAGAATGGTATCCTTATAATACTTAACATATCATGTTAATATTTTAGTTGACAGGAAGGCGAAATGGAAATATGGTTTAAGAATGCTGGAATTCAGAGAACCTGTTCGCAAAAAACGGTGGCCCAAAAGAGGCTAGGTGAAAAAAAGGCGATGAAACTTCAACAGCGGATGATGGAACTCAAGGCCGCCGAAAACCTTACAGATATTTCAAGACTGCCGCCGGCCCGCTGCCATGAACTCAAGGGAAATCGAAAAGGACAGTTGTCCGTGGATCTGGAACATCCGTACCGCCTGTTGTTTGTCCCTGCCGACAATCCGATTCCGAAGAAAGAAGGTGGCGGCTTGGATTGGGACCGGATAACAGAGATAGAGATCATTGAAATTATCGACACCCATTAGAGGAGGATGCCATGGTCAGCACGGGGAATAAGTACGTTTTTGAACCGGATTATGCTGTCCCTCCCGGACAAACCCTGCGGGAGGTGATGGAGTCCCTTGGGATGAGCCAGTCGGAACTGGCCAAGCGCACGGATCTTACCGTGCAGTCATTGAACCGCATCTTCAAAGGGGCGCAGCCCGTAACCTATGAGTCCGCCAACCGCCTGGAGCTTGCGACCGGGGTGTCGGCGAGTATGTGGAACAACCTTGAGGCCCAGTACCGCGAACAGCTTGCCAAAATCCATGAACGGGACCGACTCAAAACCGATCTGGTGTGGCTAAAAGAAATCCCAACCGCGGAATTGGTCCGGCAAGGCATATTACCCAAAACCAAGGATAAGGTCATGCTGCTGCGTGAGGGCCTGAAGTTTTTCGGTGTTAGCAGCGTGGGGGCATGGAAAAAGATATGGAGCACCCCGGCCGTAGCCGCCCGTCGTTCACAATGTTTCGACTCCAAGCCTGGAGCGGCTTCCACATGGATAAGGCAGGGTGAATTGCAGGCTCGTAAAATTGACTGCCGGCCTTTTGACAGAGACCGTTTCAGGGCAGCGCTCAAACAGATTCGAAATTTGACCCGTGAGCCTGCCCGGGCATTTGAACCGGAAATGAAACGTCTCTGCGCGGAATCCGGCGTGGCTATCGCCCTGGTCAAAGAGATGAAGCATGTCCCCTGGAACGGGGCAACCAAATGGTTGACCGCCCGTAAGGCGATGATTCTTCTCTGTTTACGGGGAAAGGGTGAAGACAGGTTCTGGTTCTCCTTCTTTCATGAAGCAGGCCACGTTTTGAACGACAGCAAAAAGGACCTTTTGATCAACGACGGCAGTCAGGAAGACCCGCGAGAAAAAAGGGCCAATGATTTTGCCTCTGAATATCTAATCCCCTCCAAGTATGACGATGCCATTTGCCGGATTCGCTCCCGCAGTGAAATCATTCATCTGGCAGATCAACTGAACATCGCCCCTGGCATTGTTGCCGGGCGATATCAGCATCTTACGAAAAACTGGCGTTACTTTAAAGGGTTGATCCGGACGCTTACCTGGATAGAGGAATGAGTCAAACCAGGGGATTCATCCACTTCTGATCATTTGCGATAGACAAGAAAGTAGAAAAGCCATGAAAAAGGAAGAGATCACAAACAGTTCTGTGGAAAAGGTGGACCTGCGCTCCATGAATGTGGGCGTTGATAACCGTGCAAGGCTGAAAGCCCTTTTTCCGTCGGTTTTCACCGAGACCCAAAACGAAAAAGGCGAACCCATGGAGGTCATCGATTTTGAAAAGCTCAAGGCCGAGCTGGGGACCTTCAGCGATCTTTTCGAAGCACGCCGGGAACGCTACGGCATGGACTGGCCTGGCAAAAAGGACTGCATGAAGCTCCTCCAACAACCATCGGTCGCCACTCTCAAGCCCTGCCGGGAGGAATCCGTCGGATTCGACGATACGAAAAATCTCTTTATCGAAGGCGACAACCTGGAGGTGCTCAAGCTCCTCCAGAAATCCTATTACGGCAGGATCAAGATGATCTATATCGACCCGCCTTATAACACGGGAAAGGAATTCATCTATCCGGACAACTATTCGGAAACCCTGGACACGTATCTGGCCTATGCCGGGCTGGCGGACGACCAGGGCAGGAAGTTTTCCACCAACACCCCCAATGAAGGCCGCTTCCACACCAAATGGCTCAATATGATGTACCCGAGACTCTATCTGGCCCGTAATCTGTTGCGGGAAGATGGAGTGATCTTTATTTCTATTGATGATGGGGAAGTGAGCAATCTGAGGAAATTGTGTGATGAGATTTTCGGGGAAGAGAATTTTGTCGCAAATGTGGTTTGGCAAAAAAAATATTCAGTTTCAAACGATGATCCCGGAATTGCGCCTATGCATGACCACATACTGGTATATCAAAAATCTCTTGCTTTCGGGAGAAATCTACTTCCCCGAAAAGAAAAACAGCTTAAACGTTATAATAACCCAGACAACGACCCGCGCGGGCCTTGGACATCTGGAGAATATGCAAGCGGTAAATCCAGAATCGAAAGGCCAACGTTATGGTATTCGGTAACTCACCCTAAGACAGGAGAAGAAATATGGCCGGACGAAAACGCTGTTTGGCGATACACGAAAGAGAAACACCTTCAGCTGGAAGCGGGAAATAGGCTTTTTTGGGGACCTGAACAATCTTATAAGAAACCGAGACTAAAGCGTTTTCTCTCAGAAATTCAAAAAGGTATTGTCCCGTCAACTTGGTGGCCTTTTAATGATACTGGTCACAATGATGAAGGGCAAAAAGAAACAGGTACCATTTTAGGAAAGAAAATATTCAGCACCCCTAAACCGGTTCGCCTCATAAAAAGGATGCTTGAAGTATCAATTTCAAAAGCCGACTTGGTTTTAGATTTCTTTGCTGGTTCAGGTGCAACTGCTCATGCCGTTCTCAACCTAAGCAAAGAAGACGGAGGCAACCGCAAATTCATCATGGTTCAACTACCCGAACCATGCTATGAAAAGTCCGAAGCTTTCAAGGCAGGTTATAAAACCATCGCCGACATCGGCAAGGAACGCATCCGCCGGGTTATAAAGAAAATCGAAGAGGAACGGGCCGCCAAGGCTAAAGAAGCCGAAGACAAATTGCCCGGAATGGCCGAAAAACTTCCTGATCTCGATCTTGGATTCAAGGTCCTCAAGCTGGACAAATCCAATTTCAAGATCTGGGACGGAGGCAAACCGGATGCCGCTGAAGAGGAGGTGGCCCGGCAACTTGAACTCCACATCGACCATATCGATCCCAACGCCACACAGGAAGACATCCTCTTTGAACTGCTTTTGAAAGCGGGCTTCATGCCCACGGAAAAGGTGGAAAAGCGGGAACTGGCCGGTAAAACAGTCTTCCACATCGCCGAAGCGTCCCTTCTGATCTGTCTGGAAAACGAGATCACCCGCGAACTCATCGACGCCGTGGCGGCGGCTGAACCAACTCAATTCATCTGCCTGGATCGGGGTTTTCAGGGAAACGACCAGCTCAAGGCCAATGCTGTCCAGACCTTTGCCGCCCGCAACCAAAGCAGAGACAGAGCAGAACAGATTCTCTTTCGAACGGTGTAAGGAAAAAAGGGCATGAAACTGAAATTCGACGGCAATCTGGAATACCAACTGGAAGCGATCAGCTCGGTCATCGATCTTTTTGAGGGACTGCCTCCCGTGCAGAGCGGGTTCGAAATCAGTTTCAACCGGCAGAACGGCATGCTCTTTAATGAGTTGGGCATGGGCAATCAACTGCTTCTGAACCACGACCAATTACTGAAAAACCTTCATACGATCCAGGAACGAAATACCGCTCCCAAGTCCCGTTTTCTGGTGGAACATAGCGACCCATACCGGTTTCCCAATTTCTCGGTTGAAATGGAAACGGGAACGGGCAAGACCTACGTCTATCTGCGTACCATTTTTGAACTGAACCGCAAATATGGTTTCAAGAAGTTTATTATCGTGGTGCCGTCCGTTGCCATTCGCGAAGGGGTGCTTTCTTCCATCGACCTGATGGGCGATCACTTCAGAGGGCTCTACGAAAACGTGCCCTTCGATCATTTTGTTTACAACTCCAAGGACCTGAGCAAGGTCCGTCAGTTTGCCGTGAGCAACGAGATACAGATCATGATCATCAACATTCAGGCGTTTCAAAAGGATGCCGGTAACGTGGATGATATCTCAACGCTCTCCCAGTCCCATCGGAAAAAGTTCAACGTCATTCATCAGGAACAGGATAAAATGTCCGGCCGAAGGCCCATCGAATACGTCCAAACGGCCAACCCCATCGTGATCATCGACGAACCTCAGAGCGTGGACAATACGCCCAAAGCAAAACGGGCCGTCAAAACGCTGAACCCGCTTCTGTGCCTACGGTACTCGGCGACGCACTTCAATCCATACAATCTTCTCTACAGGCTTGATCCGATCCGCGCCTATGACATGCGATTGGTGAAGCAGATTGAAGTGGCCTCCATCCGAACCGACGATAATTTTAGCGAGGCGTTCATCCGTATGGACAGGATAGGGTATGCCAAAGACGCAAAAACTCCCCATGCAAAGGCCACAATTCTTACGGACAAAAAAGGTGTTCCCAGGACAAAAACGATCACGCTCAAGCAGGGAACCGACATCAGTCGACAGACCAACCGCCCGGGGTATGACGGGTATATTGTGACCAATATCTGTGCCGAGGGGGGCCTCGAACACGTGGAATTTGCCAACGGAAAGATGCTGGAACTCCACCAGGAGGAAGGCGGCATGGGCGACGAAGTCCTTAAGGCACAGATCCGCCAGACCGTTGTGGAACACTTCAAAAAAGAGAAGAAGTTCAAAGACAAAGGCATTAAGGTCCTCTCCCTCTTTTTTATCGACAAGGTCGCCAACTACCGCTGGTACGACGCCGAAAGAAATCGGCATAAAGGCAAATTGGCTGAATGGTTTGAAGAATCATTTCGGGATATCTCCGGGAAACCCATGTACAACGGTCTGCTGACCCAGGCCGTTGGACAGCTTCACGACGGTTACTTTTCCGCTGACAGGAAAAAGGGTAAGGTTGTCGCCTTAAAGGATACATCGGGCGGGACCAAGGCGGACGATGAGATCTATGAATTGATCATGAAGGACAAGGAGCGGCTGCTTTCCATACAGGAACCGCTTCGTTTCATTTTCAGCCACTCAGCCCTTCGTGAAGGGTGGGACAATCCGAATATATTCCAAATATGCACCCTCCGCGAAATGGGGACGGACAGAGAACGGCGCCAGACCCTGGGCCGCGGTCTGCGGCTACCAGTGAACCAGGAAGGCGTTCGGATCTTTGACGACAACATCAACAGGCTGACGGTGATTGCAGGCGAGTCTTTTGAAGAATATGCACGAGGACTTCAGGAAGACATTGAAAAAGACCTGGGCGGCGATTTCAAATTCGGGCGCATCCAAAAAATCGCCTTTGCCCGTCTTTTCGATAAAACCACGGACCGGCCCATAGGGCAGGAGGCATCCGAAAAAATCTGGAAAAAGCTCGTCTCAGCCGGGTATTTGGACGGCGCCGGAGACATCACGGCAAAATTTGTCCCTGAAAATGAAGGCTTCCGACTTGAGCTTCCCGTGGAACTTGAACCTTTACGTTCCGCCATTACGGATGAAATGAAACGGTATATTTTTAAGAATCGTGTGGTCAATGCCAGGGACCGCCGCACGCTCAAATACAATAAGCGCATTGAACTCAATGAAAATTTTGAAGCGCTCTGGAAAAGGATCAACAAGAAAACCCGCTATTCAGTCGAATTTGAGACGAATGCGCTCATCGCCCGATCCGTGGACAAGATCAAAAAAATGGAAAAAATTCAGCCTGTCCGCATCCTCATGGACAAGACGGAAGTGGATATCAATGAAGCAGGGGTGGAGAGCGGAAAGGTGCTTGAAAGCCGAATTGAATTTGTAAAAGGCCCCGTGCTTCTCCCTGATATTCTCGCATTTCTGCAACGGGAGACTGAACTGACCCGAAAGACCCTGGTGGAGATTCTCAAGCAGTCAGGCCGATTGAGGGAATTCGCCGCGAACCCCCAAACCTTTATGACGGAAACCGGCAGGCTGATCAATCGGGCCTTGCATGAAATGGTGGTTGACGGGATCAAGTACGAAAAGATTGAAGGGCAAGTGTATGAGATGCGGCTGTTCGAGGAGGAAGAAATAGAAACCTACCTGAACCGGCTTTATGAAGTCCGAAGCAAAGAGAAAACGCCCTATGATTTTATAGAGATAGATAGCGATTCAACCGTGGAGAAAGAAGTCGCTGAGAGGCTTGATTCGGATGAGAACGTTAAGTTTTTCTGCAAGCTGCCGCGATGGTTCGTAGTCTCTACACCGTTGGGCGACTACAATCCGGACTGGGCCGTAGTCGCAGAGAACGACGAAAAACTCTATCTGGTCCGGGAAACCAAGAGCACTCACGATCGCGACGCGCGCCGGGAAACGGAAAACCGAAAAATCGATTGCGGTCGGGCGCATTTCGAAGCTCTGGGCGTCAACTTCGAGGTGGCAACAAACATCCACGAAGTGCTGGCGAAATGATATCGAAAAAGGGGAAAATGGAGGTCACGTGAGCGAATACCAGTATTACGAATTTCGGGCCATTGATCAGCCTTTGGACGAAAAAGCGATGCAGACCCTGAGAAATTTATCCACAAGAGCTCAGATCACCTCCACCAGCTTGGTTAACGAGTATAACTGGGGAAACTTCAAAGGCAGCCCGTTGAAACTGATGGAGGAATACTTTGACGCTTTTCTCTATGTGGCCAATTGGGGAACACATGAGTTCATGTTAAAGCTTCCACTGAGATTCACCAATTTCGAACTGGTCAAGCAGTATTGTTATGGGGAAAATGTCACCGCTTTTAAAAAAGGGGAGAACCTGATTTTCCAATTTATCTCGGAAACCGACGACCCTGAATGGGAGGAAGGCGAAGACTGGCTTTCATCCTTGATTACACTACGTTCAGGTATCCTTCACGGGGATTACCGATGCCTGTATCTTGGGTGGCTCTATGGCGTTCAAACGGGTGATTTTGAAGATGACGAGGTTGAGCCGCCAATTCCTCCCAATTTGGGAGACCTGAACGGTCCCCTGAATAGCTTTGTGGACTTCATGCGGATCGACACGGACCTCCTCACGGTTGCAGCTGAAAAAAGCCCCTCAAGGGAGATACCTCAGGCTGCGGATCAAAAAGCATTGGACGCCTGGATATCCACTCTTTCCGAGAAAGAAAAAGACCATATCCTGCTGCGCCTGATCAAAGGCCGCGATCCTCATCTCGCTCCTGAATTACTCCAGAGATACCAACAGACCACCTCGATCAAAGACGGTGGTACGGATATGAAGCGGCGCACGGTTGAGGAACTCACTTCAGGCGCCTGAAAGATGCCGGTCTGGACGGTTAACCGGGACAGGAAGAAAGAAATAGGTTGCGGGAAAATGCTTGTTATTCGCAAAAAGTCAATCATCCTGATTCCGCTTTTGGGGATCATTATTTTCATCAGCTTTTATTCTCAAATTGAAAACTTTTTTGTATTCCATCCCCAGACCGATTTTGATATGAC
>Ga0207996_1002809_pt1 | contig 10041 bp, 8 predicted proteins | sample AntAceMetag02UKG_FD_184773 | JGI IMG/M metagenome (GOLD analysis project Ga0207996, IMG submission 184773) | Saline lake microbial communities from Ace Lake, Antarctica - Antarctic Ace Lake Metagenome 02UKG (SPAdes) (version 2) | ecosystem: Environmental > Aquatic > Non-marine Saline and Alkaline... | reverse complement strand
AGTCATCTTAATTCAACTCGCCCACCTTTCATCGACGTATCAAGCCTAGATCAGGCACGATCTTAAAAAGCTATTTTCTATATATAAGACCGGGCTCATCCAACAAACGGTTCAGATTGTGGTTCGCCTACCGGCTCACACAATCTAACCTTATTCGTTAGAGCTTGATTCTATATAGTTTGTTCCCTTGTTTACTCGTGCGTTCTTCCAATACTCCTGATGACAGCAATTTTTCTAAGTTTGCACGTATTTCATTTGTAGTATAAAGATCGAATAGTTCGTAACCAGCCTGTCTGACTCCCCATTTTTGTATGCGGAGAGGGGAAAATGCCCAACTAGAATATTGCTTCAAAAAATTAACCAAAAGAGGGGACAAACTATCAACATGGGGCTCAGAAATTTTATTTAACTGATAGTCTGAATATGATGCTTTGAAATTGGAAAAGGTTTTGCTAGACACATCATATTTAATAATTGGAACACCTCTAAAATTTCCCGATAAAGAAAGATCTTTAGGAACTATAATTAGCGGTTGGACAGCTACTCTTATGTTTCTTTCTCGTAAATAACTCTCATAAAATGATTTATACATTTCAACTTGATGAACGGCATTAACAAGAGAGGAAGGGCGGCTTACAGCTTTAACTTCTATAAGGTAGTGAACATCATCTGTTTCGATAATTCCATCTATCAACAAACGTTTAGTCCCAGATGTAATACTCACCTCGTTTTTGATGTTCTTGTACTGAAAAGGAATTTTTCTACTAGAAAGATTGTCAAATACTTGCTTTTCAAACTGAAGGGCATTTGAAACAAGTTGGTTTTTATCTTTAAATGGCTCAGATTCTTCAATACTAGTGATACCTTCAGGCTCATGAGCACTTTCGTCTACTGCTTCTGCTTCATTTGGTCCATCAAGTTCATTCTTTTGAAGTTCGTCTTCAATTTCCTTTTTTGCTTTATCAGTAATTTCACTTTTGGTCGCTTTGCCAGAAAGATACTCCCAATATTCTTTTCTGTTCCAAATTAGTGCTGCTATTTTTTCCAAAAACTGTAATTCAGTGACTAAAGTTGCAATTACAAAAACGGAAATAATAGAAACAACAGCTTGATCAGCGAGAAAACAAATTGAGATTACTAAAAGAGAACCAAGCAATTGAATTGAAATGGTTTTATCACTTCTCAGCATCAATATTACAGTGGCAATAAGACCTACGAGAGCAAAAATAGCTGAAATTTTATTTGGATCAGATATCCATTCCATTATATATCCTTATTCTTTTCCCTTGTAGCTCTAACGCCACTATTAACCCGCCCCAAGCGTTTAACCGATGAAGGTTGAACGAAGACGGGATTTGAAAAACTAACGATAAATCATTCAAAGACCGGTTTGCTTGGGGTCGGTGTTTAATGATTTGTTCGGTGATTGCATGTGCTTATTCTTGTGGAATGGTTAAATTCCACCAACAAGAGCAAGTGTTCTTTTTGTAAAACCAAATAATTCATCTTCGTTGATTATTTCACTGTTAGCATTGGGGTTTTGGTCATGATGAAACTTTTTTGAAAATTCATTTATAGACTCAATCTCTTCTAAGTCTGACTTAGCATGAGACAACCCCGAATCTTCAGATGATTCGCGAATTTTTTTTATGAAATCACCAAGCCACTCATTTTCTGTGAAATGTCCAGGGAAATGAGTGCGAAGGAGTCCTTCGAGAAAAGGTCTGATTGATCTCGCTACATCAGTTTTTTCTCCTGCTGAATCACGGAAATATGCAAGAAGTATAGAATAATTTTTCATGTAACTTGATTGCAGTTCTGTTTCAATATCCCATTCTCCGATTACGCTACCGCTTGCAAGCTTCGGCAATTGTAATGTTTTTACTTCTGATGAATTATGTTTGTCATAAACCATTTTTAAAAAATGAGGATCATGAGAAAGAACAATTACCTGTTTTGTTTTACTACATAATTTTTGGCATAATTGAGCTGTGCATTCACGCCTAAACCGATCTAGGCTTGTAAATGGGTCGTCTAACGCGACTATTTTGTTTGATAAATCAGAATCGTGATCTAAAGATGCCAAAAAAAAGGCAAACGCAAGTGAGTTTTTGTCTCCTGAACTCATTGTTGTTTTAAATTTCTCCAAGCCTACAGGTGTTTTGTTAATTAATAATTGATACTGTGAGCTTGGAGACCCACCTAAGTAACTTGGTTTTGTTTTAACAACTGAAAACCCAGTATTAAAATTTGATAAGTATAAATTGATGCTTTTCTCGTATTTCGATAGAACATTAGTGCAATATGTGTTAAGTGCTTCTTTTCCTACCTTTTTTTCTTGGTCAATTTTAGTTTTACTTATTTTGGCAGCCTCATATTCTTCAATTGCCTTTATTGTAGAAGCTTCAAAACGCTTTTTGATAGTTTTAATTCTATCAAGTTTTTCCTTAACTAATTTTACGTCATTATCTGTTGCAAGTTTTTTCTTGAAATTAACGATTTCTTCGTTAAATGTTTTAATTGCAACATTGTATCCATTAACCTTTCCCTTAAGATCAATGATTGATGATATCGTTGTTTCAAATTTATCATTTTTGTTAATAACTTCTAAAGGAGTTGCTTGTTTTTGCTTTGTAAGTGTCAAGCAAACCGTTAGTAGCTCAGAGTAGGTTCTTTGAATATCTTCAAAAATAATGACTGGTAATTTCTGTTGATCAATATGGGTTTTCCAAAATTCACTTAATAAAAAATTCTCGGATAACTTTTTTTGGAGTGGAAACATTGTATGTTCTCCAATCGCTGTTTCAAGTTGCCCCTGAAGATCTTTAATGTCTTGTTTTAATTGTTTATATTCTTGGTTGAAATATGTTCTATAAGCCGTTATCAGCGAATTGTTTTCTGTATTCTGCCCACAGAAAGGGCATGAATCATTTTTGGCTAATCCCGTGCCTTGTGATAGCCATAATTCGTTAGGGGAAAGCATACAATTAGAAATATGTTCGTTAACCTTTTCACCAGCTGTTTCATCAATTTCTTCAAGGCTTTTATTTAAAATGTTACTAAAAGTTTCTGGTAAAATAGGTAATGTCAGTGATAAAAATTCTTTTTTTGTTGTTATTAAACTTGATTCTTTAATTTGAGTTTGTATTTTTCCTAACTCATTGTCAAGAATGGTGATTTTATCATCAATATTTTCAATTTCAACTAAAGAGATGAACGCTTCAATTGATAATTTCTCTGGGATATATTTCTCAACTTCTTTTGTTTTTAGTTTGATTCCTGCGGTTATATCTCTAGCTTGTTTATTTAATACATTGATTTTTTTATTATGCTCAACACCTTTTTCTCCTACAATTACTTGAAAAAGATTTTTCTTATGTTGGTGATCAACTACATCCCCTGTGTAAACATTTTTATGAATAAAATCAGAATCATATATTGAGATGTTAGGGTAAGTATTCTCCCATGTCCCGTTTGTGAATTTATAGTTTTGTCCTGAAATTCTTATATTACATGCTGTGTCATCCCTAGAACCAAATGTTTTTCTTTCGTCAATTAGTGAAGATTCATTAGATCTTAATGAGCGAAAAATTGCACAAATAGTTGTTTTCCCTCGACCATTCTCACCATAAAGCAGTGTGAGTTTTCGTAGTGAAACATCACCTTTTGGAAAAACTGTTACAAATTTCCCAATATTTTTTAGTGAGATAAATTTTTCTATCATAGTATTTTTTTTACACCGAACGTCCCGTATCACTGGAAACAAGCGGAATTACCGACCAACGTGACACGAAGATAGAAGCTTAAATTTAACTGGAATATTGGCCTGAAAACCGCGCTGCTTGTTTTCCTGTGTATACAATTGTTGGGCAATTGGTCTTATTAAATGTCTATAAAGGTTGCATTCATTTCTAAAGCAATTCGATTGGCAAACATACCAAAACTCATTTTGCTTCCTTCGCCATTTGTTTCTGTTGAGCCTAATGCGTGTATTGCTACACCTAATCCATTATTGGTGCGCCACAATACGCCACTATCACCAACAAATGTTCCTGATTTGTTTATCCGTATAATAATATCTGTAAAAATATTACCATATTGTGCTTCAACAAACTCTATAGTTCCTTCTAATAGCCCATTAGCTGTTTTTGCATACACTGACGAATTTGTACGTGGATTATTCCAGCATTTTATTGCCTTCCCTTTCTTACAACGTGCAAGAAGCTCATGATCTTCAATTGTGAATAGCCCAGCATCTGAAAAGCCATAATGCCCTTGCAGGCCGCGACCAGGTGCTTTTATTGCAAATGCGGAAGAGCCTACTGTGAGATACCTTTCCATCTCAGGGTGATACAGTTGCATGTCGCTTGCTTCAAATGGGTCAAGATCTAAACCTTTCATGCAGTGCGCACAAGTTGATGCGTAGAAGTTACCGTAAGAAATACAAAACGCTGTAATTGTACCTTGTGACATACCATCATAAGAAAAAAATGGAGCCTGGCCATATTGTGTTTCAACTCCTTGTAGTTCAATTACATCTGTAAGAATTTTGCTATTTGTGCCTCGTAGTAATTTTGGTACTGCTTGACCCTCCATCATTGATTCTGATATTTTATTTTTTACGAAAACAATAACTGCTCGTTCACCTGTTTTTTGATTTTTTCTGCGTTTCCCCCCAAGTGCTGTACCGCATACATTTTGCAGGCTTAAGAGACTGTTGTTATGTAACAACCGAGCCTGCCTTAACTCAGGCAAGCTCGGATTCTTATTATACATTATTCAACTGTTGAGGAAAAATTCACTTCTTTTAAGCTCGTTCCATTAGAATTAATAATGACCTCATACAAGGTCAAACTTGGCTTAGAAATTGGTTTTGGTTTGAATTCAGTAATAATTTCACCAAAAGATGTTTTAATTACAGCCAATTTGTTCCATTTTTCTTTCTCTTTATTGGATAGTTCAGCACTACCGGACTTTATATTGATTAAATTTTTATATAATCCTTCAGCTGACTCAATAAAAGCTTCTTGTTGTGAGGAGGCACCTGGTTTCATCATATCTTTTCCTAAATCAATGATTGTTAGTTGAATTCTTTTTAGCGATGCAATTTGAGAATCAATAAAGACATCAAGGTTAGAGGAATTATTTAGAAATGTTTTTAAATCATTGCCGACAGTAATTAATTGTTCTCCAAATTCAGGCAAAGTTGATGATTGTTCTTTCAATAGATCGGTCTCTTTAAGTGTCTTTTTAGCAGAAGCCAGTAAACCGGGAACACCTCCTATTGCGGTGATAAGTTCAGGTAATTTTGTATCACTTTCTTGTCCAATACTCGTCATGATACCATCAGAAAAACTCATAGATAATTTTCCAGAACCTATACCGGAATATGTTTTTGCGTAAAGTGGGTTTTCCAAATCTGGAAGATATACAATGTTGATGTCAAGAGGTTTGTCTTTTGCTTTAGTTCTCGAAACGAGGATGTAAGGTTTTGGGGTAAAAAATTTTATGCCAGTCGTTTCACCTGAAAGTTCAGCGTTGTCGTAAATTTCTATGCGTGCACATCCAGTCAAAATAATAGAAATAAAAATTGCGATAAGAATAGATTTGTTTTTCATTTTCTCTCCTGTTTTTTAGATTAAGCACCTGTTAATCGTTTGTAATCTAAATATACTTTTCTCTAATTGTTGCTTGAATGCGACCAACGTCCGGTATCACTGGAAACAAGCAATATTACCGACCAAGGTTGTTCGCAGCTGTGAACTTGAGTAACCTATTAAGATTATTTGAAAAACCGCGCTGCTTGTTTTCCAGTGTATACCATTGTTAGGCTTTTGAATTATGTCTGCCCATTAGAACACAAAAAGGGGCAATTAGCAAAATGCTATTGCCCCTTTTAGAGGTGCTGATAGTGTAGTCTTGAATATTTTATTTCATGATTTAGGGCGGGTCACTAACATAATAATTCCACCAACGATATCGCCAAAACCCCATACCCCAAAGATCATCATTGCTCCAATTCCTGTACCTATTGCGGCTCCAGCTTGCTCAGCCTCTGACATCATTTCAACTCCTTCTGTAGCGGCATTCATGCCACTGACAAACCAAATCAGCATAAGAATATTGAAAGCGATAAAACCCCATTTGACGAATTTTGCAAACCCTGTACGAGTTGGTTTACGCAACTGAACAGCGCACTTCGGGCATTTTAAAGCGGTATCACTTACCTGCTCTTGGCATTCCGGACAATTTGTTAAAGCCATTTCTAAACCTCCAAATTTTATTTTGTTGTTGTTACATTAATGAATTTCATCAGAAATTCTGGATTAACCATCGCACCATTTTCGGTCATACTTGTTTCTTCTATGGAATCTTCATTTGAGTTGAAGAAATAGCCTGAAAAAAAGACAGTATCTCCAACTGAAAAATTCATTAATTGATTGTATAATTCAGAATTTGATTCAATTAATGTATTAGCAACAATATCTGATAAAGCGTTATTCCATGTTTTAATTTCAATACTTGGAGTTATTCGAATTGACAATATTGCTTTACCTTCACTGTTCGTACTCATTGCGTTAATTTTCCCAGACCAATTTTGAATTGCAAATCCGCTGATGACATTATTTAGTTCAGATTTTCTCTGGGTGCGAAGCGAGGACTTTTGTAGTTCATTTTTTGCCTGCTTATAATTGCCGATATATTTTCTAATAACCTCTTCAAATTGTCGTTGATCAGCCGGTTTATTAATCGAGATTGTTGCCTTAGGTTTGACAACCGAGGCACTACTTGAGCTGGCACTACTAGTATCAGTGCTATTTTCTGGAGAATTGATAATTCCAATGAGCATTAAAACTCCTATAGCTATGCCGACCCAATGCAGTGGTTTTAATTTTTTCTTAAATTTTACCCCACAACTTGGACATACCTTAGCTTTGCTAGAAATTTTCTTGCCACAAGATTGACATTCCACAAACAAGCTATCACTACCCATGATATTCCCTCCCTATAAAAAATTACCCCTTTTATCTATGGCAAAAAAAAGGGCGCGACTAATGTCGTGCCCATTCGAGGTATCGCCAAACACCCACCACGGATCACAAACAGAAGACGCGCCCAAGTGGGGCGCGTTTCCGTCAGATCAATCCGTGGTTTGAAAAATTGGCGATTTTCGAATGGAATGATTCTGCGTAAACGCAAAAATATATTTTAAATTAAGCTGTTACATTTATTTCATAATGTCCTCTCTTGATTTGCATGTCCTCGTGTCTTTGGCACAAAATAATATTTTCTCAATTATTACATGATTGTATTAAAAGCACTGTTAATTGCAAGGCAGAAAATAATAATTGATAATAAATTTTCTGCGCAGAATAATTATTTAACCTACCGTTAATAAAACGGTACGCTTTTAAAGTCTGATTTCTGTAGCGATTCCTGAACGATAGTCATATCACATTTATCTCCTGCATGAATTTCCGATATTATTATTTTGCAGAATTTATTTTTCCCTTCTCCAATTTCCAAAGGGATATAGGGGTATGGTTTGTCATAAACAATCTTGTCATATGCAGGCCCATCCCCCCAACTTTTGACAAGGAGCCTTGTCTCTTCCTCTTTTTCTAATTGAAATCCTAATGGTAGATAAAATGCACCAATGCGAGAAATTCCTCGCAATATAAAATGCCGATCACATTCATTTAAAATTCGGTCAGACAATTTCTTGATTATTGTACTCGAATCCTTGGCTTTAGAGTGGTAAAGAACTGGACGGAAATCCGCTCTTTTTTTTATAACTGAAATTTTGAAAACTATTTTAACTCCTGTACCGCCATCGCCGAAAACATTCCACATATACTTTTCATCTGCTAGATTTGTGCTCGTGAAGGATGTGTAATATAAGTCTTTCATTAAGGAAACATAATAAGGTTCACAATTGCTTCCTTGATCTAAATACCCATTTAGTCCATGGGCTTCCGAAAATGGGCGGAATTCTTGTTCCTTTATTCGCTTTAGAATTGGAAAAAGCCAGAGTTCTCCAGACTTAATTATATTCTGAAATGAATCAAGGCTTGTGTAATGGGCAACTTCTTGTTCATTTTCAATTTGTGGAAAGTGGTGACAAATGAGTGCTTCTGACAAAGTGCCCGTAGAAGATGTATGCTCAATTACACATTTTGAGTTCGGGAGCACATGAATTTCCCGCATGTCCCATTTCGCATCGATTTTAGCTCTACCTAGCTCCTCTTCAATGATATCCCTGACTTTTTCTTGAGTAGATTTCATTTTTTATTTTCTTATTGTATGGTTATGGTTACAGCCTAACTTTTTTATCTACCGCCCACCTAGTGATCGTATCTGTTATCTTAATCCCTATCCACACCCTCAAGTAAATATGCTGCTGCCGAAGGCGGTACGGAGCAATATTAATTTAATGTAATGCGTTTAGCATACCGTAATCTATTAAAATCGCAATGAATAATCGGTCTATACACGCACTTGATTGTGAATTGGGATCTGTGCCAGCAGAGGACGATAAAGGGAAATATGAGGTATCCGTAGTATGTATAGTACGATATCTAGATATCTGGCTTTTCTGTAACTCACTTTGGGTGACACTGATCAGTCCACACGAGTTTCAATCTTAGCGGTTATAAATGAGAAAAATACCAAATAACTTACGGTCACGTTTAGAGCTTTTCTACGGTGATAAAAAAAATCAACAACAATCAGATCATATAGACATCATAACGACTGTTTTTCATTGTGATAACATGGCTTGGAGGGTGTTCGTCTACTAAAGGAGCCCCTTTGGGCCGTTTTACAACCACCCGTTTTTTTGCGTATTGCAGGGCGGTTTGAAAAAGTACTGTGGCATCCGTATCATCCCCCACGAGTTCTCTTATAACCCGCATTTCAAGTCTGTTAAGTGCAGATTTGCGGCCATGGGGGTACATTGGATCCAGATAAATAGTGTCAGCTCTTTGTTTTGATAGATCTTTTGCTATAATTGCAGAGGCATCACCATGGAGTAAAGCTAATTTGTTTTTGATCTCCGGATGAAGTTCTAGAGAATTTAAGGCACGCTCCAAGCCATCATGTAGAATGGCTGCAAGTAATGGAGAGCGTTCTATCATGGTTACTTTGCATCCCAGTGAGGCTAATAAAAAGCTGTCCTTGCCAAGTCCTGCCGTTGCATCGATAATTGTGGGTCTGATCCCGGGTTTTATCCCCACCGCTCGAGCCAAAGATTGTTTGATCCCTCCACCATGCTGTCTTCTGTAGGTGAGGGCGTCTGAGAGGAAGTCAACATAAAGAGTAGCCGCACTCTTTGTGTTGTTTTGTTTCAGTTGAATTTGTAAGCCTTTTTCCGTATATAGTAGGAGCAGATTATATTTTTCCTGATCCGTCGGAGAAACTGTGTCAATTTCCAGCAACTCGGCAAGATCTGAAACTTTGTTCCAAGATACCGGGTTTTCTTCTGAGCTGGACACCCCGATGGAAAATATTGGGAGGTTTTTGGAAATGGAAGGTCTGGACATTATTTACGGAAAAGCAGTTTTGGTTAAAGTTGTAATGATCAACTAGGAGCTTGTCTGAGAATAGCAATTTTTTTTCAAATCGAGGCATTTGGAAAATTTAACCACAGGCATATGATTGATATTCCAAGGATTAAAATTTACAAATACCGAAGAGTTGGGTGGGAAGTGCATTTTCAGATACGCTCCTAGATATCATATCCTGATAAATTCTTACTAGGAGTCTGTCGGACTTAAAACCAAGTTCCGCCAAACTCTATTTGTAGAAAATACATTTAACCTCCTGTTATACCGTAAAACAGTTGATGTTTCTTTGTGTTTACAGTAGGTTACTCGAGCAATATCAAGCAATTACATTAAGAGCAGGAAGTCTTGTGAGTCCCAATTTCATAACCACCAACAGAGACCAGCAGTATCTCTTTCCACCATCAATCCAAGACTGGTTGCCAGAGGATCATCTGGCTCGATTTGTTGTTGATATAGTATCACAGCTCAATATACG
>Ga0207996_1002807_pt1 | contig 10045 bp, 8 predicted proteins | sample AntAceMetag02UKG_FD_184773 | JGI IMG/M metagenome (GOLD analysis project Ga0207996, IMG submission 184773) | Saline lake microbial communities from Ace Lake, Antarctica - Antarctic Ace Lake Metagenome 02UKG (SPAdes) (version 2) | ecosystem: Environmental > Aquatic > Non-marine Saline and Alkaline... | reverse complement strand
GACCCGGCCAATGAAGTCGATGTTCTATGGATGCGGGCGGAATCGGAGCGTATGCTGGGGCGGATCGATCTAGCGCGGGGCCGATATGAAACTCTTTCCACGGAGTATGCCGGTACGGATCAGGCGGCTTCCTCCTTGCTGCGGTTAGGAGAGATGGCTCGCGAGGCGGGGCGTCTGGAAAAGGCTTCAGAACTCTTCCGTCGTATGGCCGAAGAGTATCCGGAGAATCCAGCCGTTCCAGACGCATGGAAAGCTTCGGCATTGGCCCGACTGCGGACAGGGGATGCCCAGGGAGCCCTGAAGGACTGGGACCAGGTTCTGGATGCGAATCCGGAAGGCGAAGCCAGCGAAGAAGCCCGACTTCAGAAAGTTTTGGTTCTGATTGAACTGAAAAAATCCGCACCGGCCTTGAAGGCTTTGGATGAACTGCTACAGATATCGCCCACCGGTGAACAGACTGCCCGGGCACATTATTGGCGCGGCGTGCTTCTTTCGGAGAAGTCCAAATGGGAAGAGGCCGAAGAGGCGCTGCGTTCCAGTCTGTCAGCTTCCCCCGATCCCCAGACCGAATCGCTGGCCCGTCTTCGCCTGGCCGTTGTGCTGCAACGGCAGGGGCGCATGGATGAGGCGGCTGATCAGATCGAACCCCTGTTGGAAGAGCCCCAGCGCGTAGCCGAAAACCCGGCTCTGGTCGAATGGCTGGTTCGGCGCCGTTTTGAGCAGGGGCAATATGCGGATTCTTTGGTCGCCGCTCTGGCACTGGCTGAAAATGCCCGCGAAGCTTCCTGGCGGCAGATCGGCTGGCACTGGGCCGGCGCCAGCCAGAGCCAGTTCGGTCGCGAGGCCGAGGCCATGGTTCTGTATGAAAAGGCCGTGGAGGAAGAGGCGACGACCCGTGAAGGCGCGGAGTCCCAACTCCTGCTGGCCGGTCTGGAACTGAAAGCCGGTCATTTGAAGGAGGCCATGGAACGATATGCGGATGCCGCTCAGTCTGCCAGTGGCGAACAAACACTGGATTTGCGTGCGCGTGCCTATTTCGGTCTCGGCGAGGCTGCGGAAGCAGACGGGCAGTTGGAGAAGGCCGCCCGGCACTTTATGAGCGTGGCGGTCCTGTTCGATGATACGGAATGGACGCCGAACAGCCTCTATCGGGCCGGGACCCTGTTTGGACTGACGGACCAGCCAGCAAAGGAAGCCAGTGCCTGGGCCGAACTGGTGGACCGGTATCCAAATTCGAGTTTTGCGAAACAAGTGGAAAGCATCACCCCATGAATTCAGAATGGAATGTTCGAACCTGCGCCGATCAATGTGCGGGATGCGAAAAAAAGTTTTCAGATCGCGAGACCCTGATGTCCAGTCTCTGTTTCGCACAGGAGGGATACATCCGGGAGGACTTCTGCTCCGACTGCTGGCCCAAACGGAAGACCGGGCCGGGGACGGAGGTCAGTGCCTGGTCTGCTACCTGGCTGGCTCCGACAAAGAAAGAGGAGCAAACCCTCAAGAAGGAGACAGCAGAATCCTTGTTGCGCGAGATGATGGAAACTGATGATCCGGGGCATCGCAATGTGATTTTCATTCTGGCTGTGATGCTGGAGCGCCGCCGGATTCTGGTGGAAAAAGAAGTGCAGATGCAGCCGGATGGACAGAAAATCCGCGTGTATGAACACAAGAAGTCAGGCGAAAGCTTCGTCGTCCCCGATCCCCAGCTGCATCTGAAGGAAATTGAGAGTGTTCAGTTGGAGGTGATGGAACTGCTGGGCATCCCGCCACCGCCAGGGAAAGGGCCGCAGCCCCCCCCCCGTAAAGAATCGGCAGATGGAGATCTCTCATGAAGCCCACTTCCTTTCGTTTCCCCCCGCGAATGAGGATCGGAATCCTCTGTATCCTGTGTCTCGTGGGGTTGAAAAGCGTTATGGCAGAAACCACACGGGGCCTGCCCTGGGATGATCCCCTCCCGGAGCTCTGGTTTCCGATGGGGGAAGAGATCGACTACGAAGTGTTCTGGGGAATTTTCATGGTGGGGGAGGCAACGGCAAAGGCCGAATGGGTAGAGCGTGATGGCCGTCGATTTATTTCCCTGAGAGTGGATGCGAAGTCCAACGGTCTGGTTGAGAAACTCTATCCTGTGAAGGAGTTTTTGGAGACGATTCTGGATCCAGTTACTTTCCTCCCGCTGAGTTTCGAAAAAGACAGCTATGAGGGTGATCGGCACTACCATGAAATCACGACCTTTGATCATGAGACCTTGAAGGGGCATTGGCGCTCTTTGACAAAAAAAGACCAGAAGAAAGATTTTGATATTGAGGCCGATACTCGGGATCTGATGGGACTGATGTATTGGATACGAAAAGATCCGATTCAGGCCGGAGAGACGCGTTCGTACCGGGTCATGACGGATGATAAAATGTATGAGCTGGTTGTGGCCGCCAGTAAAAAAGATGAAGTCCGCTTGAAGGAATACGGCAAGATCGGCTGCGTCAAGATGGAGCCGAAGGGTAAATTTAACGGGATGTTTATCCGAAAAGGGCGCATGTGGCTGTGGTTGTCCGATGATGAGCGATATACCATTTGCCGTGCTGTTGCCAGTGTACCGGTTGCTAGCATCAAGATCATGCTGAAAGAAGTCCGCGGGCCGGGCGATGACTTCTGGGTCAAATGGAAAAAGAACTAAGGGGAATGGTGATGAGTATTACTCAAAAAAGGGCAGGGATTCTGCTGAAAAAATTCCGCCGCCGCCGGATTCTGGTGGTGGGTGATCTGATGCTGGACCGGTATGTCTATGGCGGGGTGAGCCGCATCTCCCCGGAAGCCCCGGTTCCCGTGGTGCATGTCACCAAGGAAACCAGTATGCCGGGTGGCGCCAGCAATGTGGCGTGCAATATCCGCACGTTGGGAGGGAAAGCAGGTGTCGCCGGAATGATTGGCAAGGATGCCGCCGGAGTGGAACTTCGTTGGCTACTGACGCATGCCGATGTGAGCGTCGAATGCGCCATGATGGTTGCAGGCGCGAGCACTACGGTCAAGGAACGGATCATTGCCGAGCGACAGCAGGTTGTTCGGGTCGATTTTGAGCGGGTGGCCAACGGGTCTCCGCGGCAGAAGGAAAAATTCATGGCGATGCTGGCCGTGGAGTTGGAGCGGGCAGATGGAGTCATCATTGAGGATTATGGGAAACAGGCTATCACTCAGGAAGTTGTGGACTTAATTCTGGAAAAGGCCCGTCCCCGCAACATTCCTGTCGGGTTGGATCCGAAGGACGGGCATGAACTCAATCTGCGGGGAATCACAGTGGCCACTCCCAATCGGAGAGAAGCCTTTCTGATTGCCGGGCTGGCGGATCCCGGCCCCAAAGAAAATCCCCTAAAAGATAAGGCGCTTCTCAAAACCGGATCGATTCTGATGGAGAAGTGGGGCGCCCAGTATCTGATGATTACCCTTGGCCCACAGGGCATGTTTTTGATGTCCCGTGGGCGGCTCACTCGTCATGTTCCCACACGAGCCCGTGAGGTCTTTGATGTCAGCGGAGCGGGGGATACGGTGATTGCCGCTTGTGTGACGGCCCTGGCTGCAGGTGCGGATTTCAACGAATCGGCCGAGCTGGCCAATATTGCAGCCGGTGTGGTGGTGGGAAAACTGGGCACGGCCTCATGTCTGCCCGACGAACTGCTCGCTCATATGAAGACGCTCCGGAAATGAAAGTTCGTGTGGCAGGGGTGATCCCATCGCGCTGGGGATCCACACGCTTTCCGGGGAAAAGCCTGGCCTTGGTGGGGGGGCGCCCTTTGGTGGCCTGGGTGGTCAGCCGGGTGAAGCAAGCGACGCAACTCGATGAAATTCTGGTGGCCACGGATGACGAGCGGATAGCCGAAGTCGTACGCGCCTGCGGGGTCACCGTGGCAATGACTCGAGCGGACCATCCCTCCGGCACGGACCGCATTGCAGAGGCTATCCAGCAGGTGGAAGCCGACGTGGTCGTCAATATCCAGGGGGATGAGCCCCTGATTGATCCCGGTCTGATTGACCGCGTGGCTACCGTGCTGCGCGATGGCACGGAATGGGATATGGCCACGGCGGCCGCGCCCATTCAGACGCGCGCTGAATTGAACAATCCCGATATCGTGAAAGTGGTGCGGGGCGGCGATGCGCGTGCTCTTTATTTTTCCCGTGCGGCCATTCCCTTTGTACGGGGAACATCCGCTGAAATGGAGCCGGTTGCGGGCGCACATCTTCGTCATATTGGCCTCTATGGATATCAGCGCGCCTTTCTGGAGCGATTGGTGAAAGAGCCCCCATGTCCTCTGGAAGAACTCGAGAAGCTGGAACAGCTTCGAGCCTTATCCATCGGTTGCCGAATGATTGTGCTGGACGGGGATGCGAGCGGGATCGGGGTGGATTCCCCCGCCGATGTGCCGCAAGCCGAATCTCTTTTGCGTCAAGCCGGTCTGTTGAAGGAATAGGCGCTATTCGGCATTCAGGATGAGTGTGGGGGGGGTAAAGCGGTCATCCTCTGTCGCCGTGATTCGCCAGCCATTTTTCTGGTCGTATTTGTCGTCGCTCGTCAGGACAAGAGTCAACGGGTCATCGGGATAGTCGCGGATGAAATCCAGCAGGGGCGGAATGGTGATCTGTATCCGATCTCCGGTTTCCGGATTGGCAGGAATATCATAGCTGGTGAGCAGGATGGCATCTGATTCCTTCAACTCCGAGAGGCTGGAGAGCTTGTTGCCGGGGGCGCTGTGCCAGGTTATAAACTCATCCCATTCCTGTGGTTTCTTGAGGGCCCACACATGAAGTTTGTAGGGGTTTGCTTTGACTTTCCTGGCGCCGCGGCGTCCGGCGGTCAGTTGGAGCGTCGCTTGGTTGAGGCGGCTTCGATCAACATCTTTCAGCGAGAAACGCAGATAAATCTTGCTGGCCTCATCCAGCTTGCTCTTGGATCCAGCCCGCACTTGCAGTGTGCTCAGATCTTTCAAGTCCGATGTTGAATTGTCGCCGACGATATCAACGTCGTCGATAGCGCACAGGGCCCACTCGTTTAGAGGAGCGGTGGAAACAGGCTTTCCTGATGGACTGGACCCGGCAGCGGATTCAACTGGGATCCAATGGAATTCGCCATTGCGAAAGACTTGTTTGATTCGTCCGGCGGCTTTGTCTGCTTCGAACTGGGCTCCCTTTTGCTTCTCGATCTGATGCTCCTTGAACATCAGAACTCCCAGATAGGAGAGGCCTGCGATCAGAGCCAGTGCTACTATTCCGAAAATGACCGGACCGACTGCACTCTTTTTCTTTTCGGGCTTTTTGCCGGAGCGGGCCGAGAGAAGCGGGGACAGGGCATTCGAGATATCTTTGGCGAGGGACTCATAGGTGGGATAGCGGGCAAAGGGATCCATTTCCAGCATCCGGAGCAGAATGCCAACCGTTTTGGGGGAGATGGAAGGCTTGAACTCGCGCGGGTCCGGAGCGGGCTCTTTGAACCGAAGCAGGACGGTATCCGTAACGCTCTCGCCGTTAAATGGGGGTTCACCGGTCAGAATATGGTAGAGAGTTCCGCCGAGAGAATAGATGTCAGATCCGGCATCCGGCGACTGACCGCGGACCACTTCCGGCGCGACATAATAGGGGGTGCCCCAGACTTCTCCCGGCTGGGGTTTTTCGCCTTTGAATCGGGCGAGACCGAAGTCAGCCACCTTTGCGCTTCCGGCCCGATCAAAAAGAATGTTGGCCGGTTTGATATCTCCATGGGTCATGCCGGCGGCATTGGCCGCCTGGAGACCGCTGATGATCTGTAGCGCGGTCTGCAGAACAAAAACTTCATCCTGTGTTTTCTTCGTTTCCTGTAGATGATCCAGCCGTTCGCCATCCACCAGTTCCATCACAATATACGGCTGGCCGTTTTCTTCGCCATAGTTGTAGATCTGGACGATATGGGGATGGTTGATGGCCGCCAGGGCTCGGGCTTCCTGGAGAAACTGTTCCACAAAGGCCCGATCCTGGCCAATGGATTGCTGCATGACCTTGAGGGCGATGGTTCGACCCAGCGTCTCGTCATAGGCCTTATAGACCGACCCCATGCCGCCCTTGCCGAGTTGATCCAACAGAATGAAGTTCGCAAACCGAGCGGGAACGCGCATCTCTGCACCGCAGGCCGGACAGTTGACATTTGTAAAGGGAGCTTCGGAGGCCGTATCGATCGGCTGGGAGCATTTTGTACAAGCGATTACTTCAAATCGCTCAATCAGAATGTCGCCTGCGAGTTCGTTAGTCATACAGTGGTCTTTGCCTTAGATTCGAATGGTGCCTGCGTCCTGCATCAAAATCAACATCAAAGCCTTGTGCATGTGCATCCGGTTCTCTGCCTGGTCGAATACGACCGACTGCGGACCATCGATGACTTCTGCCGTTTGCTCCATACCACGCATGGCCGGCAGGCAGTTCATGAAGATGGCATCGGGCTTTGCCTGCTTCATCAGATTGGCAGTGACCTGATAGGGGCCGAAAATTTCTTTTCGGGAGTCGGCCTTGTCCTTGGGAATGTGATAGCTCATCCAGGAGTCGGTATAGACGACATCCGCATCGCAGACGGCGGCCGCGGCATCATGCGTCATCTCAAGGGTCACGCTCTGGGCGGTGGCATCGGCCTGAGCGGCACTGAAAGCGGCCGAAGTGGGTTCATAGTCTTGTCCAGCGGGGCACCCGATCGAGAGGTGGACGCCCATCTTGGGGCAGGCAAAAAGAAGGGAATGCGTTACATTGTTGAAGCTGTCGCCCAGATAGGCCAGTTTCAGGCCGGTCAGATCGCCCTTCTTCTCCTGAATGGTCTGCAAATCGGCCAGAATTTGTCCGGGATGCGTGAAATCAGTCAGGGCATTGATGATGGGGACAGTGGAATGTTCGGCCATTTCCAGCAGATTCTCATGCTTGAAAAGCCGCGCCATGATGATGTCCACATAGCGGCAGGTGGTTCGCACGGTATCCGCAATAGATTCTTTGCCGCCGCCGAACGGGGAAGTGGAGGTATCATAATAGATCGCATGTCCGCCCATCTGGTTCATGCCAGCCTCAAAGGAGAGGCGGGTGCGCAGGGAAGGTTTTTCAAAAAACATGCAAAGGGTTTTACGGTGAAGGGAATCCGCATAGTCGCCCGGCTGGGCCTTGATCATGCGCGCTGTTTTCACGGCTTCCGCAATCTGATCCGATGTCCAATCATTCAATGTCAGCAAATGTCTCATGGGGGTTCCTTCGTTTTCAACAGACACAATACATCTTATCGAAATCAGGGAATCAGGTAAAACATTTTCCTGTCTCAGCGGGGTTTGCGCTTTCCACGGCAATTCGTTAGAGTGGCCCCAATGAAAGTGGCACTCCTATTGCAAGATACTCGTTCGCTATACGGGGCGGAACAGGCGACGCTGCAGCTGATTGACGGGCTGGTGGCGTCCGGAGTTTCGGTACAGGCCTTGTTGATGCGGGAAGCCCGTCTAGGGGACGGAGTCAGTCCGCTGGCGGAAGCCCTTCGACAGCGGATACCCGTGAAAGAGATCCTGGTGTCCGGTCGGTTTTCCTGGGCGGCTGTCGAGCAGATCCGGGGGGTGATGGCGACCGGACAGGTGGAGGTGCTCCATTCACTGGGCTATAAGGCCGACTGGCATGCCGGCATCGCCTCCAAATGGGGGAAACTTTTCCCCATCATCAGCACGGTGCATGGCTGGCTCTTCCGCTGGAAACTGAAAGAGCGTCTATTTCAGGCACTAAACATCCGTGCGCTGCGCCAGTTCTCCCGTGTGATCGTTCTGTGTGATTTTTATGAGCGCTATTTGCGCCGGTGCGGGCTCAGCCCGGTTCAACTGGCCCAGATTCCGACCGGGTTGAAATGCGATTCGCTGGTCTCGCGCTCAAAAGCCCGGGCCTTGTGGGAGTCACCGGATGAAGTCTTCACTTTTGGCATGCTGGGAAGGCTGAGTTCTGAAAAAGAACATAGGCTGCTGATCCGGGCCGCCGGGTGCCTTGCGAAAGAGCTGGACCGCTCTCCACGCTCCTGGCGCATCCTCATTGCCGGCGATGGCCCGTTGAGAAAGAAACTGGCGCGCCGGATCCACCGCGCGGGGCTCTCGGATCGTGTGATTCTGGCCGGCCGCATGGATTCGGCAGAATTCTTTCGCCAAGTACATGTGTTGGTGCAGTGCTCACGGGTGGAGAATCAACCGCTGAGTGTGATGGAAGCGATGGCCTGGATGCGTCCGGTGATCGCCACGCGAGCCGGGGGGCTCCCGGAGCTTGTTCGGGACGGGGAAACCGGCACCATCGTGCCCAGAGGCTCTGGTCGCGCGCTGCAGGAGGCCTTGAAAGCCTATGGGGTCTCTCCGGAACTTTCGCAGGCCCGCGGGGTGAAGGGACGGAATTCTCTCGAAGAGGACTTTTCCTATGAGCGGATGGTCGAGGATACGATCGGGGTCTACGAAGCCGCTATTATCCCGCGCTGAGGGATTCCGTCAGACGGGGAGAGAGGCAGCGGTATTCTCGTGATGAGAATTCCGGACGCCGACAGCACACACGCCCCACAGCCCGAGGATGGATAGACGACCGGCCCAGCGGATGGCATGCGCCCACGGCACAGCTGGGACATAGCAGGTGTCAGATAGAGCCAACCCTAGAATAAGGCAGAACCCCAGACCCAGCACCGCAGCCTTCCGTTTTGCCGATTGTATGAGTTTGGACGCGAACAGAACCAATAGAAATACAATCAGGACAAAATCGGGGCGCTCGTGATAGGTCCAAGAAAGATTAGCCAAACAGAGGAAAGCAAAATGCTCTTCCCAGCGGGCACGGCGGTAGCGGGCACACCACCACAAGACGGTGCCCCAGACTAGAAAGACCACCAGCATGCCTTGCAGTGTGTTCTCCCATGCAATCGCGTTCAGCACTTCTTGTAAGGTAAACGAGCCCTGGAGCAAATAGCGGCACAGGCCCATCCATTGGGAGAGTAGAACCCATGGCCATTCATGTAGCCAAAGCGACGGCAGCAATGTCAGGAAGATACCGAGGCAAAACGCCGTCCCAATCGGTTTCCATTTCAATTGTAACAAGGGGATGAAAAAGAAAAGCAACACGAGGGATGGCTTGATTAGCGAGACCATGAATAGCATGCCCGCAATCAGAGGCAAGCGGTCTCGGTTGAGGAGAATGATAGCCGTGAGCATGCAAAGGAATGACAAAATGCTCACTTGTCCGTATTCGAGTGAGAGTTGAAGGGGGGGCCAAAGGAGGCATAGGGCGGTTACGAGCCCAAGAGACAGGACTGTCGGCAGGCCTGTTTCCCTTCGGAACCATCTGGATAAAAGGGCGATTAGTAGAATCAGGAAAAATATATTGGCAGTGGTACAGACGGGCAGCAGGGCGGACGGAGAAAGAAATCCGATGGCTGGCACCAGCATGGACATGGTGGATGGAGGATAGGTTGCTTCTGGGGGGGGGAGTCCGGGCAGGAGTCCCGGGGCATTTCTCCAGTTGGCGGTGGAAGTGGAATAAATCCTTACTTCTTTCAGCAGGATTCGGTTCGGACCAGTAGCCGGACCAAATGTATCGCGAAGCAGACGGAATCCCAACTCATAGGGATTGACCCCGGCCTTGATATATTGACAGGTTTTCCATTGATGAATGGGGTCAGACCATGCGCCATCGTCCAACGCACGCACTACACTTTTGTGAGTATACCAAAGCCCCGCGGCCACTAAAAGACTCAGTAGCAGCATTAGAACGGTCTTGAGGTGTTTTTTCATGGATGGGAGGCTAGATTGAACCTGATAAACTATTCGTTGAAGTTTTTTTAACACCGCTTTGTGAACGACACAATAATATATTTACATTTCAGTCAATCCGAGTGCCTAGGTCAACGCGTCAGAACACGATGCATTCGTTTAAGGTGGATTGTAAAGTGAAATGCCGGATATAGTGGTCTTGTTTCATCTATGAGATTGCTTTGAGTTCTTGCAAGAACAGCTCGTCGGGCGTCATGAAGTCAAGTATCCGCCGAGGGTAGTTGTTGATC
>Ga0207996_1002802_pt1 | contig 10053 bp, 8 predicted proteins | sample AntAceMetag02UKG_FD_184773 | JGI IMG/M metagenome (GOLD analysis project Ga0207996, IMG submission 184773) | Saline lake microbial communities from Ace Lake, Antarctica - Antarctic Ace Lake Metagenome 02UKG (SPAdes) (version 2) | ecosystem: Environmental > Aquatic > Non-marine Saline and Alkaline... | reverse complement strand
GTTGAGCGTATCTACCAGGGTATTAGCCAAATCAATGAAGAGCCGGTAATTTTTAAGTGGCGTTATAAAATGGATGAGGTTTCAGTTGCCTGATTTATACTATATTATTTATGGAACTAACTACTAGATAGAAAAAATAGATCCCGGCATGGCTGCCCACATTGCACTTTCTGTATTTTGACTGAAAAAAATCGGCCCTCACCTTTCGTAAAGCTTCATAATCCTGTCCATGATTATTACAAACGGACTCTATTTTTTCCGCAAAAAATTTAACATCCGCTTCATTTTCAAAATAAGGAAAGATGTCCGTTCCCCCGGCCAGGATCACTTTGTCTTCGATAATATTTGCGCGAAGCTCCATATAAGCCTTTGGAATTTTCGGATTATTGGGATGAATACCGATCTCAAGCACAAGGGCTCTCATCCTGGAACCCTTTTTGTCCAGTTTTTCTGCAAGCACCGGAGGTGTATCGATCTCAAGATCACAGTAAACCAGGCTTGCCTTTTCAAAGACCGATCCCCGGGATATCATCACATCTGTGGGCCCGATTTTACTGTCCCAGCTGTTCTTCTCTATTTTCATACCCTGGTTAAACTCAGCACAAAAAGCCTCAAATTTCAGCTGAACTTCCGAAAGAAAATCTGTCACCTGATTAATCTGTTCCATCATATCTCCAATTTATGCGGTTAATTTTTTAGGGAAAAGTCCTCTTAGGGAAATATAGGCAATAACAAGATAAGCAATTGTCTTTGGAATCATCAGCATGCCCACATTTGGATATGTCTTTACAAAAGCAACCACCGGAGCATAACAAACCAGAGATACAATGATCATAATACCGATCCATTTAAAAATAGCATCACGGGCAGGCAAAGCATCACGAAGCATCAGATAGACGGTTCCTACCTGCATCATAATAAGCGGTATGTTCCTGAGCGTATAAAGCGGTTCCTGTATATTTTGACTGTCCCAGGAGTTATCCGGAAGCAGCATAATAAGAGAGCGGATAATTGCCAAAGAAAAAATAATCCAGGCGACAGGGCCAAATCTTTTTTTAAAGCGCGCTTTCCACATAAAGACCATACACACATAAAACAGGGTAAAGGTCCAGGCAGTGGCAATACTTCCCAGCGGTGCCAGTTTAACTGGATTTCCAAACAGATTTAGAGTTGCGTCAAGTCCGCCCATACTAAATGCAATGACCCGGAAACCCACATGCCCCATGTCGCCGACAGCCAGAAAGATAAATGCCAAAAGAACAGCCAGGGCCATGTCTTTGTCCTTCGGGTCCACATTTGACCAGCGCCTGAACATTGCCGCAATAAAACACCAGATAATAATAAGATAGGCAATATTAAAACCTGTTTCCATCCATATTTTGAGTGTCTTATCCACAATAGAATCCTTAAATTTTCTAAATTTAGTGTTGATTAACTAAAAATCCCGGCAGAAAAAAGGCTTACTGCGCCAGAGAATATTTGTATCTCATGGGATATTCGCTGTTTTCTTTAACACAACGCGAAATATATGCTTTCTCAGCATCTGTTATATCTCTTAAGGACTCCAGCATTTCTGTTGAATTACCGATATTGATGATGGTATTTAATTCAATAAATTTTTCTGCCGGGATTTTTACCTCTTCAAGCACAGAATTGCTTCTTACAAAACAGGAATCTCCAATATCAACACAGGCAAGAACCGTCTTACAGCCCACAAAACATTTTTTACCGATAGCAGCCGGACCGTGGATAACCGCCCCGTGGTTAATAATGGTCTCATCCCCTATTTTAAGTGCCTGTTCGGCGTGAACATGAAGTATGGCAAGATCCTGAATGCCGCACCCTGCACCTATCTCGATCATGGCTATTTCATCTTCAGCAGAAAACCTGTCTGCTCTTATCACAACACTGGGCCCGATGTAACAGTTAGGCCCCACATCTACCCGGCCTATAATTATGGCTGAAGGATCAACATAAGAAGTTGAATCTATATGCGGCATATCACCAACAACATTCTCTCTTAACATAACATTCCCCTTATACAATATCTATTTTAAGTCTATACCAAAAACACTAGCACATCTATTCAAACAATACAAAATTATTGGGCCTTTTACCACCCTGAAAAACCAAAAACATCATTTAAATAATTCAGCCTGGATCATGCTGTCCCGCAATTAAATATCGCAATCATTGCAAAACTCTTTAAGGTTAAATTTCAGATATTTACAGCTTTTAGTTAACACAATACATTAGCTTATTAATTTTAAAAAGATATAAATATTATTTCTGTTAAAGAAACACTAATAATGTTATAATGTTCTAAACAAAAAGAGCAGCAGTTAACCCTCGACATAAAAAAAGATATCTAAAATGAAGCTAGATGAAGTCCTTAAAAATTTAAATAAAAGCATAAAATTCAAAAATGATACCAACGTGGGAGATATCCTTTTAATCGGGATGAAATCCGGAGTTTTTTTCGGTGTTGTACAGGAAATAGATAACAATGTAAAAAAAGGCTGGTGGGACATCTCTTTTAAGCTGCTGGTCATGCCCCCGATTGACGTGACCTGGACACTGAGAACGCCCCAGATGACCGGCGAAATATTCACCATGGATAACGAAGAACAGTTTGTCCTTGCCATCGACACCAAACAGACCAAGAAACGTTCTCAGAAAAAAAGAACTGCCGTAAAAAAACCGATTAAAAAAGGAAAACTCACCTTGGTCAAAAGTGACTCCACTGACGAATGATGAATTTGCAATATTTTCCAGCTCTTTACGCTGAAGCACTACAGATCCTAATAAACAAGTAATTCTCCACGGCTAAAAGCCGTGGACTTAGGTTGGTCCACAAAGGGGACCGTAGAAAGATCGGAACCCCATTTTGGCCGAACTTTTGTTTTTTCTCCCATGCAACGCAGCCGAGTGGTGCGTTTGGCTATGGAAGAAGGGTCCAAACTGTCTGAGCAAAGCGAGTTTTTGGACCCGCCACAGACAAATGCACAAGCGAGGGCAGTCCCGACTCGCCGGGACCAAAGTTGCGGGCGGCCTTTCTTTTGCTTCGTTTTATTTAGCCGGCAAAGAAAATGAAGTCTGAAGTTTTCGTTTTTCTTTGTTACTTGATACAATTTTCACAAAGCCATCACGAATAAGGAAACACAGCCTTGAAACATTCAAACTTTGTTCATTTACATGTCCATACCCAGTACAGCCTCTTGGACGGCGCCATAAGATTTGCCGACCTGCTGGATAAGGCCAGAGAATATCATATGCCTGCCCTTTCCATAACCGATCACGGCAACATGTTCGGAACAATTGAATTTTATCAAAAAGCACGAAAAGCCGGAATAAAACCGATTATCGGCTGCGAGATGTATCTTTCATCCACAAGCCGTTTTGATAAAGAATCCCATGGCGGGGTAAAACCGGCAAATCATCACCTGGTGCTGCTGGCAAAGAACAAAGCCGGATATCAGAATCTCTTAAAACTGGTGTCAGCGGCTTATCGCGAAGGCTTCTATTATCGTCCCCGCATAGACAAAGAAATACTCAAAAACCACAATGAAGGACTGATTGCCCTAAGCGCCTGTCTGCATGGAGAAGTCCCCACTGCCGTTCTATCCGGAAATGATCAAAAAGCCCGGGAACTGGTTGAAGAATACAGGTCTATTTTTGACGGCGACAGGTTCTACCTTGAACTCCAGGAAAACGGTATTGATGATCAGAGGATCGTGAACAAGGGTCTTATTGAGTTATCAAAGGAGATGTCTGTTCCGCTGGTTGCCACAAATGACTGCCATTATCTGAATAAGGCAGACGCTAAGGCTCATGAGGTGCTTTTGTGCATCCAGACCGGTAAAACAATGAGCGCCCCGGAAAGAATGCGTTTTTCAACCGATGAATTTTATTTCAAATCACCGGACGAGATGAAAAAAGCATTTGCGGATGTACCTGAAGCTATTTCCAACACAGTCGCTATTGCTGAGGAGTGCAACCTTGAGATCCCCCTTAAAGACTACATTTTCCCCCATTTTGACCCGCCGGGAGATGAGACCAACCAGGAGCTGTTTGAACGTCTCAGCCGTGAAGGCCTTCAGAAACGTATTGATAAGCTAAAAAGGAAAGCTCCGGACTACATTAAAGACAGGATTGAGGAATATCAGGAGCGCCTTGAAGTAGAAATAAAGATGATTCGAAAGATGAACTTTACCACCTATTTTCTGATCGTTTCAGACTTTATCAATTACTCAAAAGAAAACAAGATTCCGGTGGGGCCGGGCCGTGGTTCTGCTGCAGGCAGTCTGGTGGCATATTCTTTAAAGATAACAGAAATAGATCCGATTAAAAACGGACTTCTTTTTGAACGTTTTTTAAACCCAGAACGCGTTAACCCCCCTGATATTGACGTTGACTTCTGTATGAACCGCCGTGACAAAGTCATAGAATACGTTACCCAGAAGTACGGCAGAGACAAGGTGGCGCAGATCATTACTTTTGGAAAAATGCTTGCGAAAGGGGTTATCCGGGATGTGGGCCGTGCACTTGATATGCCGTACAATGAAGTTGACAAAATCGCCAAACTTATACCCAATGATCTGGGAATAACCATAGACCGGGCCATTGTTCAGGAGCCCAAATTAAAAGAGCTGATTAAAAACGACCCACAAGTTGCAAACCTGATTACTGTTGCACGGGCACTCGAAGGCCTGACCCGTCATGCATCAACCCATGCAGCCGGAGTTGTGATCGCTGATGCGCCTCTTGATAATTACGTCCCCCTGTTTAAAAATCCAAAAGACGAAGAAATGATCACCCAGTATCCCATGAATGATGTGGACATGATCGGGCTGATTAAATTTGACTTCCTGGGACTGCGTACCCTTACGGTTATAGACACCGCTGTAAACCTGGTACTATCAGATGCTAAAAACAGCCTGCCGGACATAAACGATCTGCCGCTTGACGATCAAAAAACATATGATCTGCTTTCACAGGGTGAAACAGAAGGAATCTTCCAGCTTGAAAGCTCGGGGATGAAAGAACTGCTTACCCGGATAAAGCCCGACTGCATTGAAGACCTGACCGCTCTCCTTGCCCTGTACCGCCCGGGTCCCCTCGGCAGCGGAATGGTTGATAATTTCATCGATGGTAAAAGCGGAAAGATAAAGATCAAATATGACCTTCCCCAGCTGGAAGACATCCTGAAAGAGACCTACGGTATCATTTTATATCAGGAACAGGTTATGAAAATAGCCAGTACCCTGGCCAGTTTTTCCCTTGCTGACGCAGATCTTCTCAGACGTGCCATGGGTAAGAAAAAACCGGCTGAAATGGAAAAGCAGAAAAAGAAATTTCTGGAAGGTGCGAAAAATAATAAAATTGATCCTAAGAAAGCTGAAAAGATATTTGACCTGATGGCAAAGTTTGCTGAATATGGTTTTAATAAATCACACAGCGCGGCATATGCCTATGTATCCTTTCAGACAGCCTACTTAAAAACGCACTTTCCGGTAGAGTTCATGGCAGCGCTCTTAAGCTCTGAGATGGACAATACGGATAAGGTGGTAAAACACATCAGTGAATGCAAAGAAAAAGGACTTGAGATCCTTCCGCCGGATGTAAATGAGAGCTACAACGACTTTACCGTACCCGGACACAAGATCCGGTTCGGTCTTGCAGCCGTAAAAAATGTCGGCCAAAGCGCGATTGAGTCAATCATTTCTGCAAGAGATGAAAACGGTAAATTCACCACGCTTTTTGATTTCTGCGAAAAAGTTGATTTAAGAAAAGTGAATAAAAAGGTAATAGAAAGTCTCATAAAGTGCGGTGCTTTCGATTCTTTCAAGATAAAACGCTCTCAACTGATGGCCGTGTTTGAAGAGGTCGTCAGTGCAGTACAGAGAATCCAGAAGGAAAAAGAAAAAAACCAGCTCAGCATGTTTGAAGTCATTGCTGAAACAACCGGGACAAATGAAAATAAAGAGATCAATTATCCGGATATTTCCGAATGGGATCAGAAAGAATGTCTGGGCTACGAGAAAGAATGTCTGGGATTTTACATCACCGGACATCCGCTGGATGATTACAGGGAGGCGCTTAGGGCTTTCGCCAATGCTGACACCGCTTCTGCACTTGCTTCAACAGGTGAAGGGGAGATCCGGATCGGTGGAATGATCTCAACGATCAAAAAGATCATCACCAAGAAAGGGGATCCAATGGGATTTCTGAATTTTGAAGATCTTTCCGGAACGATTGAGGTAATACTCTTCCCTGAGGTATTCCGCAAACATGACGCCCTTCTTGACTCTGACAGTCCTCTTCTTATAAAAGGCAAATTAAGCATTGAAACTGACAATAGCAATAAGATCATTGCCAGTGAAATCGTACTCCTTGATCAGGCCCATGAAATAGCCACTCCTGACATTCATTTGAAATGCGCCATCAGCAAACTCGGCGCAGAACAGATCGACAGATTAAAAAATATCATCAAAAACAACCCGGGAAAATCAAAGATCTTTTTTCACATCACAATCCCTGAGAAAAGCGAGACGGTTCTAAGCCTCGGTGATTCCTACATGTCCAGCGCTTCAAGTCTGTTTACGACTGAAATCGAATCAACCCTTGGGAAAAACAGTGTTCACTTACAGTGAAAGCTCAGAAGTGAAGTGTGAAACGGATAGAAACTTTTTAGGCTCTTCAACAGAATCTGTGGGTAAAAAACAATTTATACCACTGATCCTTTTTAAGACACAAACGGACGGGTTGAAAATAGATGAACGTCGAACATCGAACGTTCAACATCGAATGATGAATAAAAAAATGAAGAAGCGAACGTATGACCTTGAAGAACGATTGCTTAGCTTTGCGGTACGCATTATTAAATTAGTTGAGCACCTGCCAAATACCCGGACCGGCAATCATGTGGCGGGTCAATTATTACGATCGGGCACATCCCCTTATCCAAACCACGGTGAAGCACAGGCAGCAGAATCACCAAAGGATTTTATTCATAAGTTGCGGATTTCTCTCAAGGAACTCAGAGAAGCCCAGCGGTGGATCCGGTTGATTGAAAAGGTTCCTCTGCTTAAGAACCCGAAACTGCTTAATGAACTTTTGCTGGAAACCGAAGAATTGATTAAAATTTTCGTGACAAACATTAAAACAGCTGAAAAGAAGAAAAAATAACCATTTGATATCTGTGATTGGTTTTCATTCGACGATGGATGTTTATCTTTTCAATAAGGTTCTTCAATAAAAATAAACGCTGAGAAAAATCGGCATATTTATATTTACAACCAACTGTTTTAACTTTGTATTCTATAATAAATGCTAAAAAGCTACCCACAGATTTTATTGAAGAAGCACTTTTTATAATCTGTTCACTCAAACCCTGGACACCTTGAACCCTTTTAATTGCCATGCCCTACGAAGAAAGAACATACAGAAAACAAACCCATACAAAAGGCCTTGTGTCTTTTAATGTGACGGTTAAAGAAACTGACCTTTTTATCAGCGCATCAAAAAAACTTGAAAAAGAAGCCCTGGATGCTGTCGTCCAGTCGCGATTCATGATCGAACATTACATCAAATCACATCCTGAATTTATTTCATCTCTTGTCCCCCTTTCTCTTAACGCTCACGCGCCGAATATCATACAGAAAATGCTAAGTGCAGGAGAAAAAGCAGGGGTCGGTCCTATGGCTGCGGTGGCTGGCGCTGTTGCTGAATATACCGGGCAGGAACTTCTGAAATCATGTGATGAGGTTCTGGTTGAAAACGGAGGTGATATTTTTTTTAATGTGAAAAGAGAACTGACCATCTCTATTTTTGCAGGGGAATCCCCCTTAAGTGAAAGGGTGGGCATTAAGATCCCGATAAAAGAAGGCCCCTACGCGATGTGCACATCGTCAGGCAGAGTAGGCCCTTCACTTAGCCTGGGCTCATCTGATGCGGTCACCATCACATCTGCGTTTTCAGCTCTTGCCGATGCCTCAGCAACTGCAATCGGAAATATTATAAAAACAGCAGCAGACATCCATAAAGGAATTGAAACTGCAAAAAATATCCCCGGCATCGACGGGGTGATTATTATCAAGGACGAAAGCCTGGGAGTTTGGGGAGATATTGAACTGGTTCAGTTATAATTCGGAATCACCTGGTTTGGGTGAGTTTATCCCGAGAACCGAGGGGAGTCCCCGGCGCCCATAAGCAAAAAGATCTTTGCACCGTTATATCCATTGCATACAACTAAAAACACCATTCTTTTTCAGGCATTTAAGAATCCAGGGTCTTATCGCTAATCTGGAATCTTTAAAGCAAAATACAGCAACAAGATGTTATATAACTTTTCAGGCAAAGCCTCTAGACTCTGCAGAGGATGCTTATTGTTGTTTCATGGTTACAGATATTGACTACGCTGTTATCGGCAGTCGCCTTCTTGACAAGGAAAAACAAGAGAACAGACCCCTCTCAGAAACTGAAAAACAAAAATGGTTAATGAGCTTTGAACTTGATTGAAAAAACTTCTTATTTAAAAAGACTTAAACAGCGTCAGATGATAAAACAGATTGAAAGGCAGGCTGTTTTCGGTCTAATCTTTGGATTTCTTTTAATGTTTTTCTCTTCATGGAATATTCTTTTTGTGGTTAATTCTTATGAGGTTCTCTGGCCGATACTTTTTATTGCCGGGTCCACCTTTTTTGTCCTTGCAGTAATTTTGCCTCAAGCAGTTTATCCGCATTGTCCGCTTTTTTATAACAAACAGACAATTCATTATCATTCCACTTGTGATACTTCTATTAGCAATGGGTATGATTTTCTTTTTTGTACAGAGCTCAGTTCTAGCACCATTCATATATACTCTTTTTTAGAAATATGAACGTTTACAAATAAATCTAAAAAAACTTTTCTGAAATTAAAATTTTATCACTTTATCTGCTTCTGTCATACATTCCATTATCTCAAGAGCATTTGAAGTAACACCGACCTGCACCTGATCTCTTATCTTAAAATAATCAAGGCATGTTCCGCAGATTAATATATCAAAGCCTTCTTCTTCAAGGCTCTGAAGCCGTTCAAGCACATATGATTTTTTTATTGCCAGCTTTACGCCATTGCTGATCAGTATGATCGAACTTTTTCTCTTTTTAAGTTCTGCGATCGCATTTAAAAAACCATTTGAAAGGACTTTACCCAGTTCCCGGTTTGTCCCGATAAAATCAGACTCAAATAAATATACGATCTTTTCTTTGGACACGCCCTTCTTTGCCGGTTCAGACTTTTTCTTTTCCGGCAACGGGTTCGTCATTATTTCCACTTGAAAAACTTTTTTTTCTTTTTTGTGTGCCTTTACTTTATATCCTCCTTTTTCAGCCATCCGCATCACATTATCTCTGGCCGCCTCATTGTCAACAAAAACGACAACTCCTGCACCGCCGGCTTCCGAAAGCGCTTTTTTTGCCATGACCACCGGCTGAGGACAGGATTTTCCCTGTGCATTAACTTCAATTTTTTTCATATCGATCTTTCCATTAGGTGAAAGTTTTGCGCCGCAATCTATATCCTTACTATAAACCTGCAAATTTTGATATTTGTTTTCTTATATACTATAATTGATAAGTTCTTTCGACAAATATAATTATACAAATATTTTTTAAACGAAAACAGCTGACAAAACACCTTTGTCATGAAAGCAGACAATAAAATCATGATCTTTGAGCAGCTAAAAGTGGGGCATGACAACTTTGCCTACCTGATCGCAGATGAAAGATCCGATGAAGCAGCGCTTATTGACCCTGCTTTTGAACCGAAAAAAATATTGCGTTCTATAAAAATGGATCATCGACAAAATCTGTGTGGGTAAACATATAGATATTAGTACCTAAACTGAGCGATTGTCACCCAGCCAAAAAAAATGCCGGGGGTTTTCCAAATAAGTTTCTAATGACCCCTGCGAAGCAACTCTCATAACAAAAATATTTAAATTTTTTATCCAGATTTCAATCTCAAGTGTTTAAGAATAAAAACTGCTCCAATTTTGAGCACACCTGT
>Ga0207996_1002800_pt1 | contig 10065 bp, 6 predicted proteins | sample AntAceMetag02UKG_FD_184773 | JGI IMG/M metagenome (GOLD analysis project Ga0207996, IMG submission 184773) | Saline lake microbial communities from Ace Lake, Antarctica - Antarctic Ace Lake Metagenome 02UKG (SPAdes) (version 2) | ecosystem: Environmental > Aquatic > Non-marine Saline and Alkaline... | reverse complement strand
GGGAAAAGGAGAAATAAAACTTACCGGGCAAATGGGTGATGTCATGAAAGAATCTGCAGGTATCGCTTACACCTACATCAGACATATCGCTCCCAAGTACTCTATTCCTGATGACTATTTCAGCTCAAATTCAATCCATTTGCATATACCGGAAGGTGCTACTCCAAAAGACGGCCCATCAGCAGGTATAACCATGGCATGTTCTCTATTTTCTCTGGCAAAACAGATAAAAATCAAGAGTGCTCTTGCCATGACAGGAGAACTCTCTCTGGCAGGAAAAGTAATGCCGATTGGGGGATTAAAAGAGAAAGTCATCGCCGCCAGAAGAAATAGAATTAAAACTATTTTAATTCCAAAACATAACTCCCGCGATCTTGATGAGATACCTGAGCATATTAAAAAAGGTATAACCTTCTTTCCGGTAGATACTATGGAAGAAGTTTTGGAAATTGCATTCGACCTGGAAATCTGAAGATTGAGGATTAATTGATGGAATTATTAGCACCAGCCGGGAATCTCGAGAAATTATATTATGCATACGCATACGGTGCAGATGCTGCCTATATTGGCATAAAGAATTTCTCACTTCGTGCAAGAGCTGATAACTTCCATGAAGATGAGTGGAAAAAAATACTTGACATAAAAGGAAGCAAGAAACTCTATGGTGCTTTAAATATTTTTTTTAATAATGCAGATCTCAAAAATCTTGAAACACAAATAGATTATTTATCAAAATACCCGTTTGATGCTTTTATCATAAGTGATTTAGGGCTGCTTCCTCTGTTAAAAAAATATTTCCCGAATCGGGAGCTGCATTTAAGCACACAGGCAAATTGCACAAACATTGAATCAGCTGGTATTTACCAGGATCTTGGATTTTCACGGATAATCCCCGCAAGAGAGACAAGTCTTTCAGAGATTGCCGAAATAAAGAATCGTTTCCCTGATCTCGAGATTGAAGCTTTTGTACATGGTGCCATGTGTATGGCATATTCCGGACGCTGTTTCCTTAGCAGCTTCCTTTCTAACCGAAGTGCAAATAAAGGCGACTGTGCCCACACCTGCAGATGGAAGTATAAAATAACTCAAAATCCCGGAGAAATAGCTCTAGAAGAAGAAGAACGTCCCGGAGAACTGTTTCCTTTAATTGAAGGTGATAACTTCACTACTATTCTCTCTTCAAAAGATCTTTGTATGATAGATTATCTGAAAGAGTTACGTGATGCCGGAGTTGATGTGCTGAAAATTGAAGGCAGAATGAAATCTATCTATTACACCGCTGTCATAACAAGAACATACAGAAAAGCACTGGAAGCATTGGAATCTGGAACATCTTCCCAATCCTGGGAAGAGTATAAAAAAGAGCTCTTTTCAGTAAGTCATCGTGATTTTTCTACCGGATTTTTCTTTGATGATGAAAACATTCAGATACCAACAGATAAAAGCTATTTGCGAACACATCTCTTCCTTGGATCCGTTGGTGAGCATGTGGGAGATGGGGTATACAAACTTATAGTAAAAAACCAAATAAAAGCTGATTCACCAGTCGAGTATATCGGACCTGAGATACTCTATAAAAACGATGCTGCATTCACGCTCTTTGATGAAAAAATGCAGCCGGTGCAAAAAGCAAACCATGGAAAAGATTTTTTCCTTAAACCATCCACACCAGTTCAGAAAGGCTATATTCTCAGGAGAAAAATCCCGCACACTGGAATCTGAACTAATTTTCATGATATTGCCGAATAGGGACAGCTTGTACTCATCCTCTCGGGAAAAACTGAACGATTTGCAGTAGTTCGATTACACTCCTCCTGGAGAATGGTGAAGCCATAACTGATTCCCCGGATAAAGTTATCAATCCTGCAATTGATATGACACAGCCTGAGTGGTTGATTACATCTTAAGTACATTTTCTTCTAGCTCTTCTCTAAATTGTCTAGTATATAAATTACAGTAATGTCCCTCTTTTTTTATCAACTCAGAATGGGTTCCTGATTCAAGCACCTTACCCGCAGCCAGAACAAGAATTCTGTCTGCATTCCTGATAGTCGACAAACGATGAGCAATGATAAAACTAGTTCGATTTTTAAGGACCGTTTCAATAGCATGCTGAATTAGTATTTCTGTTTCTGTATCGACTGATGAGGTTGCCTCATCCAGCACAAAAATTGCAGGCTGAGCAAGTAAAGCACGTGCAAATGAGACAAGCTGCTTTTCTCCGGTCGAGAGCATAGCACCCCCTTCACCCACTTCAGTGTCGTAACCCGCTTCAAATTTTCCGATAAAAAGATGTGCATTTACCATTTCAGCAGCTAATTCCACTTCTGCATCAGTTGCACTCAACCGCCCATAACGTATATTTTCTCTAATACTGCCACTGAAAAGATGGGGAGCCTGAAGCACATATCCCAACTGAGATTGAAGAGATTCCATGGTATACTCACGATAGTCTTTTCCATCTATCCTGATTAAACCTGATACTGGTTCATAGAATCGGCATATGAGATTTACTATCGTACTTTTTCCTGATCCTGTTTCACCTACTAAAGCAATGGTCTCGCCTGTTCCTACTTTCAAAGAGAAATCCCTTAATACTCCCTCATTTTCAACATATTGAAATGATACATTTTCAAACTCTACTTGCCCTTTTAATGGTGTAGATACAGTTCCTGTATCCTGAATATCCGGATTGGTATCGATTAATGAGATAATGCGTTCAGCAGAGGCTTGAGCATACTGGAATTGAGCAATCACACGGGAGACTTCAATAACCGGATCAAAAAACCTTGTTGTACAAAGTATAAAAAAGACCAGTTCGCCATACGATATTCCAGCTACAGTCATAGTTACTCCGCCTCGCCAGAGAGCTAAAGCTGTGCCAATACTTCCCATTACAAGGACACAAGGAAGATATATTGAGGAAATTCTTGCTGCTTTAATTGATACAGTGTTCATACTACCGGTAAGCTTACTAAATTCACGGAAATTTTCACTCTCCCTTACCAGTGTCTTTGTTGTCTTTGCTCCGCGAATTCCCTCATTAAATCCTCCGGTAACCCGTGAGTTTATATTTCTTACAATTCTGAAACGTTTTAATATTACTCGTTGAAAAAAATAGCTTAGACCCACAAGAAATGGAACAATCCCGAAAGCAACAAGAGCCAGCTGCCAGTTTTTAACAAACATCATTACTGCCAAAAGAGTCATGAGTGTAACACCCCAGGATATATCTACCATACCCCAGGTAAGAATCTCACCCAGTTTTCTGATATCAGATGTCATCCGAGCCATTAACCAGCCAACTGGTGTTTTGTCAAAATAGCTGAATGTCAATTTCTGAATCTTTCCAAAGGCATGTTTTCCAATTTCATACCGCATGCGGGATTCAATAACACCGGCTAATTCGATGAACTTCCATATAACAAGTGCCTGTAAAGTAAATACTGCTACTAAAATTATAGAATATCCAGGTAGAGCTTTCAAATTTTCCGCAATAATTATATTATCTATAATCCACTCGGTTAAATACGGCATAACGGCATCTCCCACAGCTAAGAGCATAAGCAGTGAGATTAATATATATATTTGTTTCTTAACAGCTGCAGCATAGCCAAAAATGCTTTTCCACATTTTCCACTCAATTTTTTTTCCGGTAAAATCTTCTTCCTGATGCTTTACATTTTCGTTCATAATTTCACCTCCTCCGAGGCGGTTCCGATATTCTCACTACTGTTTGAAACAGCAGATTGAATACTCCATATTCGTTTATATAATCCTTCCCTCTGTATCAACTCTTTATGAGATCCAATATCTGATATGGACCCATCCTCAAGTATAATAATTTTATCAGCTTCAGATAGAGTTGTAATTCTATGTGATATAATAAATGTTGTTGACTTTTTTTCACGACTCTTCAAAGATCTTCTAATTGATTCATCAGTTATAGTATCAACAGCACTTAGGGAATCATCAAAAATAAGTACAGGTGGATTCTTTATGAGAATACGTGCAATAGCAATCCTCTGTTTCTGTCCTCCTGAAAGTGTGACACCACCCTCTCCTACTTCAGTTTCATATTTTTTATCAAATTTCATTATTACAGAGTGTACAGCTGCTGTTGCTGCTGTCTCGTAAATATCTTTATCACTTGCTTTTTTATGTGCAAGTAAAATATTCTCTTTAACTGATCTGTTAAAGAGAAATGGTTCCTGCAGTACTATTCCGATCTGTTCTCTAAGATACTTCTTATCAATATCACTAATAGGCACTCCATCTATCAGTATTTCTCCATCAGAAGGTTCGTATAATCTGGCTAATAAATGAACAAGTGTTGATTTCCCTGAACCCGTAGGGCCCAAAATAGCTATGGTTTCGCCAGGTTCAACAGTGAAATTAATATTTTTTAATATCTGATGCTGCTTCTCATAGGAAAAGGAGACATCTTTAAACTCGATTTTTCCACTTATCAAGGGCTTCAGAGAATTATTCTGTATAAATTCATCCTCATTCATTAATATTTTCCCTATTCTATCTCTGGCAACAAACATTTTACCCATATCAGTCAATATTCGCCCCATCTGACGTATTGGCCAAAGCAGCCGCTCAACATATAAAATGAAGGCTAAATATGTTCCAAGTGTGAGAATGCCAGTTACAGTCCAGTAGCCTCCGATAATAATAACAAGAGATATTTGCATAAGACATATCCAATCAGAAATAGCCCAGTAAGATGCCATTATTTTGAGCAGTTCACGAATTCTATCCCTGAAAGCGCTATTTTTGTTCTCATATTTTTCTATCTCAAATTCCTGCCGAGCGAATGCCCTTACTACGCGTATTCCTGTAAGATTTTCTTGAATTACATTGGAGAGTGAACCTTCCGCTTCATCAACTTCCTTAAATTTCTTTCTAACCTTCTTAAAAAAGTAGAATGAAAAAAGAAAAATAATAGGCATTAGTACTAAAGCAATAAACATCATTTTTATATTCAATTGAATCATAAATACTGAAACTATACCCAATATAAAAAATGCCCGGCCAATTTCTGTCATCTGTCCGGCAAAAAACATTCGTACAGTCTCAACATCAGAGGTGCAGCGCTGCATAATATCACCAGATTCAACTTTTACATGATATTCATACGATTTGCTCTGAAGGTGCTCATATAATTGGTTACGCATTTTCATAGCTGATTTTTCAGCTGCTTTAGCAGAGAGAATTCCCTTAAGGTACATGAAATACCCACCGGCAATAGTAAGCAGTAGAAAAATCGAGGCATTCCAAAGAAGCTCAGTACTTCTACTTCCAGCCATCTCCAGATGAAGAATTCGTGCGAACCATTCTGGAAGGTTTGATTCCTGCATACCAAGAACCGTATCCAGTGTATATGTAAGAATCAAAGGTCTTACCATCATAATAAATGTTGACAAACCTATAGAAATAATCCCAAAGAGATAGAGGAGTTTAGAACCCTTCATCCAAATCCAGATACTTGCATTATGTATTTTATTTTCTGTATTTTTCATATTCCCAATTTTCATTTAGCAGCTGTAACGACTGCAAGTAGCAAATACTTATCATTTGCCTATAATTCCATTTCTACTCATGCAGAAACCGACAAATAAATCCTATTACAGGACTCTCTAAAGCGGGATTTTATATTTGTGTATGATCTTTGGCTTCTAGGCAGGTTCAGTACACAGCAATTCCCAAACTTCAGGTGTATAATTCATAATATTACTGTTCATAAAAGTTCCTCCCCTGAATTCTTTGCGAAATTGCTCTATATATTCAAACATGGTTTATTAATACTGTCAATTGTATTTTCGAGTAATTTATCAATTTCTTTAGAATTAAATGCAGATCACACAATTTTCATGAGCTGCAGCCTCTTCTTCCTTAACAAATTATAGAATATCCCATGATAAATATATGCCCAAATCAGCATCGACAGTTGGATTAATATTTACCGGTAACGCAACTTCTAAACTAAGTGAATCGTTAACTCCATACTCCAAAGCAAGTATAGAAGTAATCTCAGGGGGAGTAGTAGCCATATCAGCAGGATCATTTATAAAATTATCAAATTTCGCATCAATACCAAAATTCAATGATAAAACAGGTGAGATAAACCAGTTTACATCGGCAGTGATCCTACCATTCATTTGATTAAGGTTAAAAAAGTCAGGAGCCAGTCCGTCAAAAGCATAATCAACAATGGGAAGATCAATTTTACCATAAAGATCAAACCAAACTGAATCACCAAAATTTCCGGTAAAAGTTAACTCAGGTACGGTAACTACCATCAAATTAGAGGTTGCAGATGCAATATCAGTCTGAAAACCTATCTTGAATTGAAAACCAGTATAAGCGTCTTTCGCTCTACCCAATTTTGTACTTCTGTGACCCAGAATCTGTTGATAAGCATTGTAAACTCTCAGCTCCTGTCCTGGCATACCGAAATGTAGAGCAAGATCTGAAGCAAACTGTTCAACCTGAAGATCAGATTCATTTCCGTTAAGCTCATAAAAGGATGCTATAATTATAGCTATTTTGCGAAGTACATCATCTGTAACAGGGGATCCTAATGCATCGGAAAGAATTTTAGCATCCAGGAGAAGTCCCTGATTAACCACCCTTCCGCCGAGAAAGGCAAGATACAATCCGGCACTGAAATCAAAACCTATACCATTTGAATATTCAACTTCAGCATTAGGAACTATTTCCAGACCTACCGGAAAATTTGAATCCGGTGTAAAGTACATCTGATTCCCATAAACGGCTGTAACACCGGCATTCAGCCCAAAAGCACCTGTATTATCAAAGGTAATATCCGGTTCAACAAGGAGAATAAAATAACTCTCAGAATCTTGGGATATAGTTTTTGTTCCAAAAATAATATCCGGATTAAAATTAACATCAAAAGAGACTACCGGGGTAATACTTATTTCAAAAAACTGAGTATTAGAAATTTCCAAATCCAGATCCATTCGCTGTGATTCAATAACTTCCTGTGTAAAACTCACAGCCGGAACCATTACAACTACTGCTAAAAGCAGTAAAATATAAACAACTTTTTTCATCATCTTCCCCCATTAAAGAATTCAATTAATTTTGACACACTATTGAAATATTACCATATAATCTATCGGTGAGAAAGATCTATTTTCATTGTGTGATTTTTCTAGATAGATACCCACTTTAACAAATTATCAGCAATAATGCCTGCCAACTTCTTCTGTTTCTGGAGATAGCCAATATAGGATTTAATAGTACTTCCCATCAAAACATACTGAGCTGAACTCATCTCCAGTTTATAATGCGCACAAATTGATGCTATAATTTCATCAGGAGATTTTGGACTCCTGCAGATTTCACAAAGCAGCTTACATATTTCATATACTTTATTCATATTCAATTCAGCTAACTGTTGAATATTATCACTCTTTTTTCCATGAGATGGAATAAAAAGTCCAGCCTTATATGTTTTTAAGTAGTTAAGAGTCTCAAGAAATCTACCCACATCAAATACATAGCAAATATGATACTTCTCTATTATATTTTCAGGAAATAACGAGTCAGCCAGGAAAAAAACATCATCCGGAGTTTTAAATCCGATCATTTGAATAAAATGTCCCGGCAGATCAACTACCGAAATCCCCGGAGGCTGCAGTTCAGAATCAGAATACAGAATATCAGTTACTACTGATGGGGGTGCCATAAGAAATTTATTCTCTATTTTTGAAGGTGGATATCCCCCCCAGAGAAATGCCGGTTCAAACTCAGGAAATTCGATAAATGGTTTTTCCTTCTCTGAAGCTCCAATCCTGCAGTCATATTTTTTTTGCAGATAGCTATTTCCACCGATATGATCAGCATTCGAGTGGGTATTTAAAATCATTTCCAGAGACCACCCACGATCTGCTATAATTTTGCTGATTTTTCTTCCAGCATCTTTATCTCCACCACTATCTATGAGATATACCGAATCATCTTGGATATACATTCCGATATTTACCGGAGACGGGATAAAGTAAGTGTTATTACCAACCTGTTCGAGTTTAAAATCTGCCATATGCTCCCCTTTTTTCTATCATGTACACCAAACGCTTTCCCTGATATCAGAAGGCTTCTTGACCCTTCCCTCTGAAAAGAATTTTATACCCGGTAATCAGAAGAATCCCTAATCCGGGAAAAATTGCCATAATCCTGAACATATTTTGAAAACCCATATTTTCAATGAGAAGACCTCCAAGCGGACTCCCGAGGAAAGCGGCTAAACCCCAGGCAATTGACATATATAAGCTCATAGCAAAAGTTTTATTTTCAGGATTGATTTTTGCATTAATAAAACTTATACATGCGGCATGAAGAAGACCAAAAGTCAATCCATGCAGCAGTTGTGTAACCCCAACAAGTATTAGAGAATCGGTAAAGCTGTATATAATAAGCCGAATAACCATAGCTCCCAATCCGAGCAGGATTGCAATAAATCTTCCTGTCCCACGGATTATTTTCCCTGCAAAAAGAATTGGTACTATCTCCGCACCAACAGCTATCATCCAAAACAGGCCGATATTTGCGACCTGCATCTCCTCTTGAAGATAGATAGAAAAAAATGAATAGTAACTGCTAAACCCAAACCGGCCAAGGAATACAGCTGTGATAAGAATAATATATTGAACAGTAACTTTTCTACTTTCAGTATTTTTCTCAGCAACCCAGCCTCTGGATTTTCTGCCAGGTGCAGTGCTGTGCCCAGTTGGGGGAATGAATACAATGGAAATGGCGTACAAAGCTCCTAAAATAAGTGTTCCCCAGGCAATTGCGAGAGGTGTTGGAGAATTAAAAATCCCGGTTACTTCAAAAAAAATCAAAACAGTTACGAATCCAATACTGCCCGCTCCACGGACATGCCCGTAATCATGTTCAGGATCTGGTAAGTTATGACTAATCATTGAATCATTTACTGACATTATGGGTTTGAATACAAACCCGAACAGTGCCGCCAAAAGAAATATAAAAAAAAGTGATTGTGATGAGTTCATGGCAAATAAGATGGTTGAACTAATTAGAGTACTTAATAAAAGTACTGTTCTGAATCTACCCGTTCTATCAACTAATGATCCAAAGAAGAGTGGGCCTGCAATTCCTGAAACTTCCCAAATACCAATAATTATCCCGGTTATAGAGGGAGCAAGCCCTTTCCCATGAAGAAAAATCTGAAAATATGGCGCAACAATAGCGTACATGGCGTAAAACAGGAACAGACTTGATATATATCTAAATTTGTTGGTTTTCATTACTAATCTATGTAGCATGTTATTTCATACTTGTCATTAGGGAAATAAGAATTTTTCACCTTGACAGATTAAATTGAATATTTTAATACATCGTAGTACGCTTATAGTACTTGCTGCAGTCAGTTGATTCTCAAACGAGCGAGAGAAGCGGAACCAACAAGTTGGTTCCATTTCCGAGAGAGAGCCGAGAACGCAAGGAAACATACCCCGCCCCTTGGGGCGAAATAGAACCGCCAAAGCGGTTCTGGGTTCAGGGCTTGCCTAAGACATAAGCTTTGCTTATGTCCAGGGTATTGATACCTTTCATTAGTGATCATAAAAAGGACATAAGTGAATGAGTGTGTTAGTTGGTGGAGTATAAAGATGAATAATGAAGCTTTAACTGAAAGCATAAGAACAAATGGAAATTTTACATTTTCCCGATCAAGTGGTCCCGGGGGGCAGAATGTGAATAAGGTCAGTACCAAGGTCCGTCTCACTGTCGCAATTGATCTGCTGGATGGGCTGACCCAAAGAGAGAGAGACCTTCTTATGACTTATAAAAGAAAATTGTTAGTTAATGAAAAATTTCTGCAGGTTTCTGTTGAAGAGAGCAGATCACAGTATAGAAACAGGGAAATCGCATTATCCAGAATGTTGCGTGAAATTAAAAAGGCAATAGTGATTCCAAAAAAAAGAAGGCCTTCTTCCCCTACAAAAGCATCAAAAGAGCGTCGACTAAATCAAAAAAAACAGCTGAGATCGAAAAAAATATTACGCG
>Ga0207996_1002798_pt1 | contig 10067 bp, 8 predicted proteins | sample AntAceMetag02UKG_FD_184773 | JGI IMG/M metagenome (GOLD analysis project Ga0207996, IMG submission 184773) | Saline lake microbial communities from Ace Lake, Antarctica - Antarctic Ace Lake Metagenome 02UKG (SPAdes) (version 2) | ecosystem: Environmental > Aquatic > Non-marine Saline and Alkaline... | reverse complement strand
AGCTCCGGAAAATCATCATTGCGAAATACTCTGGTAATTATTCAATTCACTATTTCAATAATTTTAATAATTTGTACGGGCGTTGTTTATTCTCAATTACAATATATTAAAAGTAAAAAGCTTGGTTTTGATAAAGAAAACATTCTCATATTGCCTTTGCGGGGCGAACGACTAAGGAGTAAAATTGATGTTTTAAAATCGGAATTATTGAATCTTTCGTGCGTCGATAAAGTAAGTGCTTCAAGAAGTGTTATCAGTAGAGGAATTGACGGAACCGGATACCATCCCGAAGGCTTTGATGAAAACTCACCATGGATTATTTTTAACAATTCGGTCGATGAGGATTATATTGAAACGATGGGAATGGATTTAATTAAAGGCAGAGGTTTTTCAAAAGAGTTTGGAACGGATACATCCTCAATTATTATTAATAAAACTTTAATGAAAAGGCTGGGCTGGGAAGATCCTCTCGGTAAAAAGATAGGCACTTTCCATGACACAATTGAAATCCCCTTAACCATTATTGGTGTGATAGATGACTATCATTCTAATTCCTTACATAAAGTAGTTGATCCATCATTATTATGCTTTTATCCTCAAGAATTAAGATTTTTAAATTTAAAGTTAAACCCGGGAAACATAAATACAAGCCTCGAAACAATTAAAGCAAAATGGAATGAGTTGGAAAAATGCTTTCCATTCGATTATTATTTCCTTGACCAGGATTTTGAAAACTTTTACAGAGCCGATAAACGCATGGGCGAAATTTTTATTTATTTCACAATAATAGCAATCTTTGTTGCCTGTCTTGGATTATTTGGTTTAGCCTCTTATAGTGCCGAGCAAAAAACCAAAGAAATAGGAATCAGAAAAGCAATAGGTTCGTCGGTGGCAAGTCTCGTAATTATGCTTACAAAGCAATTCGTTAAATGGATTTTAATTGCAAATATCATTGCCTGGCCGGTTGCATATTATTATATGGATAAATGGCTTGGCAACTTTGCCTATAACATTGAGTTGAGCGACTTTTGGTGGTTGTTTGTTGCCTCCGCCGCAATTTCATTTGCAATAGCCGTTCTTACGGTTTCTTCACAAGCACTTCGTGCAGCCATGGCAAATCCTGTTGAATCATTGAAGTATGAATAGTTGCTGAACTCACAAAGCTTAATGAATTGCAAATTTAGATCTTAAATTTGAGTTAGGGATGTTTGATAATGGTTAAACATAGATATTCACATGAAAACACTAGAGTCTCCAATAACGGCTAAAGTCTAATCCCGAAGCCTTTCGGGAGCAGGATTAATGCGGCTTCGCCGAATAATCCTGCCTAATTGTTGGCGTTTCGTTGTTTTTCTTTCCGGGTTCGGCAGGGCAAGCTCTTTTGCACTTTTTGGTTTTGGTGCTGGCTTGTGTGAATTACAAATGTGCTTGGCAGTGTGTGTTAGAACTATTTCCATTTAACAATTAGTTTTTCAAACAAGTAGATTAATAATGAAAATAAAAATGCTAACAAAACTATTCCTAATATTGATGCTATCACCAAAGGGATATCATATAAGCCACCTGCTTTCAAAGCCCTATAACCTAGACCACTATCTGCCGAAATAAATTCACCAATAAATGCCCCTAATATTGCAAATGAAACATTAAGTTTTAGTGAATTAAGTAACCAAATTAAGGAAGAAGGTATAACAAGTTTTGTAAATACCTGATTATTCGAAGCTCCAAAAGATTGTAAAAGATGAATCTGATTTTCATCTACATTTTTGGCACCTTCATAAGATTGTGTAACCGCAATTGTAAATGTTGATATCGCAGCCATCATTACTTTAGCAAATAGTCCTGTACCAAACCAGATTATCATCATAGGAGCAATAGCAAATATGGGAATTGCTCCAATTGCAACAATATAAGGTTTTGATAATAAGGCAATTTTTTTTGAGTACCATAATGTAAGTCCTACGATAATACCCGTAAAATTTCCTAGCAAGAAACCAAAAAATGTTTCCAAGCCTATTGTAACAAAATCCGTAAAAAATACTCCGTTACTAATATTTTCTATTAGACTTTCAAATACTAGCGAGGGAGACGCAAAAAGAAATATTGACTTTTCAGAAGTGGAAAAAACAAACTCCCAAAGTAATAGAAAAATGATTAAAGGCGTTATCCCCAATATTATATTTACTATTTTCCCTTTCATTTGTTATTGTTTTTTGGCAGAGAATTCCAAATCAAATTAAAATATTTAGCAAAGTCAGAATGTTGTCTTGTTGTTATAGGAGAACGATTTTCAATATCCATTTTTAGTTTGAAGTCTTTATTAATCCCGTATGGTTTTTGATTGAAAATAATTACTCTATCACTAACAGCTATCGCTTCATCAATATCATGTGTAATTAATAGTACAGTTTTATTTCTTTCTTTTGCTAAATGATAGAACTTTGACTGAAGTTCTAAACGAGTATTATAATCAATAGAAGAAAATGGTTCATCTAAGAGAAGAATTTCTGAATCTAAAATAAGTGTTCGAACTAAGGCGACTTTCTGTCTTTCACCACCTGATAGTTTCATTGGATAACTATCAATTAAATTTGAAATACCAAATTTATCAAGATATTCTAACACCAAATCTCTAGTGTGAGAATTCATTCGTCCATCTATTTCTAGTCCAATTACTATATTTTTGTATACTGTTCTCCATGGCAACAACAAATCTTTTTGCATCATATACGCAAAATCTTGTTTGTTATTTTTTGATTTTATTTTTATTAACCCTGAATAATCTTTATCAATTCCATTTATCAGATTTAACAAAGTTGTCTTACCACATCCATTTGGTCCCAAAATGGATACGAATTCATTTGAGCTAATATTAATATTCAGATTTTCAAAAATCATTAAATCTCCCGAAGGACTATTAAATGATTTAGTAATATTTTGCAATATTATCTTCATGGTTTAACTATTTCCGTTTGGGCATTCTTTACTCTTTTTTTAGAAAACTTTGCTTTTAAATAATGATTTTTAAAAAAACGGAAGTTTATTACATCTTCTTTATTTAGTAAATTGAATTCCGAGTATTTTTCTAATATTTGAAGCAATTCTGTATCTGTGACTTTTTGTTCAGCATTTTGGAAAAGAATACCTTTATTATTGTTAACCTCTCCAGTTCCGGCACCCTCCATTAGTGTCATTTTTTCACGATTGTAAATATAATCGGGTAATATATCTTTAAAAGCTTCCCTAAGAATAAATTTAGTAGTCTTTATGCCAACTGCGTTTTTGGCTACTTTATAAGACGGGAGAATATTTAAAACATATTCTACCAATTCTCTGTCAAGAAAGGGTTCTCTTACTTCAACAGCATAGTGCATACCTGTTCTATCAATTCTTAATAACTGTGTTCTATATAAATCACTCAAGTATTCTACAATCAAATTATGAAAGCTGTTTTCATCTGAAATATCAAGAAAATCACCATAACCACCAAAAATCTCGTCACTTCCTTCACCACAAATAACAATCTTGAATCCTAAATCATGTGCATGTTTGGCTAAAAGAATGGATAATATGGAACCTCTTATCGGATTTGGTTCAAATGTTTCAGTTGCATATATTACTTCCGATATTGATTTTATTAATTCATCATTATCAATTGGGACGTAATGATATTTTAAATTAAAATCTTTGCATAGTCGTTTAGCATAAATTACATCTTCACTTTGCTCAGAACCAATAATAATTGATGTCACATCATTGTGATATTCACAAGCAAGTATATTTACAATTGCACTATCAATTCCTCCACCCATAAATACAGCTATTGGCAGATCGGTTGCAACTCTTTTTCTTACTGCGTCTTCAACTAAATATTTTACTTTGCATGACACCTCAGATATTGGTTGATTAATCCACTTTGGTTTTGGTAAATCATAGTATTTTGTAATTCCCTTTTCAGTCAGATAGCAACCAGGTGATAATTCAAAATATTCATTAACTGAAATATCTAAGAATGCTTTTAATTCAGAAGCAATGTAGAAAGTTCCATTACATTTTGTCCAAAATAATGGTTTTACACCATAAAAATCACGTACTGCCCAAAAGCTATTATTTCTTGTATCGAATATTAAAAAAGCAAACATGCCTTGCAACTTTAATAAGAATGATTTTCCATATTCTTCATAAAGATGTACTAGAATTTCAGTATCACAATCAGTATGAAACTTATGTGATTTCAAAATAAGTTCATGTCTAAGGGTTTTATAATTATATATTTCACCGTTAAATACAACTCCCACTGTATTATCTTCATTATAAAATGGTTGTTTCCCATTCTCTTGGTCAACAATTCTAAGTCTAACCATTCCTAAGATGGAATTACCAAATGATTCAAAATTTGGTTCAATATCTCCTCGGTGCTTAATTCTATTAAGCATTTTCTTTATGTTTGTTTCACCCAATTGATCTGGATATATTATTGAAGCTATTCCACACATAACACTTAATTATATTGATTTTGCATTCTTCCATATTTTGTCAAAATGCAATTCAATTGCACTAGCAAAATGACAAGTAGGAGATTTAATAATTTTCAGATAGGGGCCATTTAAATTATCTAAATGAGCCCAATACCAACCAGTAAAAATTATTTCATCAAATTTATAAATCGAAAGGCTAAACAAATCATCATAAAACCTCAATTCAATATTTGGGTTGTCTTTTTTAATTTTCTTAAAAAAATCTATTGTGTAATTTATATTTTCAGTTATATATTCAACTGTAACTCCTAATTGTTTTGCTCTATATTTAATTAAAAGAGAATCAGGAGATAGGACAAGAAACCTAATTTTACAGTTTTGATCCATTGCTTTAATAATAGCACTTTTAATATCTCGTATATTTGGAATCCATGTATTAAGGATATCTAATTTATTAGATGAAGCAGAGATTAAATCTTCAAGGCGGTTTTTAGGAAATTCATTAGTAATATTCTCAATTCCTTGTTCTTTCAAATTGTGTATTTTTTTGAAATCTTTGAATTCATTTTTAATATTCTTTGTTATTGAGCTCTCAATTTCAATATTCACTTCCTTTGACAATACTAGTTTGAAAAATACAGTTATTAATCCAGAAGGCACAAAACTAACTCCTAAGCCAATGAATATTGGATACCAATTGTTTAACGCCTTACCCTTTACAATAGCAAACATTAGTAACAAAACTCCAATTGCAATTAGTGCAATTGCTAAAATAGTAACCAGATAATTTTTTTTATTATTCATAATTTTCTATTTTTTAATTTTAAACCATGGTCTACTTCGTATTCCCCTTTCAGAAGTGTAAATCTGAATTATTGGCATATGAGGTGCAGTAACTTTCTGTTCTTCCTCTGAAACATATGTAATATAACAATGGTTCTTAAAAGCATCACTAACCTGTTTTCGTTCTAAGTCATTAAGATATAGGTATAAAGTAGCAGCTTCAGTTTTAGAAGAAATATATAAATCATCACTTTTATTTAATAACAGCCTTTTGGAATATTTCTTTGCTGATTCTTCAAATTTCTTAAAGATTCCATTCTGACTATATTGATATTTATCTATAGTGCTTCTGTCTATTATTAAATGATTAATAAATGACTCACATTCAACATTGTTGTATTTTATTATGTGTGGATTTATAACCTCCGACATTAAAGCATGTTGGAAATTAAAGGAGTTTAAAGCGTGACGAACTTGTTTAAAATAGGCAATATAACTATTTTCATTATATCCATTTAAGTATGCATGCGTATCTGTAAAAATTACAGTCAAGTTAGACGGAACATTATAATGCCGTTCAATTATCTTTAGAAGACCGAATAACATTAATAGTGAATCAAAGTCATATTTATCTAATTCATTTTTATTTGATGCCCCCCAATATTTTAGAAATGATAACTCTTTGCCATTTGATTTCATTTCGAGAGCATATCTATCAAGTTTCAATAATTGTTCTTTACGAACTTCACTTCTTGGATCAGCAAGAAATGAATTTATAGTTCTTATGTTTGATTTCATATTATTCATGTACGGTACATAAAATGTTCTTCTTGTTTTAGTTTGTGCAATTTTCTAGCATGATAGAAAAAGTATGAAAATGATAGGATTACATAAAAAAACAAAATCAGAGAAATGGGAAAACTGTAAATATGTTCATTTATAGTTCCATTTTTTAATGTTTCATTCCAAATAAATTGCGGAATCCAATTTGGGATATGTTTGTAAAAAACATGTGATAGACCAGTAATAACTTCAAATAAGATGAAAAAGGATCCTATAAAATATAAATATGTAGGTTTTCTTAAATATGACCAAATTCTATTAAAAAGGTAGGTTTTCCATTTTGTTTTTATTATTAAAAATGGAGCAAGAAAGAAAAGTAGTATATCACTTATTTTAGGTTTTGAATTTTTTTCATTTATACTGTTTTCATATGCCCAATATTGTACTTCAGTTTTTCTCCAGCCTGATAATAAATCTAGTGCAATATAATTAGAAAATGACTCCTTCTTGGGAAGCTTATTCCTTTTATCTATTGCTTCATACCTAATTACGGTAATGTTAAAGAGTTTTTCCTCTATGTTTTCAGGATAACACGAACTCAAATAAAGACTTTGCACATTATTTCCATTTTTATCTATAGAATACCAATTATTTAATCTTTCAACAAAGTATCTTAATATTTGATTAAAGTTAAAATCTGGATCATCTTTTGAATTTATTTTAACCTGAATTGTCTTTCTTATATCTTCATCTGCAATTAATAATCTTAAAAGTTCGTTTTCTTTATCAATACTATAATCAAATTTCCTTCGAAGAAATTTAATCAAACCTGTTGTATCTCTGTTGTCTAGATATTTGTTAATATAAAATAAATTTTTATCAATTACATACAATAAACCTCTTAATTTATCATCATCATAATCACTTACATATCCAATAATTCCAGTAAACAAATAATTTTTATCAAATTCTGTAAGGTCTTGAACTTCAAATATATCTCTTGATGGTATTTCTTTGCTTTGACTATTATTCTTTAATAAAAAATCAAGTGCAATAAAATCACAGGTAATTGCTAAAGATTTTTCAGTTTGATCTTTCACCAATTCTGTCAATTCCTGACCAAAATCACAATATTTTCGTTTATCTTTTGTTTTTTTATAATTAGAACTGTGAATTTCACCAACGCAATATCCAGTAGAAGGATTATTATAATAAAAAAAAGAATTTTTAACTTCAGATTTTGTAAAATCTTTGGTAGTTGAGTCTTTAACAAAATCATCACAGAAATGAAAAATATCTGATTTATACTTATTATACTGTTCTTTTAGATCAGCACTGCCAACAACACTAAACGCCATTTTTCCAACAATACCTCCAAGAACTTTTCTTTTGACAAATAACTCTTTTAAATCCTTGGGTGAATTAACTGAAAGTATCTTATTATCTAACTTTAAAATAGAAGAAAATTTATTTACTAAAAACTCTTTTGTGTCATTTTGGAGTAATTCTTCAAATTTCTTAAATTCTTCTTCAATTTCTTTGCTTTCAGCATTTGAAAGAAATACAAGAAAAGAAGGATCACATATTGCTGCATCAGCAAGTTCAAAAATCAAACAAAAGGAAGCAAATCCATCACCTTTTAGCTTTACGGGTTGTATGAACCTTGAATCATCTTGGGTCCCGATAATATTGATTGAAAACCTGCCAAATGGAGTGTTTTCATATTCTCCACTATAATATCCAAGAAAAAAGGGTGTATAAAGCACTGTATCTGTCGATACAACCACATTTAATGAAAGTAAACGGCTAAAATCATTCGTTGATGATTTATTCATGAGTTATATTCCTTTTGATTTACTAGCAAATTTGTTGTCTACAGCATCTGATGTTGGTTTTAATTCTTTTAAGTCTCCAATATCTACTCTTATTTGAAGTGCTTTCTGCCATGCCTCATCTGTCATTACAGCATGTTCTGGTATGGTCTTGTCTGCAAGCATCCTGTTTACTGCATTAGCTACAATGTCTTTTTCTAAATTAGGAAAAAGGGTTGAAGCTATTTCAATTGTTACAGTATTATTCTCATGGCAAAAACACAAAGCTTTTTCAATTGCATTTACAAACTGTTGAACAGTTTCAGAGTTGTTATTTATATATTCTTCAGTAGTAGTTAATCCAGTAAATGCGAATTCTCCAAAAAATTTTGAAGAAGAATAAATGATTTTATAACCTTTACTTTCTGCAATAGAAGTGCCTGGTTCTAATTCCATTGCAATATCAGCGCTTCCATTTTCGAGTAAGGCTAATTGAGAACCAATTGGAGCCTGAACAATCTTAGTGTTTTTGAGTATTTCCCCTCCATTGAGTATTGTCTTTTTCATCAACGCATAATTTGTTGATGGTTCGGGAAATGTTCCTACTCTGAGTCCTGCCAAATCATCAAGTGTTTCAATTGGCTCAATATCTTTATTTGTTGCTCCCCAAATTGCAACACCATTAACGATAGAGGCAATAACTTTACCTTTAGCTCCCCTTTCCCTCGCAATAGCAGTAAATACAGGGTCACCGATACCAAATTGTGCATCTCCTGATAGAACAGTTGCAAAAACTTGATCATCGTTTCCTGAAAATTTGATAATAATATTTAATCCTTCATCTTTAAAGAAACCCTTTTCCAATGCCACATAAAAAGGTAGATAAATAAGATACTTTTCCTGCCCCCATTGAGCGACAGTAATATCTTTTTGATTCTCATTTTTTTTCTTTTGATTGCTTGAATTACATGAGACCAAAACAATCGAAAAGATTAACACAAAGATTACTACGATTTTTTTCATTTCTGTTTATTTTAAAAGTTAATAATTCAACAAATATAGAAATTATAATTTAACAATATGTTTGTATTCACTACATTATGCGTGGGCTGAAAATTGTACCCTTTTGCAAATTTTAGTTGTGGGTTTGCTTGTGGGATTTGTAAATGATTGTAATGTGCGTAGGCTTCCCTAATTATCCTGTAGGGCAAAAGCGGGTTTGAAAAAACAAAATCTTTCCAGTTATTCAATGCTCTAATTATCTGTTTTAATTCTTTCATTTTCAATGCCCTGTTTCTTTTTTCAGCCTTGCAGGTTACATATGTGTATCCCAACTCTTTTGTTTATTTCTCTATTAGTAATTCTGTTTATTTCACCGAAAAGGTCGTTTAAACAAACGTTTATATTAAATTAATCTCATCTATCAGATTTTTTGTTGCAGTAAATTTACATATTTTTCAAGCAGTTTTGCTTTAGGTTTTGGACCGTCTTTTAATTTATTAATCAACTTTTTATAAAAGTCAAATCCCAATTTTATTATCGGTTTTTCGCCGATATTATCATAAAATAATATGATTTCGGGCTTTTTCAAATCTTGATTTCTTGTTTGTTTAATACAAAAAGCAAATATATAATTAATTTTATTTAGAATTAATATAAATTACATAACAGTAAAAACACTTTAGCTACTATTACTAATCCGTATTTATATTAACAATAAAACCTGGATAGCAAGTGGAATAAGGTCATATTTCCCTTTACTCCTAAATTTCCTTTTATCCCCTATTCTAGGGAAACAATTTGGTTTAGAAGGCTTATAAAATTACTCAGGTAAAATAGTTCCTGATCCGCTAACAAATTTCCCTTTAAAATACCTTTTTCTTATTTCCAATGCTTCTTCTTCGGCCCACTTTTGAACGCCAACTGATTTCATTCTACATAAATTATATACTTTCATATTATGCGAATATTTTTCTGCTCCATCTGAGCAAGGCTGAAGTAAACGACAAGGAAACTCATTACATTCAAAACAAAATTGGAGCTTTTTGGATCTTACACAATCCTGAGTTTCACATTTATTATCGAAATATTTGCATCCGTTTTCGAAGCGGCAACCCTTACAAGGAGTTTCAGAACGTTTCATTCCTAAATGCTTAATAAGCATTTTTATGGTTTCTTCTGAGATATTCTTTTCAAAATATTCACAGTGAAA
>Ga0207996_1002796_pt1 | contig 10070 bp, 10 predicted proteins | sample AntAceMetag02UKG_FD_184773 | JGI IMG/M metagenome (GOLD analysis project Ga0207996, IMG submission 184773) | Saline lake microbial communities from Ace Lake, Antarctica - Antarctic Ace Lake Metagenome 02UKG (SPAdes) (version 2) | ecosystem: Environmental > Aquatic > Non-marine Saline and... | reverse complement strand
TACAATTACTTAAGCAATAATTGCACTATACCATGGTGTCGCTTGCCTTTCACTGCCTAAGTTGTTGAATTGTCACAATATAAACTCACATACCCGCCAAACTGGCATAGAAAATGCGCTCTTCATGCGTGGGAATGATTACCACCTGCTAACCGTTGCCGTTGTTCGCCAATTAAATTTTCAGGAAACTTCAGTACCTTAACTCTGCCTTTTTTTATAGGGTTCATCCCATTTCCTCAATTCGTCAGGCGATTGCTTTTCTTGGTGAACGCGGTGTTCGCCAATTTGTCTCTTTAATTGCGACGAGTAAGCTTTCGGAGTCTAAACCCACTGAACTTATAAGAACATCAATCATTCGGGCTCGAATGATTGAGTTGATGGCAGAAAATATCGGTAAATCCAATAGCAGCGATTTTTTCATGCTTGGCCTTTTTTCACTGATAGATGCTATGCTCGATAACAGCATGGCCTACCTGATGAAACAACTCCCCTTAACAGATTCTGTTAAGGATGCGCTGTCGAAGCGTGAGGGGAAAAAGTTTCCCTTTCTTCAAGCCATTGAGTTCTACGAGACTGGAAATTGGGACAAATTTGAAGATTCTATTCAGTCTATCGGCATAAAGCCAGAAAGAGTTCCTGCCTTTTATCTGGATGCAGTTGGCTGGGCAGATAGTTATCAATAATAGCGTTTCTTGTCTCCAGCACCTTCCTTTGCAAAAACACCTTATTTTCTGTATAGTGCCAACTTTGTTTTCATTACGCTTGTCTCAACATGCGAAATCAATGCATATAGTATTGAGCCAACACAGAATAAATAGCTTAAATATTAATTATAAAAAATCATAACAAAGAGTTTTATACATGGAAAATAAAGTTATTCGTCTACATGATTGCCTGAAGGCCTACACCGTTGATCAGGACAAGGCTATCAGCCCTGAAGAAACAGTATCCCGCTTTAAAGATAAACTGGCCCATTTAAATCTCGATATCCTTAAGGAAATAAAACGGATAGATAATGGACGTCTCGGCATTCCCGTGTATTTTTCTGTTTGTGGTGAAGATGCAAGAGCAATGACAGGGACAAAAAAACAGATGGGGAAGGGTGCATCCGCTATACAGGCCGAGGCTTCAGCCTGTATGGAACTCGCAGAAAGATTTTCATTTTTCACATTTAAAAACAATCCTGAGAACTTTATAGTTGGTGACTATCAGGATATGCGGGATCTTGGCCACCCTGTGCTCGATACAAAATATCTGCTTCAATCGGTACATGATGAAACACACGATGTCCAATTCCTGGAGCAGGTCCTTCAGGGAATCCCCATGCAGTGGACTTGGGCGACCAACCTCAGAAGTGGTGACAATGTTCTTATGCCATTTTCATGGTTTTTTGCCATTAACGAATTTAATGGACCGTCAGCTGGGAATTCCTATGAAGAGGCTGCATTACAGGGAATTTGTGAAATTGTTGAACGTCACGTCTGTGCCCTGGTTAGCCATGAAAAGATTAAGACACCTCTTATAAATCATGAGAGTGTCAAAGATCCTGTAGCCAGTAATCTACTTACTATTTTTAAAGATAACGGCATCGATCTCTATTTGAACGATTTTACACTGGATACCGGAATCTGTACCGTGGCAGCACTGGCCATCGACCGTTCATCCTTTCCTGAAAAAAGTGAAATCGTCTATACTGCAGGGACCACTCCCGATCCTGAAAAAGCCCTGATCCGTGCCGTAACAGAGGTAGCTCAGCTTGCCGGAGACTTTAACAGTGGCTCTAATTATATCGCATCAGGCTTACCAAAACCGCTCACCATGGATGAAGTTTCCCATGTTGTGGAAAGCGGTATGGCAATAGACATTCAGGATATAGCCAATCTTGGTGATGTAAATATTAAGACTGAGGTTGAAAACTGTGTTGCAGCACTTGCAGAAAAGGGAATGGACACATTTATGCTGGATGTTGTACATCCTGATCTGCAAATCCCTGCTATCTACACCATTATTCCTGGGGCTCATTTTCGTGAGCGATCCATGATTAAAGATGTGGGCTTATTTGCATCAAAGCTCCTTGTGGAACGAACTGATGATCCAGAAATCCTCGATGAAAGGCTTGAAAAACTGGAGGGACTCATTCCCGATGCCTATTATCTGGATTTTTACAGAGGTCGAAACCTCTATGAGAGTGGACAGCCCGAGACAGCACTTGTTTATTTTAAGAAAGCCCTTGAATTAACCCCTGAACATGAAGATCTCCCCTATATTTATTCCTATATGGGGCTTTGTTACAGAGACCTTGGCCATTACGAGGAGGCACTTGACACTCTCCAGAAAGGCCTGGATGAAGATGAGGATAGACCTGATATCTATAATACAATGGGTGTTTGCTTTTTTAAACTGGAGAACTACGCCAAGGCTGTGCAAAGTTTTGAACGTGCAGTTGAGCTCAATCCCTCTTCTGCCATGGATTATGCCAATCTTGGTGTCAATCATCGCCGGCTTGGAAATAACGATGAGGCCATCCATTTTCTGACCCTGGCATTATCTCTTGATCCCGATATTGATTTTGCTCAGCAACAACTTACTGAGTTGCTGACTGATTAAGGAAATAGCCGAAGTGTCGGCTCTAGTGTTTTTCAGCTGTTTTGAGGTTTCTAATGTTTTCTAAAGCTTCTTTAATTGAATCGAATCCAAAAAAGATTCTGATCCGCTCCACGAACTGGATTGGTGATGCGGTGATGACGACTCCCGCGGTTCATAGTATCAGAATGAATTTTCCCGATGCAGAAATCACCATGCTAGCCGTTCCCTGGGTTTCTGATATCTTCAGTATGAGCCCGGATGTCGATAAAATTATCACCTATGATAAGAAACATTTATATCAAGGAAAGATAAAAGGACCTATTAAGCTTGCCAAGGACCTGAAAGAGTTTGCTTTTGATGCGGCCATTCTTTTACAAAATGCTATTGAAGCCGCATTCGTGGTGAAAATGGCAGGTATTCCCATACGTGCCGGGTATAATCGCGATGGCCGAGGTCCGCTCCTTACTCACGGGGTTACTATCAGAGAGGAAATAAAAAAGAAACATCAGGTTCATTATTATCAGGACATTCTCACACAACTTGGACTGAGCATCGGTCCCAATCACCTTCGATTGCCAATTTCTAAAGAGTTACAGGTCTGGGCCGAAGGATTTGTTGATAGTCACAGATATCAGAGCCCGATTTCTTTACCTGAACAGGAACAGAACGTCGAACTTCCAGAGCTTACCGAAGTACCCTCCCTCGATGACAAGGGTGTTGCTATTCCTGTTATAGGCTTTAATCCTGGTGCCGCCTTTGGACCCGCTAAAAGATGGCCAGTGGAAAAATTTGCGCAACTTGCAGCTATCATTGCCCATAATTATGGTGAGAATGGTTGTGTTATCATGGTTTTCGGCACTGCAGTCGATACAGAAGCTGCTCAGGAAATTCGTCAGTTCTCCATGCGTACTCCATATCATGTGCTCGACATGACAGGAAAGACTAGCTTGAAACAGGCCATGGCTCTTATTAAGTGCTGTGATGCCTTTGTTACCAATGATTCAGGTCTTATGCATGTTGCTGCGGGCTTAGAAACTCCGACTATTGCCATCTTTGGTTCAACCGATCATATAGCTACTGGTCCCTATTCAAAAAATGCTATTATACTAAGACGTGAGATGGAATGCAGCCCGTGTATGCAGACACACTGTCCTAAGGGCCATTTGAACTGTCTCGAATCCATCGCTTCCAAAGATGTTTATGAGGATCTTGTGAAAATGCTTTCATCTGAGCAGTCCTTGGACTCGTAAAGGTTATGACTGTGATAAAAAATAGATTCAGCGGCGGAAAGTCGGCAGTTTTTCTTGATCGAGATGGAACCATCAATGAACAGATGGGCTATATTAATCACCTCTGTCGTTTTCAACTTCTACCAGGGGCAGCTCAAGCGATTAAGAAACTCAATGACGCAGCTATTCCCGTGGTTGTTATCAGTAATCAGTCCGGCCTTGCCCGTGGCTATTTTCCGGAAGAACTGTTGCTTGCTGTACATGAAAAAATGAATACGCTGCTCGCAACAGCAGGCGCCCATGTGGATGGCATCTATTACTGCCCGCATCATCCAGAAGCTAAAGAGGAGAGGTTTCGAGCAAGTTGTAATTGCCGCAAGCCCAAACCTGGACTAGTACTGCAGGCCGCGGAAGAAATGGGTCTTGATCCACAGAGCTCCTATGTCGTTGGTGACAGATGGTCCGATATTAAAACAGCTGCCAACTGTGGGGCGACATCCATCCTGGTACGCACCGGGTATGGAAGGGGAGATGAACAGTATATCGGGCCTGAGCAGGAGATACAGCCGGATTTCAAGGCCGAGGATTTATTAGAGGCGGTAAACTGGATTTTGAGCAGGTAAGGAATGGTGATTTGATACTTTTGAACAAAGTAAGTCCCACTTCCGGGGGAGTTGTAAATCAGGTGCTGTCTAAAACGAAAGTCTGATATTGCCACTGTCCATCAACGCATCAGCACCGTGCGGCATTGTCAAATTATCTGCCCCATGTCCAATTGGAAAATTCCCCCACACAGGTATCCCTGAAGATTCAGTAAGTTCAAGGACTCGTTTCCATATTTCTTCATGAAAACGTATCTTCTCCAGACTATCCTGATCCTGATTCAATGAGAAGTCACCCAGGATGATTCCGGCTGGCTGGTTTATCTTGCCACTATGCCAAAGCTGGGTAAACATCCTGTCTAGCCGGTATAGCGGTTCTCCAACATCTTCCAGGAAAACTATATTCTGGCTCCAGTCTTGATCGATATCTGTCGCCAGTATGCTGATCAGACTGCTCAAATTCCCCCCAATAAGCTTTCCCTGTACCGGTGGACCATCACGCAGAACTTCGATGCGCCTGCTGTGGAGCGCTTTGTCCCATTTTCCTGTAAGACATGCATAAAAGTGCTGCAGACTTTCAGGACTGATTGAGGAGAGGCTTGTGAGCATGGGGCCATGAAGGCTTATCAGGTCATTTGTCTGATATATTGCGCTGTGCAGGACAGTAATATCAGAGAATCCAATTAGAAGTTTTCTCTCCTTTTTGATATCATCTGCGTTCAAAAAAGGAAGAAGACGCAGGGAGCCAAAACCACCTCGAACTGCCAACAGGGCAGATATTTCAGGATCAGCCCACATCTTGTGAAATTCAAGAGCCCGATTTGTATCGCTATCTGCGAGATACCCTCTGCCCGGCCAGAGATTCCTTGGAAGGCGCAGCTCAAACCCCATGTTCTGAAGGAGAGCAATGCCCTGTTCAAGGGGCTTAGTATCATGAATTTGACCTGCCGGAGCAATGATTCCAATGCAGTCGCCAGGTTCTAAGGACTTTGGAAAACGAGAACTATTCATCGTACTGTTTGTGGAAAAGTAGGTTTAGGCCATGAAGTGTCAGCATGGTATCGACCTCTTCGATGCATTTGCTGAAAGGGGCAATCAAATGGGCCATACCGCCAGTGGCAAGAACCTTCATTGGTTCACCGTTTGGACACAGTTCTTTGTGGATTTTTTCGGTAAGCCCATCAACCAGAGCACCATATCCATTTAAAATACCACTTTTCATGGCATCAACCGTGTTGGTACCAATAACCTGTGGTGGAGGCGTGGCCACGTCGATCCGAGGAAGTTTTGCAGTACGAGTGGAGAGGGCATCGAGAGAAATCGCAATTCCCGGAAGAATTGTTCCCCCGAGATATTCACATTTGGCAGAAACACAGTCAAAGGTTATTGCGGTGCCAAAATCAATAATGATAATATTTTGTCTGTACTGTTCCCAGGCGGCGATTGCATTGACCAGCCTGTCGGCTCCGACTTCTTCTGGATAATCTGTGAGCACTGTGATCTGTTGAGCAATACTTTTTGCTGACACCACTAAAAGGGGATTTGCGAGATGCTTTGAAAAATAAGAGTTGATACAGGCAATCCAGGATGATTCCAATGCCGGTACGACACTTGCCAGTATAACACCGTCAATATCAGCCTTATCCACCTCTGCCATGGAAAAAAGGGCATGGTAGCGTATAGCAAGCTCATCGTTTGGACGATCAGCGTCTGATTTTAAACGCCATTGGCCAATCAGTTTGTTTCCGTCAAAAAGTCCGGTTACTGTGTGGGTATTTCCAACATCGATTGTAAACAGCATAGGGTTTCCTGCGGCATGTTGAGCTTTTATCTTGTGAAAACTGATAATCCCTGTTAACTGCGAAGGACTCATTCTAATATATTAAAAAAGAAAACCATATAAAATAAGCTCGTAAAAATCTAAAACTATAGATGGAGAGTTTTTACAAAGCCATCATATAAAGCTATGTCTGATACCATACTTATCTATACAACATTTGAAGAAAAAGAAGAGGCTTTACAGCTTGGACGAATCCTTCTTGAAAAACGCTTAATTGCCTGTGCCCAAATCGATTCTCCCGTCGATTCACTCTACTGGTGGAAAGGGGGTATTGAACAGACAAAAGAATTTCGACTGTTAATGAAGAGTCAGCTGTCGTTATGGAAGGAGCTGGAGCAGGAAATCAAAATTCAGCACTCCTATGATACCCCAGAGATAGTTGCTGTTCCCGTATCGGCAATAAGTGATGATTACGAGAAGTGGCTGCAGGAGGCACTGCAAAAATGAGTGATGAACAGAAAAAACCTGAGAAAAAGCTATCCTATAGGGAAAGAAAACTCGGGAAATACGTATGCCATTGCTGTAAAAAAGAATTGCCTTACTGTTTAAGTTGTCCCTGTGGCTTTATGATTTGTGAGGAATGTTTTAAGGAAAACATATGGGGTATTTCCAATGGCCCCACCTGGATATGTCCCGATTGTGAACGGATCCGCATGACCTGATTTTTTACTCCTCTTCCAAAAAAGTGCTGATAATAAAACATTTCAATAAGTAAATGGAAGACTGAGTATAACTATTCATCGAAATAGAGTTTGAGTCCGAATTGTATAACGAATACGCTGGTAGGAAACTGGGGACATGACCCAATTCGTCTTTGTCTTTTGAATTGGGATCGTGTCCCCCGATTCCAATAACCCACATCATATGGCCACCACATATTTATTCATTCCAACCAATACGAGTATTCAATGAAATCGTTCTTTAGCCGATCACTGTTTTTTAGTATGGTACTGATTTTTATAGCTGCTGCCTGTTTCCATCCTGATCTTCCTGCCCCTCATTATCGTTCTCCTGCATTGGATCCACAGGACAGGATGATAGTTGAAAAAAAACTCGGTGATGTCCGTTATCTGAGCATTGAGGGTTTTGAACATATGAAGGTTGATAGATATTTGCTTGAACGCACCTTCGTATACGATAAGCTCCATGGTATTAACGAAAAAAAACAATTTGTACAAAGTTTTTTACAAGATGCTTTTGCCCTCAATGATAAAGTACTAACAGATGCTGCAAACCGATTACCTGAATCAGATCTCACCGCCTTTTTTAATTCGGTACCGTATCATGAGGAAGAAGAGTGGGACGACGATGACCTGATTTCTCCAAAAGTCGCAGGAGAGACCAGCAGAGAAAGGTTTATAAATACATATCGTAAACATGCAGAGAGAGAATTCAAAAAAGAATTGAACGGCCTGGCTTCTTTGCAGGAAGAAGAAAAAGTTGACGAATACTGGCACTATTTTCTGGGTAACGTTGAAGAGTCTATTCTCACCAGAGGACGAGGAGGCCGTTTGCTGGCAACGGCCCCCCTGGTTCCCGTTGTTTATGCGTGGATCTGGTATATAGCGCTTATCGAGGATAGGGACCCTCATATCCCTGCATTTACAGAGCGAACAGCATTCTATCCTGAAAAAGAAGCTGGCAAAGTTGATCCGGCTGATATTACTGACGATTGGACCCTCCTTGAATATTACGCTCCCGTATTTGTTTTGGAGAAGGCGGAAAGTCCAACCTATGCGGCTGATATTGATCGCTTTGGAGAGGTGTGGATGGATGGTGCTGATAGTATTGATGCCACTCCTCAGGTGAACAGCCAAAAGCCAACTGTCTATGCATATATTGATCAGGCCAAACAGGGCGAAGAGAGTATAAAGCAACTCGTGTATACTCGATGGTACTCAGAACATCCAAAACTTCGATCGTTTGATCCGGAAGCTGGCCATATGGATGGCTGGACCCTGCGAATCAGTTTGGATGCAAAGAATCGTCCTCTGCTGTTTGAATCCGTCGCTAATTGTGGTTGCTACTACAAGGTTTTCCCCACGGAGAAACTGGAGAACTGGAGCAGGGAAGACCACCCTGAAAAGCTTTCCGGAAAATCATTCCATCTTGAAAATGAAATTCCCGGTAAAATTGACGTTGTTATCCCGGAATTACTCTCTTTTCAGGACTATCCAACTCAAAAGGCAGTTGCCTATTATTCTGCAGGAAAACACCATCTTGAAACCATCAGGCCAATTGTCAGGATGGAACCGATTGATCTGATAGCACCGCGTGAATCCTATCAGTTGCTGTCCTACGATGTTCTCGAAAATCTCCCTTTTCATGATTACCGAATCAGTCTTTTTGATGAAAATGGTCTGGTAAGAAAGGCTCATCGCCCGGAATGTACCCTACTGGCTCCATCTGGACTCTTTCATGCTGGTCATCCACGGCAAAGAAATACCCAGATGATCTATTTCGACCAAGCTGTTTTTGGAGACCATAAACTGCTTGAGACATACTTACGATTACCGGATAGAGCTTTTTCCGGTACCAGGCAGTGAGGGGAACCTGAAAATACTTAGGGAGTGTTAAGAAATAACGTGTATTTTTTATTCATTCATTTACGGCAACCTCTGTCGTTTTTGAAGCAAATAAAGTCCAAGTTATTTGTTTACGACGGCTCAACGAGTGGAAAAAACAATATCTCCATACCATGCCATTGCCTGTTCCTCTGTGTTATCGGAGTCGGTCATAATCCCCACTCCTGAAATCATGGGGACATCGCTCGAGCCAAAAGCTGCATAATAGTCCGCCCGGATATCGCGATTTTCAGAGAGCCAGTTGTCCTTATTTTCTGCCCCTGTTTCCAGGGTGATTATTTTGATTCTATCCGTATAGGGGCTTTCTATGATTTCCCCCTGTACGCCATGGCTTGCCCATACATACACCAGGGAAGCAAGTGGCGGATACTTGCCATAATAATGCTTTATAGCTTCATACTTCAGAGTTTCCCACCAGGTCACCTTCGTGGAGTCATATGCAAAAATGATATATATTCTGGCTGGAGCGTCATCTGTGTTTTTGTTTTTCAAGTCTGCAGATTCTATAATGTTTTGAATTTTCCAACGAAAAGAGATAATGGGATTTCGTTCTGAATCAATGTTGATCTTGCGAATCAATGCCGAAGAACTTGCATTGCTTTTTGCCTGTATGACCCAGATACCTTCGTCGAGAACATGACTGTAGACGGTGTGATTTGGGACGCTTTTAAAGTAAAGCTCTCCCCAATGATTCGGTGATTCCACCTTTGGCGAATGTCCGGAGAAATTTCCAGCCACAAGCTGTTCCCCAGCGAAAGAGATACCTGGCAGGAAAAAAACGAAAGCAATGTATAGACGGTGAAAGAAGATGGGCATTATTTTTCAGCTTGAAGAGGGTGCTGTTCTATAGTCGACTATCAAAAATTAACAAATTAGTTTCCATTCACCATGCTATTGAACGGAACACTATTTATCCGGAATCGGGGCACACGATCCCAATTCAAAAGACAAAGACGAATTGGGTCATGTCCCCAGTTTCCTACCAGCGTATTCGTTATGCAATTCCGGCTCAAACTCAATTTCGGTGAATAGCAACTATGTCGAGAATCAACTAAAAAATTGCCTTTCTATGTTTATTTAATCCCATAATTTTCTTGCCATGGTGTGCCATTTTGGGCCATAGCATTTAAAATCCGTAATAACTTTTTAATGCAAGCAACCATTGCCACATTATGATGCTTCCCTTTCCCCATTAAACGATCATAAAAGGATTTAATCGCAGGGTTAT
>Ga0207996_1002794_pt1 | contig 10076 bp, 10 predicted proteins | sample AntAceMetag02UKG_FD_184773 | JGI IMG/M metagenome (GOLD analysis project Ga0207996, IMG submission 184773) | Saline lake microbial communities from Ace Lake, Antarctica - Antarctic Ace Lake Metagenome 02UKG (SPAdes) (version 2) | ecosystem: Environmental > Aquatic > Non-marine Saline and... | reverse complement strand
GTTCTGTGAGGGGTGTTGAAGTCGAAGCATAAGACAGAATAATGTGACACTCTCCAAACCGAAAGGGGAGAGTAACAGGGAACACAAAGCATGTCTAAGTGTGACGGCCATATTATATCTACTCGACCAGAACTCCGTCACATAAAAAAGTATACTGTCCTATCTATTAGCCTACTTGCCGTAATCTAATATTAATGCATTAAATTGTATTGCCTGTTCAATTGTATAGATAATTTTAAACTCTTGACAAAAGCATACATATGATGTATAATTACCTTATAAAAAACACTAATGAATAACTACACTTGGGCTGATGTTATGGAAAAAATAATAGCTGATCGAGTTGCTAGATGGAAAAACAAATTAATCGATTTAACAAAAAGAAATCGATTAGTAAACTTTAAGCCCACCAAAGTCACTACCGTACGAATTGTCGATGAGCAACCACCTGAGGTTTTTGCAACTTTAGTAACGAAATTGAAATCAATGGATTTTCTCTCCATACCTGAAAGTGAGGAGGAAGGAGAGGATGAAGAAACTGAAGGCGTGGAATCTGTAGAGGAAGACAAGATTGAGACACAGACAAAAAAATTTAAGAAATACAACAAAGATAATTTAGAAGCAAAGCACATAGATATTCATTTACAAACAAACCTAACAACAGGGCAATTAGCAAAAAATCTCTTTCGAATACATTCTTCTGCTGCTTCAGTGATGGAGGAGCAAGGGTACAACGTTTTGTTTCTTGCTGTAGGTTTCCTGGAATGGTATGAATCTGCTAGTTCTGATGTAAAAATAAAATCACCGTTAGTTCTTATCCCTGTCGAGCTTACCCGTCAATCTGTTAAAGGTGTTTATAAAGTTAATTATAATGATGAGGCTATTTTACTAAATCCTGCCTTGAGGCAAAAACTAACACTTGATTTTGGTATAAGTTTAGATGATCTAGATGATGATGTGGAAAAAATTGATTTATTAAAGGTGTTTAGCGAGATACAGGATAAGGTTAAACATGAGGAAAGATGGAGTATTACCAATGATATATTCTTAGGATTGTTTTCTTTTGCAAAATTTATGATGTATAAAGATTTAGAAGCGCATTTTGGAAGCGTTCTGGGGAATGATGTTATTCAAACTATATGTGGCCAGGAAATTCACAATAGGGAGTCATTAGATTCGCTATGTTCTTGGGACGAATTAAAGGAAGAAATAAAACCTCAAAAAACTTTTCAAGTGTTAGATGCAGATTCAAGTCAACAAAGAGCAATTGCAGTTGTAAAAAAGGGTAATAACCTAGTTATTGAAGGCCCCCCAGGAACAGGGAAATCACAGACAATTGCAAATATTATTGCTGAACTTTTATCTGAAGGGAAAAAAGTATTATTTGTCAGTCAAAAAATAGCTGCTTTAGAAGTAGTAAAGAATAGACTTGAGGCAGTTGGGCTGGGAGACTTTTGCTTGGAGTTACATAGCAGAAAAGCTAATAAAAAAAGGGTTATTGAAGAACTTGCTGAAAGCTTGAGGAAACCAAAGCCACCAGATCATAAACATGACCAGGATTTATTGAAATTGGAGAATTTGAAGGAGGAATTAGGTGATTACGCAAGAGATGTCGGGACACCTTTCGGGGCTTTAGGAATGTCTCCTTATAAGGCGATGGGTATTATTTCTTCCATGACAGAAATACCCGATTTAGAATTTATTTTCAAAAATGTTGAACAATGGGATGAAAAAAGATTTTTACTGGGACGTGAGCTGCTAGAGAAACTGAGTGTAAATTTAAGTCATATAAACAATCCTATGCTGCACCCCTGGTATGGCACAAAGCTTACAACAGAATTTTCTTATCCAGAAAAAATAAAGATTAAAGAGTTAATGAACTCGGTATATGAGGTAAATAAAAAACTGCAAAACAATATTCAGCAACTTGTAGAAGCAAGTCATTTTAAAAAACCAGATACGTATAGAGAAATCGAGGATCTTTTAGATGGTACAAGTGTTTTAGCTGCTTTGCCGGCTACAGCTATAGAGCTCATGAAAAATTCCATTTGGACTGAATTGTCAGTAAAAATATATGACATTGTAAACGATGTTAAGAGCTTTTGCGATTATAAAGAGTGGGCAAGAGATAAATATGACTTATCAATTCTTGAAGAAGATGTTGGGGTCATTCTGAAAGAGTGCAAAGATTGTAGCGAAAAATATCTTTATTTTTTATCTCCTTCTTTTCTTAAAAATAAAAGAAAAATTAAACCGCACAAGAATAAGAAATACAAACCTAAGTATGTAGAAATTATTGAGGATTTAAAGAAAATATGTGAAGCAAAAAAGCGGGCAGAAAACATCGATGTTTCCGACGATTTTGGAGGTGAAATCTTTGGTGATTTATGGGTAGCTAGAGATTCAGACGGTAGCCAATTAGAAAAGTTTTCAAAATGGGTTGTCAGATTTCATAAGCATATTGAAGAGGGCCATTTTACAGAAGATATATTTAGCATGGTTATGAATAGAGAACTTGATGTAAAAGAGATAAATATTTTGAGAAAAGATCTTATTAGAGATAGGGAGTTGCACCAGAATATTGTAGAAGAATATTTCAATCACATTAAATTCGATATTTCCGACGGATTGAATAGCGATTTATTTAGTTATCCACTCGAATCACTAGATAAGAAGATAACGGGTATGGCCGAAAGCATTGAAAGTATTGGTATATGGATAGCTTATCAGGATTCATTGAAAAGATGTCATGAATTTGGATTTGAAGATTTCTTAAGTATTTGCGAAAAACATAATATTTCCCACGAACAGTTTTCGGATACATTTAAATGTCAATTTTTAAGGTGTTGGATAGATGCCGCATTTTATGAAAGGAAATCTTTAAGACAGTTTTTAGGAATGAATCACGAGCGTTTAATAGAGCAATTTCGTGAGTATGATTCCAAGCAAATCGATTTAGCAAAAGTCCGTTTAAAACATAGACTAAGTGGGAAAGTTGATGCTTCGTGGGAAGGTTCTTCAGGTTCTGAACGTGGAATTCTGGATAGAGAGTCTCGTAAGAGAAGAGCTCATAAACCTCTTAGAAAATTATTTAAGGAAATACCAAATATTTTATGTGATTTAAAACCTTGTTTGATGATGGGGCCACTTACTGTCTCCCAGTTTTTAGACCCTTCATTATATAACTTTGATTTAGTAATATTTGACGAAGCAAGTCAAATTCCCCCTGAAGATGCAATAGGAGCAATTATTAGAGGTAATAATGTAGTTGTTGCTGGAGATAATAAGCAGTTACCTCCTACGAGTTTCTTTGAAGCAGCAGTTATGACTCCGGAAGATGATGATGAGGAAATGGATGGTTATAAAAAAACAGATCTAGATAGCATTTTAGACGAATGTGCCACGTCAGGATTTCCTGAATGTATGTTGATGTGGCATTACAGGAGCAAACATGAGCATCTTATAGCTTTTTCCAACAAGCATTTATATAGCAATAGTCTGTATACTTTTCCGAGCATGGAGCAAGAATCTGAAAAGTTTGGAATCAAGTTTCATTACTTGCCTGATACCCGTTATGAGCGTGGTAAGGTAGGAGCAAACTTTGATGAAGCTAGAGAAATTGCCAAGGCTGTATTTGAACATTACAGGAACAATCCGGATAAAAGTTTAGGAGTTGGGACCTTTAGTGTTAGACAAAGATTTGCAATAGAAGATGCAGTTGAAGAACTGCGCAAAGATGATCCTACTCTGGAAGAGTTTTTTAATGAAGATAGGGAAGAGCATTTCTTTATAAAAAATCTAGAAACCATACAGGGGGATGAGAGAGATATTATTTTTATAAGTGTAGGATACGGAAAAAATCCATCAGGGACTCTACCAATGAATTTTGGCCCATTAAATCAATCAGGTGGAGAGAGAAGGTTAAATGTTCTTGTTACAAGGGCAAGAGAAAAAGTCGAGATATTTTCTTCAATAAGAGGCAGTGACTTTGATTTAAGCAAGACGAACAGTGATGGAGTTCATCTATTTAAAAAGTATTTAGATTTTGCTGAAAAAGGTGAATCTGTATTAACTCAAGATATATCAGAAGATTATGATGCGGTTGCAGATTCTCCATTTGAAGAAGCAGTATATGATGCTTTAACTAGGAAACACGTTAAGGTAAAAAAACAAATAGGTTGTTCCGGGTATAAAATAGATTTAGCTGTGGTTGACAGAGACAAGCCAGGAGAATTTATATTAGGGATCGAATGTGATGGCGCAACTTATCATTCGAGTAAAACAGCTCGAGATAGAGACAGATTAAGACAGCAAGTTCTTGAACAACTTGGATGGAACATATATCGCATATGGTCAACAGATTGGTTTAAAAACCCAAAACAAGAACTAGAAAAAGCTTTAGATGCGATAGAAAAAGCTCAGAATAGAGTATTTAAAAAAAAAGTCTGAGCAAAAAAGAGTATGAAATAGAGTATGCTCATCCATATGAAATGCCCAATCTATTATCCAAGCAAGTAGCTTCATATGAAATTACTACAATAGGAACAATTAACTCTCGTGATTCTCTTTATTTTTACAATGCTATTACCATAACAGAAATAGCAGAAAAACTAGAATTAGTAGTGAATACCGAGGGACCAATTCACAAAGATGAGGCATTTCGCAGAGCAGCACGGTTCTGGGGCTTTAACTCTGTGGGTAGAAGGATTAAAGAAAAATTGGAAAAAGCTGTTAGTAAATTGAAAAGATTCGAAGACATCAAGGTGAAAGATAAATTTTATTGGCCGTATACTATGGAGGTTCCAAAAATCCGGAACAGAGAAGGAGTGGAGGGTATAAGTAAAAAAATCACCTCAATATGCCACGAGGAAATAGGAGAAGCTTCACTTTTTGTATTGAGTATGGAGTACGGTATTCCTGAGCCTGATTTGATAGTGCAAACAGCTAAAGTTCTGGGATATAGGAGAGTAACGGAAGAGATTAGCGAGCACATGGCGAAGAGTATTAATAAATATAAAATCTCTGGTCATATAATTAATAAAGGGGACAAGCTATTATTTAATCAAGAGAAGACATATGAGAAAAAAAATGAACAGGTAGAGGTTGTTGAGCCGCCGGCCGATGCCTCGGAAGTAATAGAAGAGTTTTGTATTGAAAAAGTGATACGAGAGGCAATAAATAAGAAAAGATCCATAAGTATTGAATATAACTCTCCATTAAAAGGGAAGTCAACTCGGACAATTGAACCTTTAAAATTGGATGGAAAATATGTTAGAGCATATTGTCATTTAGTTGATGCAAATAGAACCTTTAGAATCGATAGAATTAAAAGGATAGAACAGTATTATTTTTATTCCTAAACATTGTGAAGTTGTTCATGAATGGACCAGATGAGTTTTTACGAGTATGATGTCGTTATAGGCTAAGATGAAGTCATATATTATAAATTCGGGATAGTAATTCTTATTAAAGAAGATGACGGTAATTAATCTGAGGTGGATGAAAATATAGAGGAAGAAGTAGTTGAGAAAGAACTCATACTATCTCGAACGTTGAATAAAAAGAAGATCAATTTATGTCTATTATATGCGGGTTTCCAAAACGAAAAAAATACATTGCGCTATGATCCAAAGATAAAAAACGCGATACACACATGAGTATCTGTTAATGTAATGAATGAAGAAATGACGTTAAGAGGGTAATGCAGTTTTTGCCACATGCTTGTAGGTAAAAAAGAACTTTAAGAAAAATGGAATACTTATAAGTAATAGTTACAAATAAAAATAAGGGAGGGCTTTAATAATGAAAGTGAGTGATATTGCTGTGAAAGTAATGCCAGACGATAATGATAGAATATCTTTTGCAATTAAGGCTTTAGTTGGGAATGATTCTGATGATACAGAGGTTCTTGTTGAGTTACAAGGGCTAGATAGTGACGGTTTTGAAGTCTATACACTTCTTCTGGAAGGAGAAATTCCAATCGGTGGAAGCAAAGTGCTGACTACCAAAGAGGATTATATTGAAAAAGATTTGTTTGATCAAATAGCAGAATGGCAAGTAAAATGAAACATAACAATTCAAGCGTGGGTGAAAGGAAAAGGGGGCACACCTATTAAGAGTGACTTTATAAACATTTAAACACCCGATATCAAAGAAGATGTTTTGGGTATCAAGTGGGGTGATCGGAGTTGCTTCGCCTAAGTTGCATTAGTATTTAAAAAAGATCTCTATTTAGACTTTGAAAAAATGGGGTCAGGTTTTGAATTGTGAAATAAATATTTACTTATAGATATCAGAGGTAGGCAATATGGCTATTATAATTTTAATTCTAATTGCAGTGTTGATTCTTTATATACTCTATAAAATATATATGAGAACTGTAGAATGGATTTTAGAACCACTGAGTGAATATATGCAAGATAAGGATGCTGAACGTTTTGCAGTAAATGAAAGAGAGGATGAAGATGATGAAGAGCAGGTCGAGCTTCCTCGTGCGTTAAGAAATAAAAAAGACCAACTGATCCATACTATATGCAACTGTCCGAAATGTAAAAAGAAGACAGCTTATTATGATCCAAAGATAAAAAGAACGCGTTGCACAAGTTGTGAATGGGTTGATATGATCGATTCGGAAATGACATTGGAACAGTATTATAATTGTTATCATTCGCTCATAGATAAATCAGAGCTCGTTGAAAAAGCGGAAGTAGTGCTGGATGGACTCGACAAGCCTGTGTATTTACCAAAATCTTTATTAGAGAAAGCCAAGAAGAAACCTCAAAAATTGCCCAATAGTAATTTATGGATTTATAAAGACTATATTTTTTCATGTAGACCTACAGGAGAAAAGATAAAAGAAATATTTGGGTGTGAGAATTGAGCAATTAATATAACCAAGGAGTGATTTATGGCTTCAAAAAAGAAAGAAGCGCCAAAAACAAAGAGAAGTGTTGTTGTTCATAAGAAAGATATTAATGTAGATAATATTTATCAGATGTTGAATGTTGTTGAGAATAATATTCAGGAATTGACTAGGATGTTTAGTGAGCTCCCGGATAGTAACCATCGAGATGTTGGTGGGCGAATGAAACCGACAACCAAACAAATAGAAATAGCAAAACAAATCAAAAGAGCTCAGGCAAGGGCAGATAGATTAATGAGAATAATTGAGAAACAAGGGTTGTGAAATATATAAAAAAGAATCTTATGACCTAAAAGTAAGTTAGATATTAATGGTTAGCAATAAAGGAGTAAGATCATGGCAATGAAAAAATGTAAAGAATGTGGCAAAGAAGTCAGTTCAAAAGCTGAGGCGTGTCCAAATTGTGGCGCGGTTTTGAAAAAGAAAACAGGATGCTTGACCTACATTGTGGCAGGGTTATTACTCCTTTTTCTTATTGGTGTGATATTTTCAATAATGGAAGAAAGCACAACTTCTTCTTCCAAGCCAAAAGCAGGATTAAAACTTCCAAGCTTAGGAAAGCAAATTGTGACATATGACGAGTACAAGCAAATTAAAAATGGCATGTCGTACAGACAAGTTGTTAAAATTATAGGTGCCGAGGGAGAAGAAATATCTAGTAACAAAATGGATGGTGTTCCTGGAGTTATGAAATCCCTTGTTACTGTTATGTATCAATGGGTGAATAACAATGGAAGTAATATGAATGCAATGTTCCAGAATGACAAACTTATCCAAAAGGCGCAGCTTGGATTGAAATAGGGAATCAATGGCCAATAAAAAGCTCTGGCGGATATTTGCACCTAGTGCCGTTGAGTTTAGTTGTTAGCGTAACGAAAAATAATTAATAATTTTGGGAAACAAAAAATGAATCAACAACAGATTGTTAAGGATGTTCATGAAATCAACAAGAGAGTCTGTTTTAATTTATGGAATGTTGCTAATGTTAACAGCAAATTAAATAGTCTATCACCACACCTAATATTCCCACAGAAAAGAAGTGGCAAAATACGTATAAGCGAACAAGAAGCCAGAGTGTTATATTGCAGTGTGCTAAATAATTTAAATTATTTCTATTCGATGGAGACCCCAACGAAGAATGTGTACCAGCAAAAAGGGCAAACCCCAGTGAGTGCATCTACTGATTTAAGTATGTTCATCAATAGTGGTAATGCATTTGAGAAAGTGGTTAATGTTGAGTTTAAAGCCCATAACCCTAAGGTTGAAGATATTAGAAAAGATATTGAAAAGCTTATAAGAGAAAATATATATGGAAATTGGTTCCATACTTTAAAAAACATCGGCAATAAAACTATTCCAACATTATTTGATAAATTTAAAGATTCATTTCAGAAATGTTCTAAAAATATAACTAAAAAAGTATCTTTTGTGTTTTGTTTTTGTGTGCTTGAAAAGAAATGGGCATGCACAAAAGAGTTTAGCTTTGATCCAAGCCATGATGATTTATCAGCTTATATCAATGATTTCTTTGATCTTAAATATTCAGCAACAGCAAAATCAGCCTCTGTCAAAATCAATAAACTCAAGGGTTGGACATTGGTTGGAAAGAGACCAGAGAATAACACGCAAACTATTTAGAGATATACGATAGACTTTATAAGTGAAAAACCAAGACATAAAGGTAATTTTTCTAAAAATGGTGTGTTTGTTGAAATACAATTTGGTAATTCACCGACAATTTATAGAGATTATTACAAATTTCATTATGGGTTTGCCAAAAAACTGTTAACTCTCGCAGTTTTGATTGTGCCTACAGATCCTATTAAATTTTTCCCAAAACGTAACCCAGGCAGTATAAGCAACATGGCTTCATTTGAATATGCTTTAGAACATTTCTCTTCACTCACGATCCCTGTTCCTGTCCTGCTAATAGGTCTTTTGCCTTCCAAATAATGTAATAGAATTTATCAGTAATCGGTCCCGAGAAGAGCGGACAGTAAAAAAAATATAAGATATTACTTGTAATATAACTAGTAATATGTATAATGGCGGGACTGTTGTTTTTTGGAAAATTAGGCAAGTCTATTTGTAGAAAACGTAAGTCTACAAACAAATTAACAATTTAGAAGGAGGATAAATGAGTTCTGAAAGAAAAAGTAAAATAAAGCTAATACATTGCTTGCTAGTGTGTGTATTCCTTGTATCGGGTTGCGCATCAGCTAGTTATCAAAGGAACCAGGTTCAGGATGATTCAGGTGACAGAGTCACTGTTGGGACTGTTCAAAGAAAAATTGCAATAGGAATGAGTTCTGCGGATGTAGCGCAGGTATTAGGATCCCCAAATGTTGTTTCAACTGACGAGGAGAGAAGAGAAGTATGGTTATACGATAAGGTTGCCACAGATGTTGTATATTCAGATAGTGCTGCAGGAATAAAATTTTTAACCATTGGTAGATCTGGAGCAGTATCAACCAATCAACGAACATTAACCATTATTATTAAATATGATAAAAATGGTAAGGTGCGTGATTTTGCTTATCATACCTCACGATTTTAGGAGAGAATAATATGTTAAGGGTATTTGTATCAAAGAAGTTGTATCTAATTGTTTTATTGTGCACAACTCTAGTCGGTTGTGCTGGAGCGCCAAAGGGTTTTTTGAAGCCAACTGAAGGATATTTGGAAAAGCGGCAGTTACAGATGAGGCAATATGACACAAAAGATGAAGAGAAAATTATTATGGCTGTTGCTGGAGTTCTTCAAGATTTAAGTTTTACGTTAGATGACAGTGAGACTAAATTAGGACTAGTGATTGCATCAAAAAAAGCTGATGCAAAGAATGCGGGGCAAATTGCCGGTGCCATGTTATTAGATGTCATGTGCGCTTTTGGAGGGACTTATTCAAATATTTCTTCAACAGTAGATTCTGTGCAACATATCAAGGCCTCTGTAATTGCTAAACCCAGTCTTGAGGGGAACAGAACTGTAGTTCGGGTCACTTTTCAGCGTGTGATTTGGAATGCAAGCAACCAGATTAATAGAGTAGAGTCTATTAATGACCCTGAAGTGTATCAGAAATTTTATGAAAATCTATCAAAAGCAATATTTTTGGAGGCGCATAGCGTATGAAGAAATTCAATACTTGTAACTTAAT
>Ga0207996_1002793_pt1 | contig 10076 bp, 6 predicted proteins | sample AntAceMetag02UKG_FD_184773 | JGI IMG/M metagenome (GOLD analysis project Ga0207996, IMG submission 184773) | Saline lake microbial communities from Ace Lake, Antarctica - Antarctic Ace Lake Metagenome 02UKG (SPAdes) (version 2) | ecosystem: Environmental > Aquatic > Non-marine Saline and Alkaline... | reverse complement strand
AAACCCTTAAAAAAACAGCCAAAATCAAGGGCTTTCGTCCGGGCAAAACCCCCCGTTCGGTTCTGGAGAGAATGTATAAGAAGGATGTAAACGCCGATGTCTCATCCAAGCTCATCCAGACCTCTTTTGTGGAAGCCATCAGGGAGACCGGGCTTAACGTTCTGGGAACCCCCGATATCGAGCCCCCTGAACTGCAAAGCGGGCAATCCTACGCGTATGACGCGGTCGTGGAGATCCAGCCTGAACTTGCAGATGTTGATTTCAAAGGTCTTGAGCTGGAAAAGACAATGTACCAGGCCAGTGATGAAGAACTGGAAAACCAGCTTAAAATGATGCAGAAAAACATGGCGTCTCAGCAAACCGTTAAAGAGGAGCGCCCTGTCAAGGATGGTGATTTCGTATTGATCGATCATGAGGGGTTCAAGGACGGAGAGCCTTTTGCCGAAACCGGGTTTACGGAAAATTTCACCATGAAAATCGGTGACGGCCAGATAGCCAAAGATCTTGACGACAAACTGATCGGCATGGTTGCCGGCGAAACCCGTGACGTTGAGGTCGCCCTGCCCGAGGATTATTTTAACGACAAACTGGCCGGCCTCACCATAACCTTCAAGGTTAAACTAAATGAAATCCGGGAGCAGATTCTGCCGGAAATCGATGACGAACTCGCCAAAAAAATGGGGCAGTATGAAACCCTGGATGAACTTAAAAAGACCATTCATGAGAATCTTCAACAGGGCTATGACAAACGGTCCGAACAGGAGATAAACGAACAAATTTTCAAAACCCTGATCAGCCAGCAGGAATTTGAAGTCCCGGAAATCCTGATCCAGGCGGAACTGGACAATATTATCGCAGAGGCGGAACGTTCTTTCCAGCAGTATAACAAATCCTTCGAAGAAATGGGAATGTCAAGAGATGCTCTGGCCGGAGAGTATCATGAAACAGCCGAAAAACAGGTTCGCCGCTACCTGATCCTGAACAAAATCATCGGGCAGGAAAAACTTGAGGTATCCGACACCGATCTTGAAAACGGTTACCAGGAAATGGCGGATAATTTCAAACACCCGGTTGAGGAAATTAAAGAATTTTACAAACAAAATGGGGACAAGCTGGAAAATTTCAAGCATTCTTTACTTGAAAAACAAACCATCGGACTTATAATTGAAGAAAGCACTGTAACGGAAGTGAAACCGGAAAAGCTGCCTCCGGAAGTCCCCGGGGAAAACGATTCCGAAGAAACAGAGCCAAAAGAGGAAACAACGGAATAAAATTCCGTACGGTAAAACAGATTTAACTTTACATAGAGGAGAACCCAGCCAATGCCATTGGTTCCCATGGTCATAGAACAAAGCAGCCGGGGCGAGCGGGCGTATGATATTTATTCGCGACTGCTCAAGGACCGGATTATATTTCTCGGCACCGCCATAAATGACGAAATTGCCAATCTTCTGATTGCCCAGCTCTTGTTTCTGGAATCGGAAGATCCGGAAAAAGACATCAATTTTTATATTAATTCTCCCGGCGGCATCGTGACCTCCGGACTGGCCGTATATGACACCATGCAATATATCAAATCGAATATCGCCACGGTTTGTCTGGGGCAGGCCGCCAGCATGGGTGCGCTCCTGCTGGTCGCAGGCGCAAAGGGCAAACGGTATGCCCTTCCCAACGCCCGGATCATGATCCATCAGCCCATGGGCGGATATCAGGGCCAGGCATCCGATATCGCTATTCAGGCCAAAGAAATACTGCGAATGAAAGATACACTGAATAATATCCTGGTGCTCCATACCGACAAACCCCTTGCCCAGATTCAGGAAGACACGGATCGTGATTTTTTCATGTCGAGTAAGGAGGCCAGGGAATACGGTATTATCGACAACGTCATCGTAAGCCGGGAGGATCTGGACGAACTGACTGAAACGGAGACAAAAAAATGACAAAAAAAGGGATTGATGGGGACAACCTTTTCTGCTCATTTTGTGGAAAAAGCCAGAAAGAGGTTAAAAAGCTGATCGCCGGCCCTGCGGTTTACATCTGTGATGAGTGCATTCAATTGTGCAGTGAAATCATAGAAGAGGAAACTGAAAAAAACAGCGACGATGTCAACCAGACCCTGACGCCCAGGGAAATCAAGGAGATGCTGGATGAGTATGTAATCGAGCAGACCGCCGCCAAAAAGATTTTGTCCGTTGCCGTCTACAACCATTACAAGCGTCTGGATACCCTGGTCAATACGGGTGATGTGGAAATCCAGAAAAGCAACATTCTGCTCATCGGGCCCACCGGTTGCGGCAAGACCCTTCTGGCCCAGACCCTGGCCCGGTTTTTAAATGTTCCCTTTACCATAGCCGATGCCACGAGCCTCACCGAAGCCGGATACGTGGGCGAGGATGTGGAAAACATTATCCTGGCATTGCTCCAGAATGCCGACTACGATGTGGAAAAGGCCAAACGGGGCATTGTCTATATCGATGAGATCGACAAAATCGCCGGAAGGTCCGACAACCCCTCCATCACCCGGGACGTGTCCGGTGAAGGTGTTCAGCAGGCCCTGCTGAAAATCATCGAGGGCACCACCGCCAGTGTACCGCCCAAGGGCGGACGGAAGCATCCACAGCAGGATTTTGTCAAGGTAGACACCTCCAACATTCTGTTTATCTGCGGCGGTACCTTCAACGGTCTGGAACAGGTGGTCAAACGGCGGCTCGGAGAAAAGGTCATGGGATTCGGTGCCAATATCTTCAAACAGACTGAGAAAAATATCGGTGAGCTTTTAGAACTTATACGGCCGGAAGATTTGATCAAATTCGGTCTTATCCCCGAATTTTTGGGACGGTTGCCGGTGATTGCCACTTTAGGAGAGCTGAATGAAGCCTCCCTTATCCGAATCCTTACCGAGCCGAAAAACGCCCTGGTCAAACAGTATGAAAAACTGTTTGAGATCGAAGGGGTCAACCTCCGATTCACCGACAGTGCCCTGGCTGCAATTGCCAAGGGCGCTACCAAACGTAAATCCGGTGCCAGAGGGCTGCGTGCAATTATGGAAACCGCATTGCTTGATATTATGTACACAATTCCTTCTCTTGAAAACGTCAAGGAATGTGTCGTTGGTGAAGATGTGGTGCTAAACGATGAGGAACCCATCCTTCTGTATGAACAAACGAAAAAACAGGCATCCTGAAACCGTCTAAATCGGACTTTTTACGAAATTATCAAAGGTTAACAGAGTAATAAAATGGTTGATTTACCGAAAATATTCAAACCTGAAAAATCCGACTCATCCGCCACATTGCTGCCGCTGCTGCCGCTTAGAGATATCGTCGTGTTCCCCCATATGGTGGCACCGCTCTTTGTCGGACGGGATAAGTCCGTCAATGCCCTTGCATATGCCATGAATAAGGATAAGCAGGTTTTTCTGGCCACCCAGGAAAAGGCAAACGTCGACGAGCCGAATGAGAAGGACATCTGCATGGTCGGCACCATCAGCACCGTGCTTCAATTGCTGCGGCTGCCCGACGGCACTGTCAAGGCACTGGTGGAAGGCAAGGCCCGGGCCCGGATCAAACGATTTGTTAAAAACGAGACATTTTTTCAAGTAGACGTCGAACCGATTGCCGAGCAAAAACTGACAATGGCCGAAGCCGTAGCCCTCAACCGGGCTATCATTGATGGGTTTAAAGAATATGCCAAGCTGAATAAAAGCATTTCCAGAGATCTTGTCAACCGCATGGAAACCATTTCAGAACCTTCAAAACTGGCAGACAGCGTAATGGCCCATTTCAACTTCAAAATCAACGAGAAGCAGCGTCTGCTTGAAACAGAGTCCCTGAAAGACCGCCTGACTAATCTGCTGCACCTGATCAAGATGGAGATTGACATTTTTAAGACGGACCAAGAGATCAAGGGCCGCGTCAAATCTCAGATGGAAAAAACCCAGAAGCAATATTATCTGAATGAGCAGATGCGCGCCATTAAAAAAGAGATGGGCGCCGAGGAAGACCCCAGGGATGAACTCCGGGAGCTTGAAAAACGAATCAAGCGCAAGCGCATGTCCCGGGAGGCGGCAAAAAAAGCCCGTCAGGAATTTAAAAAACTCAAGCTCATGACCCCCATGTCGGCTGAAGCTACCGTTGTGCGCAACTATATCGACTGGATCATCAGCCTGCCCTGGTTTGATCGCAGTCGTATACGCAATAATATCGATGAGGCCGAAACCATACTCAATGAGGATCATTACGGGCTGGAAAAACCCAAAGAACGGATTCTCGAATATCTGGCCGTCCAGACGTTGATTAAAAAGGTGCGGGGCCCGATTCTCTGCCTGGTGGGCCCGCCGGGCGTCGGCAAGACCTCCCTGGCTAGTTCGGTGGCCCGGGCCACCGGTCGTAAATTTATCCGGCTCAGCCTTGGAGGTGTCCGGGACGAGGCGGAAATCCGCGGGCATCGCCGCACATATATTGGCGCCATGCCCGGCAAGATCATTCAGTCGCTGAAAAAATCGGGGGTAAACAACCCCGTATTCTGTCTGGACGAGGTGGACAAGATGAGTATGGATTTCCGGGGCGATCCTTCCGCGGCCCTGCTCGAAGTCCTTGATCCGGAGCAGAACTTCAGCTTTAACGATCATTATCTGGATATCGACTATGACCTGTCGGATATCATGTTCATTACCACGGCCAACGCCCTGCCGGATATCCCGCTTCCGCTTCAGGACCGGATGGAGATTATCCGGCTGCATGGATATACGGAATATGAAAAATGCAATATCGCCAAACAATTTCTGGTTCCCAAGCAGATCAAGATGAACGGTCTGGAACCTATGGATATACGGTTTTCTAAAAATGCAGTCCTTACCATTGCCCAGCGCTATACCCGCGAGGCCGGTGTCAGAAACCTGGAACGCGAAATCTCTTCGGTATGTCGGAAGATTGCCCGCAGCGTTCTTAAAAACAAGGACCGGACAGTGTTCAACGTTACGACCAAATCGATTAAAAAATACCTTGGACCGCCGCGTTTCAAGAAAAGTCAAATCGAGGAAAAAGACATGATCGGTATCGTGACCGGTCTGGCATGGACCTCAGTGGGCGGGGAACTGCTGTGCATCGAAACGCTGATCATGCCCGGTACCGGCAAGCTCCTGGTGACCGGCAAACTGGGCGATGTGATGAAGGAATCGGCCCAGGCAGCCTTGAGTTACGTGCGCTCCCGCTCCGAACGACTGATGATTGACAGCGATTTTCATGAAAAAAAGGATATTCACATCCATATTCCCGAAGGCGCAATCCCCAAGGACGGCCCCTCGGCGGGGATATCCATGTGTACCTCCCTGGTATCGGCCCTGACCCGGCGTCCGGTTTACCGGGATATTGCCATGACAGGCGAGATCACGTTGCGCGGGCGGGTTCTGCCCATCGGTGGTCTAAAGGAAAAAATTCTGGCCGCACATTCCGGAGGCATCAGGAAAATTCTGATCCCGGAGGAAAACGAAAAAGATATCAAAGACATCCCGGTTACTATTTCCAAAGAACTGGATATCGTGACCATTAAACATATGGACGAAGTGCTGGGCCATTCACTGATCGTCAACAAAGGTGAATGCCTTTTCCGGCAAAGCGATATGACCTTTGATAGCGTGCCAGGCAGGGATGTGGATCAGCAAACCGCACTGCACTGATTAAAAACATCAAATAAGCTGATTTTTGGCTTGACAATGTCTTTGGGAATTGATAGCAAAAGCATTCTTTGATGATACATCAAAGAATGCTATATCAAATTGAGGGCGGGTAGCTCAGTTGGGAGAGCATCGGCCTTACAAGCCGAGGGTCACAGGTTCAAGCCCTGTTCCGCCTACCAATCAATTTGAGAATAGAAGATAATATCCGGGGGCGTAGTTCAGATTGGTTAGAACGCCGGCCTGTCACGCCGGAGGTCGCGAGTTCGAGTCTCGTCGCTCCCGCCACTTTAATGAAAGGGCTTAAGAGAAATTCTTAAGCCCTTTTTTAATGCCCCAAGAATACCGCTCCCCACACTATTCCCCACACCCAAGATGACAATCCAGGTTAATCCAGGTAAAATTTTTTCAAAAAATCGCTGTCATGCTGCATTCATCAAACCATCCTTCTAACCACCCAGAACACCGCGTACCCGACGCCGAACCCCAAAGGCAACATGATTCATGGTCGGCACAATGGGGTCTCTTTAAATTTCCAGGCAAAGATTCCCACTGCCAGGATGCCAAATACAGCGCCTATGATTTTGGGGATCATGATTTATACCTTATCATTGTCTGGATCATATAAACGATATTTGCCCTTATCTACCCACCAATATCTGTCCTCTCCACCTGGATAGTGGTGTCTTGATGTATGGCCAACACAGTCTGATATGATTTGGCATCCAACCGTTGATTTATTAAAATTCGGAAATCGTTTTAGGACCACTTGTGTTACTTCCTTGGGTGAAAAAATATAGCTGAGATCATTATTGGTGATTTCGTTGACAGCTTCCCATACAACTTGTCTGACTGGAATATCACCAGACCATCGATTACCAATCCCTTTTTTGGGGTCCTTTACATCCTCTTGTCCAACAATTCTTTCAGAATTAACCAGTATTTCACCCGACTCTGTTTGAAAAACAGAAAACTCAATACAGTTGATATCTAATCCGTGTGAAGTTCTTAGGAACCGACATACATTGGCAATTCGGGGTGGAATTTCCTCTGCAATAATAAATAGTCGCTGCGTTTGATTAATAGATGGGAATTCCTCTACTTCAAATTTCTCAATGAATAATTCATCAAATCGAGTTTCCTCTGAGCCGTGGTCATGGGATATGTATGATGTGGCCATATTTAATATTGCTTCATCAGTAAGATTATTGGCCCATGAAGCATATTCAAGAATCTGCGCTATAACCTCCCTTGGTGCCCTGCCTTTTTTCAATTCGACCACAACAATATTTCCATCCTTATCTATACCAATCAAATCTGGAAAAATCGTTGATCCATCTTGAGATGCTGTTGTTTGCCGTCCGATCCATATTAATGGTTCCTGTGCTATCGCCCATGGACTTTTTTCAAGCCAACATTCCAGGTGCTTCTCTAAATCGAGATCTTTTTTAGTTGCTTCTATAAGTTCAGCATCTATTAAGTCTCCATCGTTTCTTTTTAATTTGAAAATTGCCATGCAATTCTCCCTTTAAAAATTCAATTGATATTTATTATTCCCCAAATACAGCATTCTTGTATTCTTCAACAGCCCCACGGACTGGTTCCCATATATTAACTACACCCCCTTGAACATCAAAGATTTTTCCATGGTTGTTCGCTGAAATATTTTTCATCTGAGAGTAATTTGTAAAAAATTCTTGTCGATTGTGATACAGGTTTGTATACGCGTTTCGAAGCATATGTTCCGTTACTTGAGCGTGGCCATCATCTTCTGTTAAGCTTATAAATAGGTTTAATATCTTCGAATTTATTTGTTCTTGTCTTGTTTTCCATAGATTTAGTCCTAAAATAAGCGTGAATTAATATAGAAAGAAGTAAAAAAAGACTCGAAAAGCTCCTTAAAACAGTGTATTATATAATCTCTATAAAAACATAATATATGCAAAAAGGAGCCTTTCAAGTGAAAAGAAATATCTTCCAAAAATTAGCAAAACGCAAGAAAAAAATCGATAAAAGAGTTAAAAAAAGAAATTGGGAAAACCAAGCATCCCCGATGCTGTCGGCTTCCAATATCCATTATGATATGGATGGCCGCAACAAAGGGATTGCCAATGGTGGTATCGGCATCATTCATCAAATGGCTGGGAAGTCCGGTTTGGTGAACGAGATCGATACGCGTCTTGGGTTGCTGAAACGACATCTGCCGTATCATGAATCTGATCATATACTCAATATTGCCTATAACGTTCTTGCCGGGGGCCATTGTCTTCAAGATATCAAATTATTGAGAAATGATGAGGCATGGCTTGATGCATTGAATGCTGAGATTATCCCTGACCCGACCACAGCAGGCGATTTTTTAAGACGATTAGATGAGGATAATATTCTCGAATTAATGGAAGCTAAAAATACGGTTCGCAAAAAAATATGGAAACAGCAACCTCAAAATTTTTTAAAACAGGCCATCATTAATGTGGACGGAACCATTAGCCCCACTACTGGCGAATGCAAAGAGGGCATGGATATTTCCTATAACAGCCAGTGGGGCTATCATCCACTGGTTGTTTCCCTGGCCAAAACGCGAGAACCGCTTTACATTGTTAATCGTTCCGGCAATGTCCCTTCTCATTTAGAATCAGCCAAGTGGATAGACAAAAGTCTGGATCTGGTTTGTGATACATTTAAAAAGGTGTGCCTGCGAGGCGATACCGATTTTAGCCTGACGGCAAATTTTGATAAATGGAATGAACGCTGCATGTTTATTTTCGGTATGGATGCCATGCCGAATCTGGTCAAACTCGCTAACCGTATAGACCCGGGGAATTGGCAGAAACTGGAAAAAAAGCCCAAATATGAGGTTAAAACCAGAACACGCAAAAAGCCTGAAAATGTCAAAGCGCAAGTTGTAAAAAAAAGAAAATTTAAAAATATCCAAACCGTATCGGAACATATTGCCGAAATCGCCTATAAACCGGGCAAATGTCAGAAAAGCTATCGGATGATTATTCTGCGCAAAACTATCAAAGTAACCAAAGGTGAGCTCAAGCTTTTCGATGATATACGGTATTTTTTTTATATCACCAATGACATGAAAAAATCGGCAGAAGACCTGGTCCAGTTTTACAGAAACCGTGCAGATCACGAAAATGATATTGAGCAGTTAAAAAATGGTGCCCGATCTCTCCAGGCCCCCTCTGACACTCTGGTTTCCAACTGGGCCTATATGGTTATTGCTTCATTGGCCTGGGATATGAAGGCCTGGTATGGCATGCTGTTACCCTACCGACATATTGGACTCCAGATCATGCGTATGGAATTCAGGCGATTTATCAATACTTTTATCCGAATCCCGTGCCTGATTATAAAAACCGGTCGGCGGATCTGTTACAGAGCTGTCGGATATAATGCCCAATTAAAGCATGTGTTCAATTTTTCAGACAAACTCAAAAATTTTAGTTTTCAGTAATAGTATTCCTGTCGGGCAGGGATCGTGCAAACGATCGTGAGCTCATTTTAACCAAAACAAGAAGGGGGGAACAGCGATTCTTAAACCTACAATTTACTTCTACTTTAGAAAAATTCAAGGGAGAAGTACGCTCAAAATTTTACTTCTCCAAATACTATTATCGTTAGCTGTCGCAGAAAGCTCGCAAAATTTATTCTTTTTCAATACACGCTTATTTTAGGTTTAGTCTGCGGCAAACTTTTGTAATTTCATTATTAGTATTTTCATCGGGTGGTTGGTCCAGGGGAGGATCTTGATCTGGCATGATCCCAATGAGTGTCTCCAAGTCCCTTATGTCATCATAAAGATCAAGTGCCTCTCGCTGTAGGTTCTCTTTAGCTGATGCATCCTCTATGTTGGCTACATCTATGATCAATTGCCTAATTTTGTTTTTAATTCTTGTAATTATTTCGTGCATAATCGCCCCTCTAATTGGTAATGATCAAGTTGTGTCTGATATTCTCGATATACTAAATTTACTATAAAATGATTTTTAAATCAAATATTAATTTAAAAAATCTAATATTAATGTAATACGAGAAGATTATTGTTTAAAATTAATTAAATTATCTGGTTATCCATAAAACGAAAGTTACATTGCGTTATGCATTGAAAATACTGACAATTTGTCAAAAAAACCGATTTGAAGTAAAATTACAGCATATTCAGAGACTTAGGCCATTATCACTTTAGCTTTGTGGATAACCATGTTAAATTATATATAAAAATATCCGTTCAAGAAAAAATTATGCAAAAGGATGTGGTCCTATAACCCCAAGATTTTAAATGTTTGTGATAGTAAGAATTCGTAAAAAAATTACAAAATCAGGGTAACACTTTTTCTCCACAAACAGAAGGAGGAAGTGTTATGAGTTCAAAACAATTTACACAAAA
>Ga0207996_1002788_pt1 | contig 10082 bp, 6 predicted proteins | sample AntAceMetag02UKG_FD_184773 | JGI IMG/M metagenome (GOLD analysis project Ga0207996, IMG submission 184773) | Saline lake microbial communities from Ace Lake, Antarctica - Antarctic Ace Lake Metagenome 02UKG (SPAdes) (version 2) | ecosystem: Environmental > Aquatic > Non-marine Saline and Alkaline... | reverse complement strand
CTATCACAAGGAAATAGATCATGCCCGTGAAAGGTTTAAGGGAGATAAGAAAATTGGAACAACAGGACGCGGCATAGGTCCTGCGTATGAGGACAAGGCAACCCGCAGGGGAATCAGATTTGTTGATTTTATTGAATGGAAAGTTTTTACAGAAAAAGTAAAAACCATACTGGAAGAAAAGAATTTTTACCTTAAAGAATATCTTTCCTCTGAGCCGTTAATTTTTGATGAAATAATAAATGAATATTCTGAATACGCTAAGCGTCTTACGCCATTTGTCACAAATATTTCTCTTGTAATCAGCAAGGCAATAAAGCAGGGAAAGCAACTGCTTTTTGAGGGAGCACAGGGAACTCATTTGGATATTGATCACGGCACTTATCCTTATGTTACATCCTCTAATACAGTTGCCGGAAATGCCTGCGGCGGTTCGGGTGTCGGCCCAAGAGAAATCACAGGAGTAGTAGGAATCGTAAAAGCTTATACTACAAGAGTTGGCGAAGGCCCCTTCCCTTCAGAACTTTTTGATAACACCGGAAATAAAATTCAGAAAAAAGGAGCGGAGTTTGGCGCTACAACCGGAAGAAAGCGAAGGTGCGGATGGCTCGATACCGTAGTATTGCGAAATTCTGTGCGTTTAAACAGTCTTTCAGGTCTGGCTATAACCAAACTGGATGTATTAGGAGGACTGGAATCGCTTAAAATATGCACAGGCTATGAATATGATGGAAAAATTATTCATGATTTCCCTGCAAGTTTAAATGTTCTTTCTGCATGTAAACCTGTATATGAAACATTACCTGGATGGTCTGAAAATATTTCTAATATTCGAAAAATTGAAGATTTACCCCAAAATGCAAAAAATTATCTCCATCGAATTGAAGAACTGGCCGAAACCAGAATACAAATAGTGTCTGTTGGCCCTGGAAGAAATGAAACAATGGTTATAAGCAATCCTTTTGAATAAAAATGTATCATCTCCAATCTACCCTCTTTTCAAACCAGATTGGGGAAAAATCTTTCTTATTAATTGACATGTTAAAGTTATTAAAATAATTATTTTTTAATGTCGGGACGTGGCTCAGCCTGGTAGAGCACAGCGTTCGGGACGCTGGGGTCGCTGGTTCAAATCCAGTCGTCCCGACCATAAAATAATCAAAACAGTTGACTTGATGAAGAAGGTAATAGCTTTGGCAGAAGGAACAGTAAAGTGGTTCAGCAATAAAAAAGGATATGGGTTTATTGAGACGGAAGGTGATAAGGATCTTTTCGTTCACCATTCTGCCATTAATATGCAGGGATTTAAAACTCTGGAAAAAGGTGATAGAGTAAGCTTCGACGTTGAGGAAAGTGATCGTGGCCCTGAGGCTAAAAACGTCACCAAACTGTAACCTGCTTTAGCATCTCATCGATTCAACATGAGATGCTCCCCTCATGATGAACTCGTAAAAAGATAGGAGCCTGTCCGAGAATTCTGATCCTCCGGTTATCGCAAGAGTTATAATTAAATTAAAACCAGAAAAAACTCATGTATAACAAATCGTAAACAAAGAACCGGCCATAATAAAAACAGCAATTGTGCTAAAGATCGTAATCTTTTATTTTATCCTGAAAAACCTGGTCTTTAGGGCCAGGTCAGAGTTATCCGGTTTTGCCTGGAGAAATGCTGCAAGAGTTTAAAGTGAACTAAAGTTAAGAAATTCTGTCAATTATATAAAATAAGCGGAGCGGAGCGACTCCATAACTTTAGGCACTTTAGTTCACTTTAGGCACTTTAGGCACTTTTAACTTGTACCGCTTTAAGCAAAACAGCCCCTTTTAGGGGCAAACCAAAGCCGGGCTCTCTGGACCCTGATTTTTAATACATTCAAACAGTTTTCTAATTTTAATTTAATCATAACTGAATACTGATTATTTAAAGTTATTCTGGTTTTAATTGCTGTAGAGCGGTATAGTGCAGCTTTTTACGATGCCATTAGTTTTCAGCTTAAAAAGGAGAAAACATTATGACTGATTTAGAATTAGATCCTGGATTACCACTTATTCAGGATGCTGACTTAAAAGATAAAATCGTTCTGGTTAGAGTAGATCACAATGTTGTAAAAAAAGGAGAGATCAGAGATCCTTATAGAATTGACGCTACCATGGGCACTCTGTATAATATTGTTGAAAGAGGTGGAAGGCCGATTCTTATGACCCATATCGGCAGAACACGAGATAAGAAAACAGGTAAAATAAAAGTCGAAAACGACACTGCTGTACAGCCTGTTGTTGAATATCTGGAACGCAAACTTCACACAAAATTTTCTGTGCCCCAATTTCCTGTTGAACCAGGCCATGGAATAAAACAAATAGACACTTCCATAAACTGGCTTATACGTGATCTTCGCAAACACCGCATAGGAGGTATTTATCTGCCAAATACCCGCTGGTTCGAAGGTGAAGAAGCAGAAGAAGATGACAAAAGAAAACGCTTTGCCGTGCAATTAGCCGGATTAGCCGATGTTTTTGTAAATGATGCTTTTGGTTCCTGGCAGCCCCACGCTTCCACCTGTGATATAACCAGATACCTGCCCGGTTTTGCAGGGTTTCTTATGCAGAAGGAAATAGCACACTTAAAGAGGGTTTTAGAACCGAAAAGACCTTTTGTGGCAGTTGTGGCAGGCGCCAAGTACGACACCAAGATAGGCCCGCTTAACCAGATATACAAAAAGGTCGATCATCTGCTGCTTGGCGGAATTATATATAATACTTTTTTATGCGCCAAATACAATATTAGAATAGCAGGGATAAGCGACTCAGACATTAATGCTGCCAAGGTGCTTGTTAAACAGGACGAGCAGGCAAAAAAGATTGTTGAACTACCCTTTTTAGTCGAGTCTGATACTATTGATGGACGTATTAAAGGAAAGTTTCGAACTCGCAGTATAATGGATTTTAAACCTGGAAATAAATATGAATATTTTCTGGATGTTGCTCCCGAATCTTTTGATGTTCCTGAAGTTGCAAATGTTATTGGTTCGGCAAAAACCATTTTTGTTAACGCGGTTATGGGCTTTACACCACAGTTTTTTGAAGGTTCTGAAAAACTTGACAGAACTATTGATAAAAATGTACACGCCCAAAAGCTTTATGGCGGCGGTGACACCCTGCAGGAATTCAAGAATCTCAGCCCCGGCCTGTATCTTGCGGCAATGGACGATACACAGTATTTTTTCTTTACCGGCGGAGGAACAGTTCTAAAGGCTATTGAAGAAGGCACGCCCTATGGTCTTGAACCGGTAAAGGCGCTTATGAAAAATGCAGGAAAAGATCCAGCATAAATCAATACTATTGAACAATCCATATAGCCAAACCGCTTGAGTCCTGCAAAACTTTTGTTGTAACACTGCCCATGATAAAATCTTTTAATCCTGTAAGGCCTCGGCGTCCCAGCACAATTGTTCCAAAATCATTCTTTCTTGCTTCTTTGAGAATATCGTTTGCGGCAGATCTTGTACCGTTAGCCACTTTAGTTGTTATTCGATCTTCATCAATCCCGTAATCAAGCAATATCTGCCTGGCTTTTTTTATATGCGGAGCAATATGTCCTGCTTCCTTTTTTTTCCAAAATGCTTCGAGATCCGGAGCCTGCTCTAAGGCTTCCATGGGAATAAATGACCTCAGATGCCTCATGGTATGAAAAAGGGTTATCATGCAATCTGTTTTTGAAAGCATAAACCCTGCATGATCAACCGCTCTTATCGAGTTGTCAGAACTGTCCACGCATATCAGCGCCTTTCTGTGACGAACACGGCTTTCGACTATCCACAAAGGACAGTCTTTGCAATATTCAACGAGTCTCCCTGAAACAGCGCCCATAAAAAAAGATTTATAATCGGTTCTGCCGCGCTTGGTAATAAGAATGGCATCTTTACGCTTTATTGCAGTCCAGCGATGGATATCATGAGCAACAGAAATTTCGCTTTGCCGGCAAAGAGTTTTAATCATGTTTTCATCAAAACCCTTATTAATAAGAACTTCCCTGGCCTCGGATAAAATACAATCTGCCATTTCCTTATTCTTTTTTTTAACCGCAACAAGTTTTGCCCTGATTTTCTTGTCCATTGATTTGTCATCGGTTAAAATCGGCGGCAGTAAAGGCATAACATAGAAAAGAGAAATATCCATATCATGTTCATGGCCGTACATTAAATCAAGATAATCAAGAGATTTTAAGGAATTTTTAGATCCGTCAAGCGGTATGACTATGCTTTTTTTCAACTTCTCCATAATATTCTCCTTTATTGTACTTGACCAGGCTGTAAAGGCTGAATTAATTTAAGGGCTTGCAGGCTTATGCCCGAGCATTTATAAATATTTATATCACACTAAAAAATCTACTTCAATTTTTAAAGATATTAACAAAAAAAGGCTCATATTGCGTTTGTAATAACCAGAAAAAATTATATTTTAAATCTAAAGTTTCCATCTCTGAAAACCTTCAGACACGCATCTACCACATCAGCATCATATAATTTACCTCTGTTAATTGAAATTTCTTCCAGGGCTTTATCAATGCCAAGCGCAGGCCTGTATGGCCGGTGAGAGGCCATGGCTTCAACAACATCCGCAACTCCTAAAATCCTGGCCGACATTATAATTTTTTCACCCGAAAGCCCGTCAGGATATCCGGAGCCATCCATTCTTTCGTGATGTTGAAGGACGATTTGAGCAACAGGCCATGGAAATTTTATTAACTTCAATATATCATAGCCGGTTTGAGGGTGATTTTTAATAAGTTCAAATTCCGGCTTGCTTAACAGACCGGGCTTGCTGAGAATCTCCGCAGGAACTGCTATCTTGCCGATATCATGAAGCGCTCCGGCCATACTGATTCCCCTTACTTTATTTCTTGGCAAGCCCATTTCTTCTGCTATGGAACTGGCCAGATCAGCTACACGGCGTTGATGACCGGCTGTGTATGGATCTCTGATTTCAACTGTCAGCGCCATAGCCTTGATAGTTCCACGCAAGGATTTACGCAACTCCCTCAGGCTGTCTTTAAGCTCATTTTCATATTTTTTGCGCAGGGTAATGTCCGTTACATGCTCAACTATACCGACAATCTCATTATCATGCCCATAAAAGGGTGTTGCCGATAAAATACAGGGGGTTGTCTTGCCATTAATACATTTCATTTCTATCTCTCTTGCCATGCATTCTTCATTATCAAGAGTTTTAGTCAAAACACACTCAGGCGTATTGCACATATCATGTAGAAATATTTCATGGCATTTCCTGCCCTTTGCTTCGTTCATGCTTAAACCGCATAGACCCAATGCTGCTTTATTGATTTTGAGCACATTAAAATTTTTATCAATTAAACAAATACCGGCGGGGGCAGTATTACCTATCTGCTCTAACTCTGAAAGGGCTAATTTGGCTTTTTCCTCCGACTGCTTTAATGGGGTAATATCTGAAAAAGATGCAATGCTCTGGTTTGTACCTGGAACCAAATCTATGGTTAAATTTATATATTTTAGATTGCCGTGACGATCAATAAATCCAAATTCATAATTTTTTGATGTTTTATCAGGATTAATGCGTCGCTGAAAATGATATTCTTTCATTTTTGCCAAATCTTTTTGCGCGACAAATTCTGTAAAGTTTTTCTTTCCCTCTATCTCATCTGCTGAATAGCCTGACAGGTTTTCAAACTTTGAATTTATTAAGGATATTTTTGTATCTTCTTCAAAAATTGCCATTGCAGTCCCGGTATTTTCAAAAATGTGCCGGTATTTTTGTTCCGACTTTATAAGTTCGGCTTCTGCCTGTTTGTGCTCGGTAATATCTATACCCTGAGCGATTGTGGATATAAGAGTTGCACCATCTTTTGCATAGATATTAGCTGAATTCCAGAGCACTGTACGGATATCTCCATTCTTGCAAAGAATCGGAATTTCCACAAACTTCCATTTTTCACCGCTTGCAGCCAGGGGAAGCTTACCAAGTATATCCTCACAGTCTGCCGGAGGGATGAACATTTCGAATCCTTTATTACCTATCACTTCTTCGGCAGTATAACCAGAGAGATCCTCAAATGCTCTACTGTAACGAATAATTCTTAAATTACTATCCCAAACAATTATCGGCGTATTTGCATTATTAATAATGCCGTCAATTAAATTTTGAGACTTTTGCAATACCTTCCAAGCCTGTACGGGCTCAAGGGTTTCAAGCTGGAGTTCTTTATCGGCCTTTGCGCTTTGGCCAGTGCGTTCTTTAACACTCTCTCCCAATGCTTCATATGTCGGTTTTTCAGGCATTAGAAAATCCTCCATCAGCAAAAAGAAATTCTCCTGTTTTTTGCAGATCATCTATTCCCCTCACATCATGGGGAAACATCGGCACGTTTGTTATTGTGCGTGAGGGAAATATTGAATGTATTCTTTTGATATATCCTGCCTGCTCCACCCTTTTGGATGAACAAAAATCACAATCCGTCTGCGGAATGACCATGTTGACGATAATGTTGCTGCAATGAATCTTTGCATTATCCAAAGCGCTTATCAACCGCTCCAGCTCAAGCAAAGCCATGGCCTCGGCAATAGTTACAGAAACAAATGAAGTTCTTTTGCTGTCTATAAATGCCTCCTGAATTCTTCTTACATTTTTGGACATAGCGAGCGCCTTTTCAGCTGCCCTGGCCAGCCTGACCACTCCCCTGTATTTCAATAATAATTTGAAAAACGCATTTAACCATTCCCTCACCATATCGGGAAGCTCCAAAAAACGAAGAAGATGGCCGGTAGGCGATGTGTCCAGGACAAAGATGTCAAATTTTCCTTCCTTTCTCAGGTCCATGATCTTATCCAGGGCCATGATCTCATCGAGGCCTGGAGGTGCAAGGGTAAGCAGTTCCGTCATGACTTCACGGTCAAATTTTATATCAACTCCGCCGCCAAGAAATTTGTCGAATATCTCTTCTATGTCTTTTTTATACGCATCTTTGAAATCTTCAAACAACTTATCCGCATTTATCTCCAGAGCGTATAGATTGTTGATTGTTGATTGTTGATTGTTGATTGTTGACCCTCTGACGTCCGATCTCTGACCACTGACCACTATCCCCTGTCCCCTGACCTCTGTCCCCTGATCACTATCCCCTGACCCCTGTATCGGCGTAATTTTATCCCCGATCTTTAGCTTAAAGGAATCAGAAAGGGAATGGGCAGGATCGGTAGAAAACACTAAAACTCTTTTCTCTGGATTCAGCCGAGCCAAATGAACAGCAGCGGCTGAAGCAATGGATGTTTTGCCTACTCCGCCCTTACCTCCAAAGAGGATAAATTCCAGGTTAGGATCAAGAGTTAAATATGTCTGGGTTTCCTCAATACTGACAACAGCCTCAGGGACTTCATAAGGCTTGGATATTCCCATAAGATAATTCCCTAAAGATTTCAGTTTTTCCACGCCTCGGATTTCATTGGGAAACAATGGAACTTTGATCAAACCATATTGAGAAAGACCCTCTTCGATCTCTGACAAAGACTGTCTCTGATCCTCTTGCTTTGATGCGCAAAATGCACATTCATGAGCCTCCGCCACACGGTTGACAATAATCTCCCTTACTGGAATATTGTTTTTCTTAAGAGCGCTGAGCAGCCTTTTCGTCTCAGATGTCGCCATGGGCTCAGGGATAGTTACCGGTACAAAGCGGGTTGTCTGCCCGTCCGAAAGCAGCTTTTTAACCTTCGCAATATCAGAAGTGAGTTTATCGATGAAAAGATCGCACTCATCTTTAGCATATATTCTTCCGGTAAAATGAACGGCCATGAATCGATGCTTCTGCTGCATCAAGTCCATGAACTCAATCCACTTCAGCATCTGTTCGGGAAGGCTGAGCATTCGCACAGTGTGTCCTGTCGGAGCGGTATCGACTATCAGGATATCATAGATCCCCTCTCTAAAAATATTGGCTATCTCGATAACAGCCATAACCTCATCCATACCGGGAAGTGAAAGATTAAAAAATTCGGTAATGTCCTGCCGGTCAAAGTATGTTCCCCTGTCTGCAAGTTTCTTGATTACAGCCTCATTTTTTCGTTTAAACTCAGACCCTAACTTGACCGCATCCAACTCGCGAGCAAAAAGATTAGTAATGTCCGTTGTCTGTTGTCCGTTGTCCGTTGCTACTGGCCACTGATCCCTGGCCACTGATCCCTGACCACTGACCACTGCCTGCCCGCCATCGCTCTCGCTCAGGCGAGGCGGGCGGGACCTCTGACCTCCGACCTCCGTCACTTCGTCCCCTAACTCTATTCCAAGGCTGTCTCCTAAAGAATGTGCGGGATCGGCAGATATAACCAATATCTTCTTTTCGTTGCAATATGATTGGGCCAGATGAACTGCCGCAGACGCAGCCATGGTAGTCTTGCCCACTCCTCCCTTTCCGCCAAAAAGGATCAATCGCAGATCTTTGTTTTGAAAATATTCAGGCACCTTATTAGTCATTGGTTCCTCGTTGCTGGTTGGTCATTAGTCATTAGGTAATTATTCAGGGGGTACACTGCTAACTCAAAGAATTTATTCACCGCAAAGCCGCAAAGCCGCAAAGAAAATTTTATTTTTAGTTGATCAAAGTTAGCGTGATCTGCCCGAAGGGCTTGGGTTTATTTATTTTCGCCCCCTGCCCGCCATCGCGAGCTCAGGCAAGGCAGGCGGGTCTCAGCGAAAATAAATAAGATGAAACCCTCTGCGTACTCTGCGCCTCTAATGAGCGGAGCGAATGGGCGGTAATATAATATCCTCTGAATAGATACGTCATTGGTCATTGGTCGCTGTTCACTGACCACTGACCACTGTCAACTGTTCACTATTCACTGGACTTTCGACAATCTTATCTCCAGCAAATTATTTCTTAAGTGTATCCGGTGGTTATGGAAATCGGCAGTAGCAGGAAGTCTAAATGTTTCCGTCCATGCAGCCCCTGTTTTGTCAGATTTCACTACAAGTTCGGTTCCTTGAACCTCTATACTTAAATCGGATTTCTCTACCTTTTTTACTTCCATAATTACCTGCATGTAAGAACCTTCGTCAAATATATCCAGAAGACGTTCATTCTTATTTTCCCATTCCTCAAGTTCCCCTAAGAGCCACCAGCTGAACAGAACGTTCTCTCCGGTATTCGGGTCTGTTTTTGATCTTTCAAAAGAGAGAATTTGACATCCGGCAACCTTTTCTGCAATGGGATTTATAGTCTCCCTGATGTTCAGAAGAACGTGCATGTGGTTTGGGGCATTGATGATTTCAGCCAACCTGTCGATTCTGGCATGACGGTTTTCCCAGAGAAACCACAGAATATCCCGGCCATCAGAATCCAGTTGAACGGCTATGCTTTCAATCAAGTCAGCATCAATCTTTAATAAGGTGAGCTGATAGATTCTTTTTTTCCAGGTTTGCAAATCATTAATAACAAACCATATTGTGCCTCCTGTTGAACCATCAACTGCGTTATAAACAACTCCCAAAGCTTCCCTTTCTCTCATAACGTAGTAAAGCTTTTTTGATGCTATATTGCAAATTCGACTGAGTGATATCTCCAAAATAATTTTTTGTAACTGGTAGAGGATAAGCCTTTGGTTGGTCAAAAATATCTCGGCAACTTTCCAGCCAGAGCGTGAACGATGTTTAATACCCCCCTGTCCTTTTAAAATAATCCGTTCATCCGCATGAAGTTCGGGCATGCTTTTTTTTAATGGGGGCATGCTGCTTTTTGGGAATTTTATTCGCATGTTCTCCTTCGTCGAACAGTTTGGTCATTGGTCATTAGTGATTAGTGATTACTCACCGCAGAGGCGCAGAGGACGCTGAGTTGTCTTGTTTTTTGTTTTCCCCTGAGAGGGGGGAAAACAAGTTGTTTACAATTCGCACTATACCATCCCGCATAACAGGCACATTGAAATTCAGGAGTAACCCTAACTTAAGACCTGATAATTTTAAATACGTGAGAAGCTGCGCCTTATGAATTTCCTCAATTTTCTTACATGATTTCAATTCAAGTATAATTGCCTTTTCAACAACTAAATCGAGCCTGTAAC
>Ga0207996_1002786_pt1 | contig 10084 bp, 3 predicted proteins | sample AntAceMetag02UKG_FD_184773 | JGI IMG/M metagenome (GOLD analysis project Ga0207996, IMG submission 184773) | Saline lake microbial communities from Ace Lake, Antarctica - Antarctic Ace Lake Metagenome 02UKG (SPAdes) (version 2) | ecosystem: Environmental > Aquatic > Non-marine Saline and Alkaline... | reverse complement strand
TACATAATAATAACTCCCAGGTGTTCCAGTTATCAGATCACTGCCAGTCACATTTCCTGTAATATTATCAAGAACTACATATTCACAACTTCTTATGCTGCGTTCCCCATCAAAAAAGGCAAACTCAATTTCAGAGCCAGCTTCTTCTTCCAGAATATAGGCACATATCTGACAGAGAGTGTCTTCCACAACCTGAGCTCCTTTGCAGACATCATTCACATATATTGCCACTTCCTGAGGCATATCTTCAGGAGAAAATTCTGCAATAATACTCATGTAATCAATTTCATCCTCAAAACTGAAATATTCAGCATGTGGTCTGTAAACCGGTTCTGTGATATCTCTGGAAGGCTGCTGCCATTTGAAATCTGATATGGTTACATCAGGTTTCAGGATCACCAGATCACCATAATTGAAAGTATAATTCACACTAATTTGCCATTCTATGGTTGTGTTAGCCCTTATCAATGACCAGGTCTGGGTTCTGATTTCCAGAAGATCATCCATCACTCCTTTGACAATGGCATCTTCCACATGTTGGCTCTCTTCCAGAAAATATCCTAACCAGTTATCTGCATTAGCAGTAAGGTCATCAAATTCGTAATATGGGTCCATTAGATATCCACCAATATAAAATTGCCAGTTTGTTTGAACTTTAATACCTCTAAAGCTGAAAAATGGATAATTAAGAGGTGTCCATTCAAGATCACCTTCATCGTTTACTCCTTCACAAACTTCATCACCAGTTTCGGGATTCCACTGATCAAAGATATCTACAACATTAGGCACGGTACTCCAGAATGCATCCATCGCAGCATCAGGGCAGAGATAATCGTATTGCCCACCATTATTAACCCCGTCAGAAACATCCAGCCTGGGATAGCAAATCCATCTGTAAGTTACTCTGGTCATATCAAAATGATCTCTTTGATAAGGGTAAATGCCCATATCTGCAGGGCTGTAATCATCATCTTCATCAGCATTAGGATCCCCAGTATCAATACAGCCGCTGCCCCACTTTATGTGATAATCATCATTAGCTGCTGAAACAAAATCAGGATCACTGGTTATACAGTTTGAAAGATCTGCATTTGAGTTATCACAACCATTTTTCAGGCAAGAGTAATTGATATCACAAGTGTAAGTGGATGTGGAAATATTTGGTGAAGCTTCAGAAAAAATGCTATTCTCAATTAAAGCTGATTTGTAATAATCATAATCAGTACCCAAATCTAATCCCTTGGCTCCATTTCCGGTAGTTACTGCATTGTTTGCAATGGTACTGAAATCTATCTCAAGTACCGGTAAGGTTTGACTTGAACAACCTGGGTAATATATTGCTCCGCCATAATCATCTGCAGTATTTTCGTAAAAAATACTCCGAGAAATAGCTAAATGCTTACAACCTTCACTTCTATAATCAAAACATATCGCTCCACCTTTTCCTGCAGTTGCTTCATTGCTATAGAATTCACAATTATCAATTATTACTGATGAATTATATGAGTATATTCCACCACCATTATCCGCTTCATTATTCCTGAAAATACAGTTCTCTATTGTTGATGTGCTCATATTAAGGGTATATAATCCCCCACCATTATTATCATCACCATTGTGTTCAACAATACAATTCAAAATATCTGCATATACTCTATTAGCACGAATTCCCCTGGTTCCATTCTTTACAGTAAAGCCATTCAATTCCACATCAAAGTTAACTCCACCAGCGTTTCTATAAAAACTCACTGCTACATCATTCTGCCCATAAGCATCTATTACGGTATTTTCCACATCCTCCCAATTACCGCTAACACTGTAATTACTCCTGATAACAACTGGTATATAAGTCTGGTTTGCATAATTTCTGATTGCTTCATAATATATTCCCGGATATACAAATATAACATCTCCAGTTGAATACACATTAATTGCATTCTGTATTCCATCAAAATGAGTTGTACCCCATCCTGGAGTAGTCGAGGTATAATCATCATCTACGTAGAGGGTAATAGCACATAGCAATATGGGTAATAGCATAATTAATGCTAAAATATAAATTTTTCCTTTACACATAATTATCTCCTGTGTAATTTAAAACTGTTTTATCGTTTCATAGCTGCCTGTTCATTCATAGTGTTCAGGCAGTTCTTTATTTTTATGAAATCAAAATCAATAAAATTAATCTGTAAACATGTAATTATCAATCGTATCGCTTCAAATATTTGAAGCCACCTGATCAGCCAAATTTAAATCTATCTTCCTGGTGAATCCATAACAGTCTCCAGTATTCGTATAATTCTACTGCCCTATATATATATATATATAGTAAATTAGAGAATCTTTGTTCTTGCCGTGTTTTCCACTCATTTATGTTTCCTCAATAGATATTATCTCTTTTTTGATTCAAATCCGAATATGGTACATCTGCCAAAATGCTGTCAAGACAATAAAATTATTTTTGTTAAAGAATGTATTATATCATAATATAGAATTAGCACCCTGCCAGTTATACGTTATGGCGATGTACTCATCGAAATGACTTGAGAAGGATTCTGTTTTACCCCGGTCTTAAGTTAGTCAGGAAATACCATCCTAATTCAATACCCACTCCCCGCCAAGCAGAAGTTTTGACTTTGATTTAGATATCAATTCCTAAATCCCAGACCAGGGATGGTCTGGATACAACAAAATCATCCTAAACAGCCTCTATCACTACGTCCATAGCGTCCATCCAGTCCATTTAGTCCCTACTAAGTGCCTATAAGGTTGCCGGACAGACCACGGCATGACATTATAATGTTATGCCGTGGTCTGTCCGGCAACTTTATAGGTGGTCAAAATCTTCCTGATTGACAGAAAATTACTTTACAGTGGGGTGGTATAGTTAAAAAGTATGCCATCAGGTAATTAAAACTGTAATGGAGGAAAGATGAAGCATTTATTGCTTATCATAATACTATTGATCCCCCTGGCATTGTTCTGCGCCAGTTATCAATTTGCCCTGGAATTATATCAGGATGGTTTATATGAAGAAGCTATCGTGGAATTTCAAAAGGTAATCGATGAATATCCCACCAGTGAGGAAGCAGAAACCTCCCTCTTTTATATTGGTGAAAGCTATAGAACTCAGGAAAACTGGGCAAAGGCGGAATCGTCTTTTGCCAGGTTAATGCGAGCTTATCCGGGAACTGATAAGCCAGACCGTTATCAATATTATCTTGCCCTGATGCAGTATGAACAGGATAAATATCAGGAAGCAGTCACCCAGTTTGAAGATCTGATCGAGAATTATCCCAATTCACAATACAGCAAACTGGCACTTGTGGATTATGTGAACTGTTATTATCTGCTGAATGATTATCGCAGCACGATCCTACATGGAGAACTTCTGGTGCGGAATTACAGTGAAAATGATCAAGTGCCGGAACTTCTACTGTTGGTAGCTAAAGCGAGTTTTGCTGATAATAATGCTGATAAAGGCAGGCAGATAATGAAGCAGATTGCTGATGATTATCCTCAATCGGATGCTCGCTGGCAAATGATCGATCTGCAGATGGAGCTTCTGGAAAAGGAAAAAGGCATTCAGGCAGTGATAATTGAGCTGGAGAAGATACTGCTGGAGACAGTACCGCGACAATATGAAAAGCGAATGCGGCAGCGGCTGGTAAATGATTATCTGGAAACAGAGAACTATCAGTCAGCCATGCAGAATCTGGAAGAAATGGTGGAGAAATATAATAATGCTGATGATCTGGATGAGCTCATCCTGCAATATTTGAATACAGCGCTGCAATTGAAGCAGTATGCCAAAGTAACTGACAATCGCCAGCTTTTTGATAAAGTGATGCGTGAAAGCGAGTTGAAAGGCAAGTATGAACTGGCAATTGCCTGGGGATATTTTTCAGCAAGAAATAGTGGTGAAAGCCAGAAAATAGTAGATAAACTGCTATCTGAGGAAAATACAGGGGAGCTACAGTCAGAAACTTATTATCTTGCGGGGAAGATTGCCGAAAAAAAGGGGCGCTATAAGGAAGCAATAGATTACTGGCAGAAAATATTACCGTTTAATCCAGAAAATGCTCCTCAGATACTTTTGGATATCGGTTTTATTTACCATAGCCGATTTAATAATTATGATATGACCATGAATTATTGCAGACAGATCATCACAAATTACTCAAATCCCCATTATCAGTTTATAGCAAAACGCCTTTTAGCTGATTGTTACAGTAAACTGGGTGATTATGCCGAAGCACTGAGAGTATTGGAAAGCATCAATCTGAAAGAGGCGGAAATTGAAGGTCAGGAATATTACATAAAGAAGAGTATTGAGTATATCCGCAAATATGAACTGGAAGATTATGAGCAGGGTTTCAAGAAATTATTGAATTCACTCTCTACTTATCTTGAGTATAATAATCCGGCATTATTGCAGGAAAATCTGGCAGAAATCCTGGCGTATGATCTGAAAGATTTTGCCAGGGGAGCGTCGCTATTATCAGCAAGCAGTCCGGAAACCGGCTATCGAAAAGCACTAATTCTTTTGAGCCAGGCAGAAAAAATTGCCTCAACCTATATCATCATGGATAATATGGGGAATGCTGGTAATGAAAAAGCACCCTATGATGACCTGCTCTTAGAAGTTAATACCATATCCTTTAATCTGGGTGACACTTTGCCTGAAGACAGAAAAGAAGAGATCAAAATCAAAAAACTACTCATTATCAGTGGGCATGGCAGAGACGTTGTTTCCCGGCAGGAAAATTACTTGAAAAAATATCCCGATGGCGAAGCCTATAATGAATTTTTACTGGAACTGGCAGATAAATATGAAGCAGATAAAGATACCTTGAAATTAGTTGAAGCATGGCAAAACCTGCATAAGGATGATCGGATATCAGAAGGGGAATATTTTCGGACTCAGATCAAGCTGGCAGAATATTATTATCATTCAGGTAATACCCAGGCAGCTTATGAGAAATACAGCCAGTTTCGCAATGAAATCACTTACAACCAGCCGGAAGTTATGTATCACTTTGCCCGGGTGGAATTTGAGCATGGCAGCAAACTTGGTGTTTTAGGCTCACTTCTATTTTTGATAGATAACGTGCCAGGCTTTGCTTCTTATAATGAAGCACTGCTATTTTTGATTAATGGATTGCGCTGGGCTGATGAACGGCTGAAAGCAGTGGAATATGCTCAATATGTACCTGAAGAGATGCGTGATGCAGAATTTTACCAAGAGATGGCAGATGACTATCTGCGTTATGACAAACTGGAAGAAGCTAAGACAAGCCTGATGCATATAGAGAATAAGGATAATGCCACGCTTTTGAAGCTGGCTGATCTGCAATATACTACAGGAGATTACAGCCTGGCGCTGTACAGTTATGGTGTGTTGCAGGATAAGGGAGAGCAGTCAGAAATCATCTATCAGCGAAGTGGTGAGATATATTTTGATCAGGAAGATTATCAGTCTGCCATCGGGCAATATGAAGGCTATCTGGAGCTTGCTGATAAAGAAGCGGAGGGATATAACCAGGTGGTTGTGCAGAATATCGTCTGTCATTACAGGATAAAAAACCGTCCCAAAGCAGAAGAGCTTGAGAAGAAATATAAAGATAATCTTGATGATGCAGCAAAAAATGAAATAGCCATCGCAGAGGGGATTTATTATACTGATATTGATAGCAAGAAAGCAGAAAAGACATTTAATAAGCTTTTGAAAGAGGAATTAACCACTGACCAGATGATCAGAACTTATTTCTGGCGTGGTGTGCTTTATCTTAAATATAAAAATGTGGAGAAGGCAAAAGAAGATTTCAGTACTGTGGCAGGAGCTACGAATGCAGATTTTGTCAATCAAGCAAAATTCAAACTGGGCTTGATCAACTTCTCAGAGAATAATTTTAAGGAATCACTGGATAATTATTACTATGTCATCGAGCATGATGAAGATGGGAAGCTGGCTTTGGAAGCTGCCCAAAATTTTGCCAAAGTGTGCAAAACCATTGAAGAATGGGAAAAGGCAATTGCTGCTTATGAGATAATCCTGGAGAAATGGGGTAATCAGGGACTTGAAGGACAGACAATTTTTGATATTGCCTTCTGCTATTATCGTGATAAACGCTTTCAGCAGGCAATTGAGATGTTCCAGCAGGCTTTGGGTCAAGTGAATGACCGTGAATTGCAGGCTGAAGCACAATACTGGATCGGGATGTCATATTTTGAGAAGGACGAATTTGAGCAGGCTGTAACTGAGCTTTTGAAAGTGGGATATTCTTATGAATCTTATACGCAATGGGCGGCTTCTGCGGAATTACAGGCCGGAGAAGCTTATCAGAAGCTTAATAGCACTGCAAAAGCACGCAGGATATTTGAACGAGTAATAGAAAAATATGGCATAAACAGTCAATGGGGAGAACTGGCAAAACAGAGAATGCAAACTATGTAAAACCAGGGAATTAGTATGGGAAAGAAAAGCAGACTGAAAAAGGAAAGAAAGAATAAGAAACAATCAGAGCTGGAAGCTCTGTATACGCAGAAACCTGGGAAACAGCAGAAAAAGGCTTCATCTTCCAGGCATCTGGTAATCTATCTGCTGCTGCTAATCGCCATTACTTCAATGGTTTACTGGCGAAGCCTGGATAATGATTTCGTTAATCTGGATGATAATGAGCACGTGTATAAAAATCCCAATATCACCAGCCTTGACCTGCCGCATATCAAAGCAATGTTCACCGGCTCACGTATGGGTAACTGGATTCCGCTAACGGAGCTTTCATTTGCCATTGATCATCATTTCTGGGGTATGGATGCCTATGGTTTTCATCTCACCAATCTTATATTACACATAATCAATACACTACTGGTTTTCTGGCTGCTACTGCTGCTTACAGGCAATCCCACTCTGTCACTTTTTTCAGCATTGGTATTTGCTTTACATCCCCTGCATGTGGAATCTGTAGCCTGGATAACTGAGCGTAAAGACGTGCTTTATGCCCTGTTTTACCTGCTGGCATTTATCTTGTGGATATTGGGCAGGCGATCAACTAAAAAGGGTCTATTATTACTCAGCCTGATAGCATATCTATTAGCACTCACTGCCAAATCAATGGCTGTTACTCTGCCACTTATTTTGATACTTTATGATGTTTTTTATGAAGATAGAAAGTTGACAAAAGCGATAAATGCCAAAATCCCTTTCTTTATTCTGGCTGCCATGGTGGTGTTTATCACCTTTAGATCTACATACAGTTCCACAACCGCTTATGCTGAGCTCAATATTCTGGAAAGGATCGTCACAGCTAATTATGCCTTCTGGTTTTATCCGTTCAAACTGTTGCTGCCTTTTAAGCTAAGTGCTATTTATCCCTATCCTCAGAATATTAATCAGGCACTCCCTGCCTATTATTATATCATGCTCCTGCTTACTGCCCTTCTTGCCCGACTATTGATCAGTATCAAGGGCAAAGGAAAGAAATATCTTTTCTGGTTCTGGTTTTATCTGCTTACAATCTTACCGGTACTTCATTTTTTACCTTTAGCCGGTTCATCAATCACCTGTGATCGTTTTACGTATCTGCCCTCTCTGGGAATATTCATGATCCTGCTGCTTGTGATTGATGACAAATTCAAGCTCAATAAAGCTAAATACTTTGTATTATTGATCATTGCAGTATATGCCTTCCTTAGCTGGCAGCGAATAGGTGTGTGGAAAAATGGCGTGGTGCTCCACACGGATATTATTGCCAGTTATCCTGATATAGAATTACCTTATATCAATCGCGGTAAAGCATATAGTCAGCGAGGTGAGCATGGCAAGGCGATCGCGGATTTCACAAGTGCTATCAAAGTAAGCCCTTCCAGCGCAGATGCCTATAATAATCGGGGAAATGAATATGGAGAGCTCAGGGACTATGAAGCAGGTATTGTAGACCTTAATATGGCAATAAAACTGCGTCCCGGCTTTGTGGAAGCATATAATAATCGTGCTCATTTATATATGTCAGCCGGTATGTTTGCTGAATCAGAAGCAGATTTCACCGAGGCTATCACCAGGGATCCTGATTATGCTACCGGCTGGTATAATCGCGGGAATCTATATCGCAAAACAGGTGAATATGACAAAGCGATTGCGGATTATGACCAGGTAGTTAAATTAGACCCCAATATGGCAACTGCCTATAATAATCGCGGAACATCATACAGTATGAGTGGACGCAATCAGCAGGCGATCAGTGATTTCAATCAAGCACTGGCACTTGATCCAGGTAATTTAAGCTTTCTGAATAATCGAGGTAATGCCTGGAAAGATCTGGATGACACTCAAAAAGCGCTTGAAGACTTTAATCAAGCCATCAGGATCAATCCCGGATATTCCAATGCTTATCACAATCGTGCTGTAGTATATTATTCGCTGGACAGGATAGCTGATGCCAGAAAGGATATCCAAAAGGTGAAAGAACTGGGCGGGTACGTTAATCCTGCCTTTGAAAATGCCTTAGATCAGGCACGGGGAGAATAATGGAATATATAAAAAATAATAAATACTTTGCCCAGGTAGCTGGTAGTCTGGAAAAGATAGCTGCGGCAGAACTGGAAGAGCTGGGAGCTACAGAAATTCAAACAACCTACCGGGGAGTGAGTTTCACGGCTACGCAGCCTGCGCTGTACCGCATTTTGTATCAGACGCGCATCTGCACCCGGATTCTGGCACCACTTATCAGTTTTCAGGCTCATGATGAAAAATACCTTTATAAAACTGCTCTTCAATTTTACTGGGAAGATATTTTTTCGCTGAAGCAAAGCTTTGGCATCACCAGTAATGTGGCGAATAGCAAGATAACTAATTCCATGTTTGCAGGACAAACCCTCAAAGATGCTATCTGTGATAAATTTCGCGCTAAACATGATGCCCGGCCTGATTTTGATATTAAGAACCCCGATGTGCGATTCAGTTTACATATCAATGATAACTGGGTGAATATCAGTCTTGATCTGGGAGTAGAACCGCTTCACAAAAGAGGTTATCGACTGGTGGGTATGGAAGCCACGCTTCAAGAGACTCTGGCTGCTGCTATTGTGCGCGTTAGCAGGTGGCAGGGAGATGAGCAGTTCTGCGATCCGTTCTGCGGCTCAGGCACCTTGCTGGAAGAAGCTATGATGCATTATTGTCATATCCCCGCAGGATTTTTAAGAAAAAAGTGGGGTATCAATAGTCTGCCGGACTTTAATGAAAATCTGTGGATTCTCACCTTGAGAGAAGCTAATCAGCAGATTCGCGAACTGCCGGAAGATCTGATCCTGGGTAGTGATATTATGTCCCGCAATGTGAGCATCAGCCGCAAAAACCTGAACGTATTCCACCAGGGAGCAAATGTAAAGATCAATACCGCTGATTTCAGAAACTTGCCGGAAATGGAAAATAGAGTAATTGTCTGTAATCCACCTTTTGGTCAACGTCTTAGGAAGGAAGATATTGATAGCCTCCTGCAGGATCTGGGAGATTTCTTTAAGCAGAAATGTAAAAGCAGCAGAGCCTATGTGCTGGTGGGTAGTAAAGAATTTTCAGGAGCACTCAGACTCCGTACTAAAATGAATAAACTGATCAAAAATGGTGATATAGACAGCAGATTACTGCGTATTGATCTTTATTGATCAATATCGATATTTCGCGTACTATGAAAATATATATCATTGGTACAAGCTGCTCAGGTAAAACTACTCTCGCTCGAAATATAGCTGAAAAACTTAATATCACTCATATCGAACTTGATCAGCTCTGGTGGCTCCCGAACTGGCAGGAAAGAGAGCGCGAGGAGTTTCGCGAAATCGTGGAAGCTAAATTGACCAACGAAGAGAACTGGGTGGTTGATGGCAATTACAGACGTATCAGAGACTTGATCATTCCTAAGGTAGATCATATCATTTGGCTCAATCTGCCTTTTTATCAGGTATTTAGCCGGTCAATCACCCGCACCATAAAAAGGATTATCACCCGTGAATCCATTTGCAATGGCAATCAGGAAAACCTTTCTGCATTATTATCTGCTGATGGAATGCCAGCCTGGGTGATCAG
>Ga0207996_1002784_pt1 | contig 10087 bp, 7 predicted proteins | sample AntAceMetag02UKG_FD_184773 | JGI IMG/M metagenome (GOLD analysis project Ga0207996, IMG submission 184773) | Saline lake microbial communities from Ace Lake, Antarctica - Antarctic Ace Lake Metagenome 02UKG (SPAdes) (version 2) | ecosystem: Environmental > Aquatic > Non-marine Saline and Alkaline... | reverse complement strand
CGCATCTATTAAGATAATTGGACCAGATGAAATGTCTCAATCAGCTTAAACGCTTCTAAGTTCTGTAATGATGATCCCCCATAAAACATGTCACCGAAACCATAGGTGTCCGTCTCAATCAGCTTAATCGCTTCCATTTTGAATTGAATATTGAATATTGAATAATTAAACATCGAGAAACATTGAAATTAAAATTGCAGAAACCTTCTTTTTCCCCAAATTATCCAATACAACAATCAACTGTCTCAACCTGTCGCGGCGTAGTGAAACGAAGACGGATCAGCTTAATCGCTTCTAACTTCTGTAATTTATAGTAGTGCTCAGGATAATGGGATGTTATTATTGGTACATTCTTTTCGTCTCAATCAGCTTAATCGCTTCTAAGTTCTGTAATTCATCCATTAGATATTGCTTATCTTACTAACATTTTACATGCAAGGTCTCAATCAGCTAAATCGCTTCTAAGTTCTGTAATCCCGTTCAATTGGTGGGACTTGATGTGTTTAAGAGAAAAAGGGTTGTCCGTCTCAATCAGCTTAATCGCTTCTAACATTCTTAACTCTTAGCGGGTGGTTCGCCACCGCAATTGCTTCTGATTTGTCTCAATCAGCTAAATCGCTTCTAACATTCTTAACTCACAAGGTGGCGTTGTAAGCATCGAAACCCCCCGGGGTTTGTCTCAATCAGCTAAATCGCTTCTAAGTTCTGTAATTATGAGTTCAAACTTGCAGGAGTTACAGGACAGACACGTCTCAATCAGCTAAATCGCTTCTAAGTTCTGTAATCGACGAAGCACTGGGTCACAAAAGCTATATTAGTTGTGAAAATAATCGTCTCAATCAGCTAAATCGCTTCTAAGTTCTGTAATTATATAACCCTTACTATAAAGGTGGGGGAAGAAGAAAAAAGGGTCTCAATCAGCTTAATCGCTTCTAAAATATGAAAGCAAAAAGGAAAAAGCAAAAATCAAAAAGGAAACACCCCGATACAGTCGTTCCTCCTTACGGGGCAAGCAGAGTAACACCAAAAAAAATCAGGAATCCTTTCCTCTTATCAGTGTTCATCCATTAAATCTGTGTCATCCGTGTTCTATTTTTCCCAATTAACCGATTCAACGAATTCAACCAGTTCACCATTTTATCAGCTTAATCGCTTCTAAGTTCTGTAATACAAGGAAACTTATTAAAAGGAGTCTTGAATGTGTCTAAGGGTCTATGTCTCAATCAGCTAAATCGCTTCTAAGTTCTGTAATACATTATGTTCGCGCAAATTAAATGGATACAGATTGAATGGGTACAAGTATTGTCTCAATCAGCTTAATCGCTTCTAAGTTCTGTAATACGGCTTGGCTTATTTCTGGCTTAGTGGGGTGGAAACTTGTGTCTCAATCAGCTTAATCGCTTCTAACTTCTGTAACGCAATCTTAGTAGTACTTTGTTTAGTAGTTATTCTCATGACGTCTCAATCAGCTTAATCGCTTCTAAGTTCTGTAATTTTGATCTTTTTAAAAAGGCTGAGCAAGTCCACTACGCCAAAGATCGTAGTGCGATTACCTCAGCGATCGAAAACATTTGTCTCAATCAGCTAAATCGCTTCTAAGTTCTGTAATGAAATTGAGGAGGAAAAATGAAACGTGACATCTATGAATTAATAGTCTCAATCAGCTAAATCGCTTCTAAGTTCTGTAATAGCTACACTTCTATAAAGATAGCAAAGAACTAAAATAATTAAATTTACTGAATAATTGTTTTTACAAATTGACCATATCCTACATTAGTTTTAGCTCCAACTCCTAAGTCCAGAATGATTTGTTCGAAAAGTTTTTTCTTGATCTCTGCCGTAATTTGTTTATTAAAGTCATTTAGTCTGAACTGAAATTTGAATTCCACATCAGGTAAAATTTTTATAAATTTTAAAGGAACAGGATTTTTTAAAGGATATTCATGAGGAGTAATATAATCCTCAGCAAGAAAGGTTTCTTCAACATTCTTTGAATTGAAGGGAAAAGCCTCAAAGAAAATATCACGCTGATAAACTGGAATTCGTTTTCCATCCTGCTTGATTCCCTCAAAGATTTGATTTTCTAACGATTCAATATCAATCTTCTCCAATAATGCAACATCAATATTTGCAGGAGTATTTTTAAGGATTTCTGTGATTAATCCTTTTATGTATTTCTTTCTTTCATCATTATTGCTTTTGGCTTTACCAGGAAAAACACTACGCAGCATTCCCTTGATAGATGAACCGGGAATTACAGGAATTCCTGTAGTATAATCGAAATGAAAACCAATCTTAAATTCATTCTCAAATCCTGCTTCATGAATATAACCACTTCCAATCAGTAATCCGGGATAAATCGTAGAAAGTTCAAAGGATTTGTTATGAACTGAGCTTGATAATATATGATCAAAATCCGGAAGTTTGGAATTAACCAGCTTACTGTTAATCGCAGGATTAATTTTGCAATCTTTGCTACCATTCATAATCCTTTGTAAAGAATGAATATCAATACTATTGTTCCTCCAATAGTATTGCTTATAGAATAAATATCCTAAATTTTCACTCATCGGAATTCTCCGTCTCGACTAATTTAAAAGTTCTTATTGCTAATTTTAAAGCAGTGGCAGCAATAATTATTCGGCTTTTCAATAGTCTGATTTTTGTTATATCAGTGTAGTTGTTTGTGTTATCGATGACGTATTGAAAGAGATTTCCTTCCGGTGTTGTTTCATCTTTCGTGATAATATCCAAAATTGATTTCATTACTTTTCTTCTTTCTTTGTGTTTTTGTTTTTCGTTTGAAACTATTGCCGGTAATAGACCGGATTGAATAACTGAAGCACCAAATGAAGATATATAACCGTTACATTCCTTTGCTATTTTTCCATCTTTTGCCAGATGCAACTTTGCTGCTTCTAAAGCTAATGGTATGAATTCATCTATTTTTTTCATGATTTCCTCACTATATTAACTTTGTAAATTGAGTGTAACCATAACCTATCGTAGCATTAGCTCCGATTTGGACAAGGTTATCTTTCCAAACTTCATCAAATTCTGTACTATGCTTTTCACCCAATCCAATGATGCAATAAAAAACTGATTCCCGTGGAACTATCTGCTCATACCATAAATTTTTGCTTTCTCCATTTTCCAGTTGATTACGGGCAATCACCGGGAGTTCCTCCGATACATTTTTGAAATCTTCTTCATTGAAAATAACCAGTCCGCTTCCGGATATGCTTTTAATTCTTTTTCTGTGAGCATTAGTTAGTTCAGCATCATCCAGATATTCAGCAATATGTTCTTCAATATATACTGTACCTAAACTATCAAGAGTGCGTGGTTTGAAACCGGTTTCATGCTCAGCGATTTTTTTAATGCTTTCAATCAGCGTTTCTAATGCTGATTTGTCATCAGGTTTCAGTTGCAGATTAAAGTCTTCCAGCCTTTCTGACATTTGCTTAATTAAAGATAAAGTTGTAGCTCTGAAAAATGATCGCTGTGAACTACGCACCGGCAGCACCAATAAGTTTGCATCAAAAAAGCGATATGAGCCCTGTTTAAGTTTTGCTTTGTCCTGCTCTTTGGGATCGGACCCAAAAATGTCAGTTACAATTGCAGAATTCTTGTCTTTGAAAAACTCCCGCAAAGCTCCTTTTAAACTTGAAGAATGAACTTGCGGATACATTGTAACGACATCTCTTTGAACTAAATTATCGATTACTCCAAAAGTTGTGTCACCACTTCCCACATGCATGTTCGTCTTTGTTTTAATCCTGTAAAGTGAATAAATCATAAATCCTCCTATAGATAATAATTATATCCAATTTTTTTTAAGCTTTTATCTAAATCTAACATTTCTATCACTTTGCTTTTATCTCCGGGATAGAACACCGAACCGCGAGATATAAATGTATGTTTACTGCTTTTACTTTTTCTTTCGAATTTATATTTTTTTGAACTTGTTCTGATATTTCTAAAGGTGATAGTATCCGTCAGTGCAAAATCACAAAAATTGTATATTGTATTTTTTACATAAGCATCACTTAAAAGAATTATCTTATTATCTTCGTGTAAATTACTGAATTGATCATTTAAAGTTCCGTCAAATTCCCTAACTTTCATAAAGAAAGAAGAATTATTTGCTCCCATATATATTGTATTGTTCTTCAGTTCAAAATCAATCTCGATAATAACTCCAAAGGTAAAATCTTGCTGTAAATTATAGTAGCTCTGTTTGAAAAAACTTTCTTTATCATCTTTCTTTCTTTCCTTTGTAATGCCAATTTTAATATGTTCTTTAAAAATATCATCAAAACTTTTATATTTTTTTGTATCTGAAATAAAACCCGAATCACAATCTTCCTTTGAATTATAGTTTGTGAAAAATGGGATTGTGTCTTTCGTATTATTTACAAAGGCTTTACCGGATTCAGAACTATATATTAGATTTCTATCCCTTGGTGCGGAGATATAAAATGTTCCGTCATTCTTCACAAGAAAAACCGGTGATAATGATTTGATAACTTTGAAATCCGCAGTTTTACCGATTCGGAAACTTTGTTTGCCAATCAAACCATTCATTATTTTCACATCGTTGTCTGTATATTCTTTGAAGTTTTCTTTATAAACACCGTCTTGAATTAATACTTCTTTTCTTAGTGTGCCCAGAATTGTGGTTTGTTGCGGAAAGGGATTTGATTTGGCAAAATAATTTGCTTCATCTCCTTCTCCAAAAGTTTGCTCACCACCGAAAAAATAAGAAACAACCGGTTTGAAAGTTATTAAAAATGTGGGCATTAGTTTCCTCCCTGTAAGAAATTCAACAAGCGCAATACACTACAAATGTATTCAATTCGCAGATCGTTCTTCTTATTGTTCTTGTCATAATACTTGCTTACCATCATTTCATAAGTGAAATTGCTAATCTTAGATATATATTGCTCAGTATCTGCATGGATTTCTTCATTAAAATTATTTCTGAAGAAATTCTCTAATTTCGTTTTGTTAAAGCCAATATTCATAAGCATAGTTTTATGTAAGGATAATTTATAAATCAAAGAATTAATCGTTTTTTCAGGTAAATTAACTGCTTTAGTTCCGCACAATATTTTTTTAATGTTCGAATATTCCTGACTATCGAAACAGAAACATCCTCCATAAGATTTTCCACTATGTTTCAGTACTTTGAATGCTAAGGAATTTTTCTTTTTTTTATCCGGTTCTGAATCCCTACGCTCTTTCATGCTTTTAGCTAAATATAAAAGAGAGTTTGATATTTCCAATGCTTCATTCATCGGATATTTGTAGTAGCTAATGGAAAGCCCAAATGAAAGAGTTGGCTTTACTTTTCTTTTCCCCAGTTTCTCCTCTATTAAATCTTTAAATATCTCCTTCAAATCATGAATAAGATGAATCACATTTTTGTTTTTACTAACTATCGGTGCAAAGAAAAAGAGATCATCACCACCTGCATAAATGGTTACTCCTCCATTTTCTTTAATCTTCTCATTTGCTTTTTTTGCAAATTCATAAAGCACGCTTGAAAGATGAAGAAAATCTTCACTTAATTGTAAACTCTCTATCGTTTTTCCCATACTATCTGCATCTGCACATATAATGGCAATGTACTTATGGTATTGTTTAAAATCTTCAAATTCTCTCTCAACATCATCATAAATTTTCGAGTCATCATCGAATTTAAAAAACCTTTTAGGCAGATTTAACTCATGCATTGCAATTTCTGGAATGGAAGGGAAGGATAGCTTTTCATCAAAAGCGTCTTTCATAATAAATGAATGATTTACATAATAAAAGAAATCAGCCAGATAATCACAGGTTTCTTCTTGTATGAATTTTTCCTGAAGTTCTAAAGAATCGAGATAGCTGTTTACAGTTTTGTTAATGTCTGTATAGTCATTCTCATTTTCAATTTTACAATAATATATTTTGAAATAATTTGAAAGATAATTTGAAATTTCTTTCACATCAAGTGCGTTGTACATCGTGCGTTTATCTTCAATATTGGTTTTATGGATTGGCAATTTTTCTTTTAACCTCTTTTGCAAATGAAGAAGAATCTCGGAAGATATATCTTGCAGAATGTCTTCGATAACCTTTTGTAACCGGTCGAAATCTCCTTCTGAAGCCTCGAAGATCATTCGGTCGGGAAATATACCGATACCAAACTTTGCATCTAATTCTTTCTTATCAAAGTAAGGAATGATGAATGGTTTATTTTTGAAAGCTTTATTTTTTATGATATTTTTCATGATGTAGGAAAAGATGTAACTCGCTGCAAAGAGCTCCCTCGTTTTCTTTGCTTTCATTAATGTTTTGTAAATGGGACCAATTGTAATTCCGATGTATTTAGGCATTATTAGCTCCTAAGTTATTTCTAATTTGCGTATAAACATTTTTCAATATTTTAAATTGTTGAGTTGGATAATATTTACTATCAACATGATCATCAAGGTTTACCCTAGTAAAAGCAAAATCCAAGAAATCGTTCAAATCGAATTTATCGGGAAATGAAAGCTGCAAATCTCCATGATTGTTTTTCATAATTAGGAATGTTTTACCGTAGATATTTTCAAGCTCATTATTGGTTATGTTAATTTCATAACCATTGGGATATCTAATTGGCTTAATGAATATCGGTGATTTGATTCTATCGATATCTTTATTTTTTTTTGTTATGTTAGATCTATTATAAAAAAACCAGCTTTCATTCGATGACAATCCCAATATATCTTTCATTAGTTTTTTTTCTTCTGAAGAATAATTTAATATATCACTTCCAGTATATTGAGTTTGTTGTCTTTTAAAATCATTACTGAAATATTCTTCTTTAATACTTTTTTTATCCCATTGAATTCCCATAAGTTTTGAATATAAGAACATTAAAGACTTAAAATAGAAAACAGTCCCTCGCGAACCTCTCACTTCATTTAGTCCGGATCGAAGTGACTTATAAAGTAGTTCAATAACATAAAATAATTGTTTATATTCATTTCTAATATTTGTACGTTGATTCGTAGAAGCTTCAACAAACCAATACTTTAACCTTTTCTTAACATATAATTCATCATTCTCATCAACATAAAATGATCCGAAACCTTTTGACTGCCTTGTTCCAAAATTTGTATTCATAAAGAAATCACAGATATGCTGCTTTATTATTTCTAATATCGAAGTATTGAATGAAGCAAAAAACAGTTCGATGCCCTCAGACATTATGAACTTTTTGGGATTCTCTTTATTTTCTTCTCCCATATTACCAAAAAAAAGCGGGAAGTTATTTTTTCTCTCTTGCCCATTTCTATGATATATTTCTTCAATATCACAAGATCTATTACTTAAAGATCTAACAGAAATTTTGTAATCGAATGGTTTTTTATCTTTATAGTCTCTTTCTGTTTTTGTTTTATCCCAGCCAATTAGAAAATATTTGTACTTTTCAAAATTGTTATCAAAAGCATGTTTAATTAGAAACTTATCCAGTTTTGGTTTCAGCTCCGAAGCTCGCAATGTTGCTCCTTTTTGATCATGCTGAAAATGAATAATCGGTGTATGTTGTTTTAGTTTAATTTTGAACTTTGGCATTTGTCCTCCTAAACTCCAAAGAATTTTAAAATACAAGTAATAAATGATTTTATTACATCAAATGTTGGTGTAAATTTTATTAAAAAGATAAGAAAAATAAAGATAAATGGAGTTATTAACCATTTCCACCATTTTGATTTTTTAATTATTAAAAGTGTAGTAAGTGACATTAGAAAGATTGTTGGAATTAACAATAAAAACCATGCTTTATCATTTGAAATTGCAGATTTACAAAAATAGCTAATATTCATACCTAATAAACCTGCCATTAAAGTTGCAGGTAAAAATAATGCTCCGAGATAATAAAGTCTATTCATTGATCTTGTTTCACTTTTCTCATTTTCAGCTTCTACATAATCAAAAAGCTCTTCGATATCTTTTCGCAAATCATTTTTTTGCTTTTCAAGTTCCATTTGCTTCATTCCCATCTGATACATCTCGATACCTTGCTCTTGAGGAGTAACTTCAGTAAACCATACGTCGTTAACGAAAGTGATATAATTCTTTCTAAGCTCTGTAATTTTTTTTACATATTTTCTTTGGTTTCTATTTCCATTATCCGTTTTAATGAGCTTGGCTAAATCTGATGATTCAGCAGCAAATTTTAAAAGAACTGCTCGGTTAATTAACCACATTAAGGATAAATCTTTATATTGAAGAGATACATGGTCCAATAAAAATGTTGGCACCGATTCCGTGAAAAGGGCAACAAGACTATATCTGGTAATCCCCCAGAGGATTCCCCATTTATTCCATCTATCATAAGTACATTTTGTTAATAATTCCTGTTTCATAATATCGGATTGGCAGGTAAGACTATTACCATCTACAAAACAATATTTATACCAATTATCAATTGCTTTTGTGTTGATTTTATTATTTTTTTCAGAAAGCGATTTAGCATAACCTGGATAAGAATATAATATTTTTTCACCTTCTTCATTATTTTTCAAATAAGACAGAACGAACATCCGATCATCCAGAACATGATTATATTCTATCCCATTCAAAAAAAAAGCTATATACGATGCATACTTGATTCCTCTAAATCCTGTTAAATCATTATAAGAACTAAAATCTTCGGTTGTAATGTTTTTTTCGTCCAGATTTATGGAAATTTTTACTGGCAAAAAAGCCCTTTGTGAACCACCGAATTTACCATCAATTAATGGTAAAAATTGGGGATAGATCCTACGAGCATAGTCATTTATCTTTAAAACATTATCAAATGATTTTTCTAAGTGATTATCTAAATAAAAGATCAAAATACCTATAGAAAAATCTTCAAGTATAATTAATTCGATACCTTTTGTTGAAAAATCTAAAATAAAATCTTTTTCGATTTCTACTTGTTGACCACTTTCTTCATCTTTTTTCTTTTCCAATATTGAGATTAAAAATTTTCCTTTTTGAAACTTCCAATGATATTTTGAAAGAATGCTATTTGAAGCATCAGTATCTGGAAATAATAATTTTTGAACAAAAGGATAGAAATAATTGTATTCATTATAATCCAGTTCATCTTTTATAGAAAAATTATATGGTGTCCATTTCTTATCCTTACTAAATTCTTTTTTGTATCGATCAGGATTTTTAATGATAAACGGGAACATAAAAATATGTTTTGAAACCGGATATTTTTTTTCATTCTCTTCCATAAAACCTCCAATTTATATTTTCGTTTTTATCTCTGTGTTCTCTACGCCTCGGTGATAATCCTGAACTTCCCAAACCCCGCTTTCGCATTCGAGCCAAGATGCATAAGTTCCAACAATTTCAAATATGGAATTATAGTCGGATCATTTATCTTAATTTTCATTTTACCGACAAATCCACCGTACTTATTTACATTATTCTGGCGATAAGAACGATGCTGATATTCTTTCCAAAAGAGTTTCTTTTCCAAAATTTCAATTGCATCTTTTTGTATTTCATGAATGTCTTTGATATCTGAGTAAAGTAAAAGAAGTAACATTGCTCTTTCCCGAATTCGCTCTATCAGAATTTCGCTGGTCAGTTCATCCATTATATGTTTTCCTTTATAGGTTAAACGAGTCGGTGCGATAAACTCGAGTTGAAAGTATTTTTCATTTATTTCATCATTAAAACCGATTGGAAATTTCTCCAGATTTTCAGGATAGAATTTTCCCTTTTCATATACAATTTTATTATTTGCTCTATTTTTAATAAATTGTAGTTTAAATCTACCCTCGCTCTTATAACCCGGTTTGAATTCTTTCATATTTTCCAGCATTGTAGTAATGAGAGGAAAATAGGAGAAAATATCACCTAAAAAATCAAATTGACTCGAGAAAAGTTCACCCTTTAAAAAATATCTTTTTTTATTTAAAGGAGGAATTATCGAGAATCTTGAAGGCAAATTTGAATATTTCCGGTATTGTTCCGGTAAAGCAGTAATGTCTTTTTTTATACTTTGAAAAAATTCAGCAAACCTGCAATCAAATTTTTCTGAACAGCG
>Ga0207996_1002782_pt1 | contig 10099 bp, 7 predicted proteins | sample AntAceMetag02UKG_FD_184773 | JGI IMG/M metagenome (GOLD analysis project Ga0207996, IMG submission 184773) | Saline lake microbial communities from Ace Lake, Antarctica - Antarctic Ace Lake Metagenome 02UKG (SPAdes) (version 2) | ecosystem: Environmental > Aquatic > Non-marine Saline and Alkaline... | reverse complement strand
TGAGTGTAGCGTCCCGGCCGCTCGTAATTACCGCTGTGCCAAAATTGTTACCGGCTGTATTCAATACTATGTCATTAGCTGCACCCGTAGAAGTAAATGTCGCTGTCACAGGAACCACAAGGTTTCCACCACTCTGCGTCAAGCCTGCGCCTGTCGCTGTTAAGTCACCTGTTAATGTCAATGCCTGTAGATCTAATACCGTCGTGTCCAAAACCGATACATCCAGAAGGCTCCCGCCGGTACCAACAAATGCTACTGTGCTTCCAAAACTGTTCCCCGCATTTGATACGCTTATAGATTGGCCTGTGGCTGCGGTAAATGTCGATGCTCCCGTAATAGCTAGAGCTCCTGTATTGCTGATATCTCCACCGGCCGTTGCCGTTACAGCGTAGGTACCGGTTACAGTTGAGGCACCCAGCTCGATAGCACCGGCATCCACTAGCGTTACGTCATTAGCTGATACTATCGATACAGCGCCTGTGAAGTCATTAGAAGCGTCGCTAAGTGTTACGTTGTTGCCCGAACCGGCTGTTACACCTGTTGTACCTGTTACTGCCAACGCGCCGGTCTGTGTTACAGCGCCCGCTGTCTGAAGTGTTAAGTCACCTGATACGGTCGATGCGCCAAGTGCTAACGCGTTCGCGTCTCTCAAGGATACGTCATTACCTGACGTGATCGATACAGCGCCTGTGAAATCGTTAGAAGCGTCATTTAGTGTTACGTTGTTACCCGCTCCGGCTGTTACATCTGTTGTTCCTGTTACAGAATATGCTCCGCTTTGTGTTATAGCACCGCTGGCAACAGCTATCAGATCTCCGCTTACTGCACTCACACCGTTTGCATTTCCTAATACTAAAGCATTTGTGTCTGTAATGCCTACATCATTTCCGCTTACTATTCGTACACCACCGGTAAAATCATTTGTAGCAGTTGTTAAAGTAATGTTATTTCCCGCTCCGGCTGTTATATCTGTTGTTCCTGTTACACCAACAGCCGCACCCTGCGTAATGGCACCCGCGCTTGTAAGTAATAAATTTTCGTTGGCTGTAACAGCACCGTTTATTGCAATTGTGGAATTCGTCTGGAGCGTTGTGCTGTCGTTAAAGGTTGTAGCGCCTCCTACTATGATCGCGCCGGCAGTGGCACTGCCTACGGTAATTCCGGAAAAACCATTTACAAAATTCGTTGCAAAATTATCCGCGGTTATTGCCAGTGTTCCGGCTCCGCCGGCGATACCTATAGCGGTATCGGCGGTACGGGGCTGTATTGTCAAAGCACCAGAGCTTGCTAAATTAGAAGAGTCAGCGGCAGGAGTACTGATTAACATAGTATTTACATTAAGCGTGATATCAGCTGAAGAAGTCGCTGGGCTTGTACCGCCTATATAGACAACGTCTCCGCCATCCCTTCCTAAGCGCAGGTCAGAAGCAGACTCACTGTTACCGGTAGCATCATCACTATTACCGGTAATAGAAATTGTTCCATCTGCAGAAAGACAATTACCTTCAAGCCTTACAGCAAAGGGCTCCCAGTCAGTAATCCCACTAATAGTGCCGGAAATTACGATTCCGCCACCGGGTTCAGCCAGCGACAGGATATTTACATCATTTCCATCAAGATGAACGCCATTGAGCACCTTGGCTTTATTTAAGCCGTGGTTAGTCGGTGTAGCGGTCCCTGTAATAGATATTGCGTCAGAACTTGTGTTAGACGATGATATGGTACTGGTATTTTGTATCCAAACCCCTTTTAAAAACGCAAATCCAGCTTCGCTCTCACCAACGATAGATATCTTACCGGTATCTGAACTTATACTACTGGTTCCACTTATCCTAACACCAGGGGCGTACCTTGTTCCTGAGTCTAGCGCGTCAAAACTTTTTCCATGCAACGTAATTGCTCCACCACTGGAAGAGAGAGTGCTGCTGGCTAACTCAACGCCCGCGTAATAGTTGTCGCCTACCAAAGTCCCGTCACCCACTGCATAACCGGTCGCGGGATCTGCGCCGCCACCCATGGTAATATCTCCGCCATTCGTTGAAATACTTGAACCGCTGCTAAGATATACGTAGCCGCTATCCGACACATCGCTATCTGACCATAAAACGACATGTAATTTATTGCTTGTCGAGCTTATAGTGCTATCCGAACCAAGAAGAATGTTTCCGGTGGCCTTAAATGTAAGAGTGGCATCCACACCTAAAGTTTTGGAAATAGTTACATCACTATTCATGGTAATATTGCCTGTTACCTCGTTTAAAACTGATGTCCCTGTATTTAAAGTCACTACGTATCCATTTGCGACTGTTTGATCAATAGTGGCATCTGTTGGGTCAATCAGCCAAAGCCCTCCTTTACCAAATGGCGCTCCGGCAGTAACTACAAAATCATCAGCATAACTAACTGTATGTGCAGATGTCTCAATAAATCCACCATCACCGCCATCAGGAGCTGATGCATCTAAAGTACCACCTACTATAGTTTCGCCATTTTCCATATCAGACAAAAGAAGTATACGACCATTTTTCTCCTGAATTGTATGCGCCTCTATAATTCCCTCATTGTTTACAACAGCTGTTGCAAGATCATGGGCTGCCTTAGCAGTCATGACAACCAGGCCGCCATCAGCTTTTATAAGCCCCTTGTTTTCCGCGAGCGCATCCACAGAGCCCTTATCAACAACATAATTAATAAGACCGTCTCCGGTAAAATCAAGGTTTACCCTATCTCCTGCAGACATAAGTACACTGCCGCCCGGAGCGGTTATCGTTCCTTCATTCCTAACATCCGGGCTTAATAAGGCAACATACATGCCGTTAGCTACCTGTATATGCCCCTGATTTAAAACCGGCCCTGTCAAATCACCTGCTTTAAAAGCTAAATTTCCGGCCATAAAATCTTCATTGGTAATATTGAGAGAAGATGCTACCAAAGCGCCTACGTTCACTTGCGCTGTCGGGCCGAAGATGATCCCTGCGCTGTTTACCAGAAAAACCTGCCCGTTAGCGTTTAGCTGGCCGAAAATCTGTGATGGAGATGTACTGGATATCCTGTTTAACGCGGCGCTGGAAACTGACGGCTGAACAAACTGAACACCGGCATCTTTTCCTATATTAAATGTTGACCACTCGGCGATCATCTTTTGAGTATTCTGATTAACCGTCATCTGGTTGCCGGCCGAAGATATGTTTCCCGCACCGGCAACTATATTGCCGCCTGCAGGCAATTCATTAGCGTCCAATGCCATCAAAGGTGAGATTGACACCTGCAATAGGAAAAAAGTCACCGAAAATATTCTAAATAACCATTTAATTATTTTCATATAAATCTCCAGTGGAAAACCTCCCCCTAGGGGCAAAATTACATCCGCAAATACCATGCGGAGGGATTAAAATCAGAAGAAGACCTTGCCCTGTAACCAAAACTGTCCGTCATCATTTCTATTGTTCGCATCATTACCTGCTGTGTCACGCCCCGGATTTTTCCACAATTTGAATCCGTAAGAAAACTGCACGCGATATAGGCCTGCTTTTTCCACATTTATTCCGGGTCCTATCCCATGTAACCAGTATCGATTTTCCCCCGTGTCATTAGTCACTGAATTTAACCACTCGGTTTTGTGTAAAACTGCGTATCCGACATCATAAAACCCGATCAATTGCGTTTTAAACCACGAGGGCATAAAAGGCAGCTCCAGGCGTGTTTCAAATGTCATTATGATGCCTTCATCAGATGCAGCTTCTCCTACGGGATATGCACGCACTCCTGTAGGGCCTCCTAAAATTATCTTTTGTGATGTATCAAGGTTACAGCTTGATCCCTGGCCACGGGTGGAAAAAAGCAATGAGATGTCTTGCGTAACCTTTTGTAAACGCGCCGCCAAATACGCTGTTCTGAAATAACCGCCGTTTGTGCAGGCGCCAGTATCATCCAGATCTTTTCCGGCATTGACATTAACACCGCCACCGTTAAGTGAAACTAAAAAATAATTCATACCGCCACCAAAAAAATTATCGTACAGGTTTCCTTTTATGTAGGTATTACCGGCATAGATATTGCGGACACTATACGGTGTATTGCTAAATCTATCATTCAAGTAAAAATAATCAAAACCGCTACCTATCCAAAGATTTGCTGTCCTTTTAAGTATAATGGGGTATCTTAAGCCCGCATTACCTGTTACGGCATAACCGTCAGCGTCTAAAGTTTTAAGTTTGTCTCCAAGCTTATAATACAATCCGTTACACGAAAGATCCGCAAATAATCCCTGATCGCCAACAGGAAAAGACAGATTCACGATTCCCTGGTTCAGGTTATTTGAATTTATGTACATAAATTGAAGCTGGTCACCAGAATGGAATGTGTCTCCAAGAGATACCTGCGCGATCCTACGAAAAACGCCTGTTGAATCGTTACCAAAATTGTCCAGATAAACCATACCCGATAACCATTTACCTTCATTGGTATCTATAGAGACTTTTGTCGTCCCGGGAGTTTGCCCTTTATCCAAATACGCGCGGGACGATATGCCGGGTAGTTCGTTGATCAATAAAATTACGCGTTCCATGGCTGTTATTTTGATTGCTTTATCTTTAGGGACCGCACGATCAGCGATATTTTCCAATAAACGTTTATTAATTCTGTAAGGTTCCTTAACGGATACTCTAATTTTCCCGTCAAGGTTTCCGGAAATAATTACTATTTTCACAACGCCGTCTGTGACATCCTGCTCGGGAAGATAAGCGCGCGCTAACAGTAAATCCGAACGTTCTCTCAAATATTTCGTGACATCATAGGTTAAATTCTGCAGATCATCAAAAGTCGTTTTCTTCCCGATATAAGGCGCGGCGATTTTGTTTAACTCTTCAAGGGAAACGATCGGATCATACCCGCTAAACTCTATTTTTTTGACAAAGATTACATATTTGGGAGCTGATTTCACTTTAGGGGCTTTTTCTATGCCTTCAGGAGAAGCTACCTTCATCTTATCGATTGATTTTTGCACCTTTTCCTGTTGTTCCTCTCTCAGAATAGTCCCGGCGCTTGGAATTTGAGCAAAGGCATCAGAAGATATGAACAGGCACGCTATTATCGTAATGTAAAATAATGTTGCCTTTCTTTTAATCATAGGCTTGATTCCCCTTTGCATGGAGCATCACCCGATTTTTTATCTGGTTTTGGCTTATCAAGAACCGTCTTTGGATCTGTATCTTTTTTACCACTTTCTGCAATTTCTTCGGGAGGTGTTGGTTTTATATTCTGAAGAGATCTCTGCGCCTTTTCCTGTCTCTGTTCGCTTAGTATGGTGCCCGAGTTGGTCTGTCCCAGGAGAATTGAAGGAGTTACTATTATAATCGAGAAAATTACACAAATGATCCCGGTCTTTGCTATGGTAAACTTAAAAAACGTATTGTCACGATTTTCTAAAGACACATTAAATTTCCTACCTTGGGTACTATTTCATTTATGTTATATTTCAAATAATCAAGGGTTTCTTTAACTGCCCGATCATAGATAAAAAATACCCCTTACACGATCGTAGCAACCGTATTATAAGCAAACCTGGTAAGCTTAAACAACGTATCCCGCAAAAATCAGTCAGTAATAAATAAACGTATATTTATTACTACAAATAATTAAAAATGTCCACAATATTTTTTGCCAATGAAGATATAATGGAATACCGTACCTTTACCTTCGATCACATTTATTGCACTTAGAATAATTTAAATGTATAATGAGAGAAACAGGAGGCATATCATGAAAAATGCAAAGACTACAATACAATCATTTAACGAATGGGGGAAACTGAGGGAAGTATTTATCGGTATTACCGACGACATGGTAGAGCCCGAATATATCAAAGCACTCCAATGGATGCCAAAAAAAGACATCAAGATCATGAAAGAATTCTCCGGTAAAAGATCGATAGATGTTCTTCCAAAAAAAATGAAAATCCTAAAAAAGCAGGTTAATGAGTTAGTGAAAGTTTTACAAGATCACGGTATAAAGGTTAACCGCAATATACCACTACGATATAAGGAAGAGAAAAAGTTTCTTAATGACGTTCAAAAAGGGTGTCACCTTACGGGAGGTGCGGATTTTTTCAGAGTTATCGGGAACAATGTCATATTGTTAAACAATCTACGACTGCCCTGCAGAAGGAAACAAATATACAGCGTACGTCCCGTACTAGAAAAGATACTTAAAAACAGCAATGCTCGATATGTCGCAGCCCCGCCAGCATCTCCACATTACAATGAAAACGACATCTTTCTTGAAGGAGGAGATATCATGATCGACGATTACAACGTCTATGTGGGTAAATCGGGCAATGCTTCTAATGACGCGGGAATCGACTGGCTGCAACAATTTTTAGGGTCCCAGTACAAAGTATACACCATCAAATTGTCACCCCATGTATTACATATTGATTGTGTATGCGCTCTCACCAGAGAAGGACTACTCACCTATTGTCCCGATGTCGTCCTCGGCGAACTGCCAAAACCGCTGAGGAGCTGGAAAAAAATCGAAACAAGGCCGGAAGAAACATTTGGGGCAAATGGCCTGACACTCAACAAGAACACGATCGTTACGGCTGTACAGTATGAACGTGTAAATAACGAACTGCACAAAAATGGTATGAACGTAATACCCTTACCTCTCGATATGTGCATTGCATACGGGATGGGAGCACGCTGTCTGACCGGTGTCATCACTCGGGACGAATAAAGCACTCCGTAAGGGTTTGATAGAGAAAAAAATTTGGTAACCCCAATGTCTGCCAGTTTGAACTCAATTGTTGCAGATTTAACGGCTATTTATCAATTAAAAGAACTCCTCCCGGCTGTTTAAAGTTTTGTTTAGTGGATGATATTAGAACTTGTTGTGAGTTGTAAGTCTGCTTACTTTTAAAACTGCTCCACCCTCATTCATAATTGTTTCGTTAGGTGTAAAATTTCTTTATCATTCGTAGAAAGCTTATTTTGATAAAAAACATGGTGTTTGTGCCGAGATTACTCCAATCTCAGTTCCATCTGAGGGTTCTGGAACCGCACTTCTTCAAGTATCTTTTGGACCAGTGCCAAAGCATCAGATAATGCCTTACGCGCCTCAGACCCAGACATCAATCCTCCGGCTTCGTATGTCATCTCGTTTCGTTTTCTCCGCATCGTCTCAAAGTGATCGGTTAAATCGCGGTATTTATCCCCCAGAAACACGCTCGTCATCTCAACGACTGTCTTATGCTGTGCGCCGTCATCGGGAATATAACCTTTTAGCAGCAACAACGCGCGGCCAGCCTTTAGCATGGCTACATACGCCATCATATAGGTTGCCCGATCAGCTATATCAACGATCTTCTTACTTTCCTTTAGGTCAATGATCGATTCTTTTAATAAGGATTAGACCTGGACAAATCCAACCTTTTTCTTCCGTAACTTACCTTCCCTTTCAAGCTTTTGTATGAGCTTTTCCATTCGGGATCGCACCTTTCAATATAATAATTTTGCCCTTAAGTACCACATTTAGGAATCCGCCTTTCTTCGCGCGTTCTGCAGCAAATTCAGCGGGGTTATATGAAGTAAAATTGATCTCTCTTCCCAGCCGCGATTCCAATTCGCGAACATGACGGATAAAATCGCCCGGCGGGTATTCCCCGATCAAAACAAGATCAATATCGGAACCCTTCCCTTCCTCGCCTGTAGCATACGAACCGTAAATAAACGCATCGGATATACCATCGTAACGCGATACAAGTTCACGAAGACTCCCCTCAACACCAACTGTTTTAAACACAATGCTTTTCAATTCATTGTATAACGGGTACTCTTTATTGAGAGAATAATACTTGGCACGCCCTCTTGTAAACGATCGAAAAAGGCCTTCGACTTCAAGCTTTTTCAATTCTCGCGACAGGTTTCCGACATCCTCACCAATGATACCTGCAAGCTCTCTGACATAAAAGTCCGTATCATTATGAGTAAATACATATGCCAACAGCTTCATCCTCAATCTTGTCCCAAGCAGAATATTCATGCACAACTCCCCATATTGTATAAATTACAACATATGTTGTATATATTACAACACTTGCTTGATTATGCAATATAAAACATAGAATGTTCGTGTCCACTCTGAAAAACCTGTTTAAGCTCCTGGCTAATCCTAAGGTGTTTAAATATATGAAGCGCCTGAAATTATTCACATTTATATTGTATGATAAAACCTCTATATGTATGATAACACCAACTATGATCTGGGGTGCACATTGAAATTACATTCTATAGAGATAAATAAGGATTTTGAAAAGGCCATCGACTTGCTCGAGAACACCGGCAAGAACGTATTTATCACGGGAAAAGCAGGTACGGGAAAATCCACCCTCCTTGAATATTTCCGCAGCATCACAACAAAAACAACTGTCACATTAGCACCTACCGGCGTGGCGGCACTGAACGTAAAAGGCGAAACAATCCATTCTTTCTTCGGGTTCAAACCTGCAACCACTTTGAATTCAATAAAAAAGCTGAGTGCAAAAAAAAGTAAACTATACAAAAAGATAGACATGATCATAATCGATGAGATATCGATGGTGAGAGCAGATCTGCTGGACATTATTGACGTATTTATGAAAAAAAACGGCAAAAATAAGAAACTACCCTTTGGCGGAACACAGATGGTCTTTTTCGGCGACCTCTACCAACTTCCCCCCGTCGTGACAACAAGGGAGAAGGAGATATTTAACTCCCATTACAAAAGTCCGTATTTTTTCGACGCTGGGGTCTTTAAAGAATTTTCTATGGAATTCCTTGAACTTGAGAAGATATACCGGCAAAAGGACCGAAAATTCATAGAGCTATTGAATAGTATCAGAAACAATTCAGTAAACGACCAAGAGATACAAGATATCAATAAAAGGTATGGAGCGGATTTTATCAACAAAAAATCAAGGTACCATGTCTATCTAACCACGACAAATGACACAGCGTCAAAGATAAATACGGAAGAACTCACTAAGTTAAAGTCGAAACTTTTCTCTTATACCGCGGAAACGGAAGGTAATTTTGATTCCAGAAATTACCCGACCGATAAGGAATTGAAAATAAAAACCGGCTCACAGGTTATGCTGCTCAACAATGACCCGTCTAATAGATGGGTTAACGGCACTATAGGGAAAATAATCGAGATCGTTTACGATGAAGAAAAACAGACTGACGCCATAATGGTAGAACTGCCGGGAAAGGAAATAGAAGCCGTATTTCCGTACAAATGGGAGATATTTCATTTCCGTTTCAACGAAAAAACGGAAACACTTGAAACAGAAGAAATGGGACATTTCATCCAGTATCCATTAAAACTCTCATGGGCGATAACAATTCATAAAAGCCAGGGAAAGACTTTTGAAAAAGTCATAATAGACGTCGGGAGGGGCACATTTGCTCATGGTCAGATGTATGTAGCGTTAAGCAGGTGTACATCCCTTGAAGGTATCGTACTGAAAAAGCCGATAAAAAAACCCCATATTCTTATGGACTGGCGCGTCGTACAGTTCGTCACAAAATATCAATACGCCCTATCGGAAAGAGATATGCCACTGGACACAAAAATACAGGTCATAGAAAAGGCAATCAAAGAAGAAGCACAGATTGAGGTCACATATCTGAAACCAAACGACATCAAGACAAAGCGGATAATCAAGCCCTATTTTGTAGGCGAAAACACATATTCAGGAAAAAAATTTCTGGGAGTAAACGCCTTCTGCCTAGAAAGAAATGATGACCGTGTATTCAAAGTAGACAGAATCCTTGAAATAAGGACGGTCTAACAGATTAATCAAGATTACAGATATCGGAAAGTTTCCCCTTTTTATTATATGCATACTTTAAATGGTTGCTGCAACCATTTAGCAACCATTTATTGAAAAGTGTAAATTAAAATGCCGTAGGTATAAAGGGAAGCGTTCCATGCCCGGAAACGTTATCCTCAGTGGTCCTAAACAGGAAACACTAGAGGAAAGGATCAAGGCATGGAACAATACCATGGCACAAAGCATAGTAGAAAAGGCAAGCATTTGAATAAGGAAGAGAGATTGATGATT
>Ga0207996_1002781_pt1 | contig 10102 bp, 10 predicted proteins | sample AntAceMetag02UKG_FD_184773 | JGI IMG/M metagenome (GOLD analysis project Ga0207996, IMG submission 184773) | Saline lake microbial communities from Ace Lake, Antarctica - Antarctic Ace Lake Metagenome 02UKG (SPAdes) (version 2) | ecosystem: Environmental > Aquatic > Non-marine Saline and... | reverse complement strand
TCATAGTTCGGCTTAGAGTGCTTTCGTATAAAATCAGAGACCCCTTTTTCATCTGGCCTTGTAATCCGTGGTGAAAGCTCCAAGGTGTGAGGCTCCTTATTTAATTTACGCCACTTTGTTGCAAGCTTCTCGAATTCCGCCTTCTTGTTCAATATGCACGCCATTTCAATAGTAAAATCGATACATTCCAGATTTAGTGGGTTTTGTTCGTGCGCTTCAATCGCAACGTCGTATGCTTCTTTAAGAAATCCAAGATTTTTTAGAGAAACTGCGTAATTAAGGATATGCGGAAGTCCCCCGACGGACTGTTGAATGGCTCTTTTGAAAAAACTCCGCATTTTTATTTCATCTTTTTCAAGGCAAGAGATCATGCCAAGGAGAGAAAACCCGCTTGCCAAGTCAACATGTTCTTTTATTTCTTTGGCTTCTTTTTTTACCCGAACTAGGTCTAACGTGGAAAAATCTGACGCCTTTAGAAGGTGGTTCAGTTTTTCAACTAAGACAGGGTATTTTGATTTAAGCGCTGGTATTGAATACATTTTATTGACCCTTTACTCTCCGCCCCCAGATCACGGCGGGGCCAAATCATCCCACACGGCATTAATAACGTCAAGAAAAAATGTGAAATATTTCACGCACGATTTTCCAAAAATAAAGTTTTCACTTCACCCCATGACGATTATCAGATTTATCTTGATAGCCTTACCGAAAAATCGTGTCAAGCAACAATCTTCCGCCCAAGGGGGTCTCATGGGTTTGGGTGCCTGCCGCCCACACTTCCCCCATTTCCGGTAGGGAATCAACCGCCCTTTCGGGCATTAAATTTTCAAATAGCCGTGGCGGACATCAAATAGATTATCAATATTTTAATTGATCCGCCCGATGCCGGGAGTAATGCCAATCAACACTAAATTTCCTCTATTTTAGTGATGACGACATATGTCCATCATCAATAAAATCCTAATATTTTATTGATGGCAGGGATATATTCATCCGCTGTATTTCGTTGTTCTTTGCAACAGAAGTTGATTCAAGCCTGTACCTGTTGGCATTGTTTCTGATGGGGGTAGGGTTCCTATTAAGTTTTCTTATAGCTTTTTGCTCCAATCACAGGTTTTCTCAGGTTTTTAAAGCCAGCTAAAAAAGGCCGTAACCTTAACATTCCTTAACAGCTTCACCGCCTGAATCTTAAGTTTTGCAAAGTCCAGATAGGCATTGGATGTCAACATTTGTCAACAACCTGCCTACGTTGCCAAGGCATGGTGTCACATCAGCGGGGAAGACCTATATAACGTTCCATGTGGATGACGTAAAGGGAACCCATGCAATATGGTACCAAAAGGAGAACCGACGACCCGCCCCTGTCGATTATGCCAGAAAGGGATTCCTTTAAATCCGGTTCTTCACAGAAGCATGGGATGAACCCGCCGGGTTCCCGGTATCGGGTGACCGGTTTTTTGTGGGTTAGAATCAAAAAAAGTGGGACCAGAGTGGGACTGGAGAACCCAAACAAAAAAAGCACTCAAGGCTAAGACACCCTAAGTGCTTGTTTTTGTTGGTAGGCCTGAGAGGGTTCGAACCTCCGACCAATTGATTAAGAGTCTTTTTTTTGAATGTCTCCCTATATCATCTTTATACATGCCCTTAATATCATTTTGTATCATTTAACACTTGACAAATCATATGTTTACATCTATAACTTCTGTATTCACAGCTTGTCATACACCTAAAACACCTTCCCACAATGGCTTTTAAACCCATTTAAAATAATCTATATTGGGTGGGTACAGGGTGGGTACAGGGTTTGGCAGTCAAAATAAAGGGGGAAACACAATGGGGCGACGGCAATGGATATCAGTCCTAAAAAAACCTGGGGTTCGATACTACAAGCACCCTACCAGGAAACGCGGCGTTAATTTTGACCGTCACTTTGAGATCCGTTTCAAGGTCAATGGGGAAACGTTCGTCTCAAGTCTCGGGTGGTCATCTGAAGGCTGGACGGCTGAAAAAGCCGAAAGCAAGCGGAACCAATACAAAGAAAATGCCAAAGAGGGGAAACGTCCTCGAACAATAATCGAAGAGAGGGAAGATGCTGAAAAGGAAGCGCGGACCAAAGCTGATGCTGAAACCATAGAACAAAAAAAAGCTGTAACCTTTGGCGAATATTTTGAAAAGACATATCACCCGGATGCCGCAGTATCAAAAAAGCATAGCACATGGAAACAGGAAGGATCATATTACAGGGTATGGTTAAAACCCAACATTGGGCGGATCAGGTTGGTGGACATAAAGCCAATACACATTAAAGCGGTGCTGAGCGCGATGGACAAGGCCGGAAAGGCGCCCAGAACCATCCAAGCGGTTTTGGCATTGGCCAGACAGGTGTGGAACTATGCGCGGAGCAATGATGAAGTTTCGAGTGATTGGCCTGGTAAAACTAAGGCATGCAAGGCGCCAAAGTTCGATAATCGTCGGATGCGGTTTCTCACTCATGATGAATGTGAAAGCCTAATAGTCAAGTTGCGGGAAGTATCACCACAGGTGGCCAACATAGCGTTATTGTCATTGGATACGGGCATGCGGGCAGGGGAGATATTTTCATTAATCTGGGAGAACGTCAACATGGATGCCGGGCAGATCCGGGTTATGGACACAAAGAGTGGAAAGAACAGAACAGCTTATATGACGGACCGGGTCAATGATATGTTTCAGGCCCTTGAGGATGATCAGGGGCTTGTATTTCCATCGAATACAGGCGCAAGGATAGGGCAGATTTCAGCAACGGTTATCAGGGCTATCAAGGCCCTTGGGTTGAATGATGGTATAACGGATTCGAGAAACAAGGCCACATTCCATTCATTGCGACATACTTTTGCGTCTCGATTGGTGGCGAACGGAACAGATCTATACACCGTCAAAGAGTTGATGGGTCATTCCACATTGGCAATGACGGAAAGATACAGCCATGTTTCCAATGAGTCTTTGGAATTGGCGGTTAAGAGGATGGAACAGGCCACGGCTGAGAAAGCCACGGCGGATGTGATCCCATTGGCGGTGAACGGAAAGAAATTGGTTTCAGTTTCCGGGGATAGGCAGGCCAGCCGATAAGGCACCTTTCCTGGGGTGCTTTCCCCGGAATAATACCAGGCCGTGACAGGAGGTGGGAATGGAAGAACCTGTTTTTATCACCTACGCAAACAGTAATTTGACAGAAAATCCAGAAGTCTATTATCAGTTATTTGAATATTTCAAGAATTTAAATGAACAACATCTGACAACTGGACTATCCGATCTCTTTTACAAAACAGAATTGATAATAAAGTATTTTATTCAATGTGTAAAAGCCGATGGGTGTGACTCGGCACATGAGATTAACAAAGAAGAATCTCAAAAGCTCCTACGAGCGACAATTGATGAAGACATTCAAAAAGGCATAATGAGGAAATTGTCAGAGGAAGACATTCAGGATATAATAAAAGATTGGAAAACTGCTTCACTGGAAATTGCACCGCAAGTTTGGATAGCTCATGCAGCGGTTTTGGGGAAGAGCGACTGGTACTGTGAGAAACACCCTTGTCCAAAATTTATAAATCGAATTTATGCATTTGACCGGGAACTCTTGAGAGGACCAAATAGTTTAAAATGTTATGAATGCGATCAGATGATGTTTAAGAAAAATCTGGAAGGTCTAGCAAAAGGGTTGGAATATACAGAAATCCCTGAACGATTTTTGAATGACGAATATCATGTGGCTAGTTTTTATCCGGGAGGTGAAAAGTACATAGAACCTAACACAAGAAAGGACGGAAAATTGATGTATTGGGTTCATGAACGTCCTCGGCTAGTTGACCTACTTGTGAACGCACCAAAAAGCACGATGATACGCATCTTTCACACACCACCCAAGAAACAACAAACATTTCATGAATTACGGCGCGTTATTTTGCCAGGAGCTTTTTTTGATTTGTATTCTAAAACAATCGATGCTGTGCTTAACGTTACTGAACCTCGAAACGCACTGGCGCACTGTTTTGGCCTTATGTTTAATAACACAATTTTGGCCTATAATCTGGCTGAATTTTTAGTACATAACGACAGGAGAAAACTCAAGCAATGCCCTTACTGTGAAAAGTTCTATATAGCTAAGGACATAAAGCGGCAAAGGTGTTACTCAAAGGAATGTCAACGAGAGTATGAACGGCAGAAGAAACAGCAGCAAAGAGAGGATGATCCAGTAAAGTATTATTGAATTGTCCCCTGAATTTCGATTGTCCCTCAAATATCAAGGGACATAATATATTGAAAAGACTTAGAAATCATTGACCTTTCCCGTAATGGGAATAGAATTAAGGCCATGATCTTAACGGATCATGGCCTTTTTTTTTGGCCCATGATTTCAAACAATATTCTTGAAAGGAGGTAAGGAAATGAACAGGGGACCGAACATAAAATTGAAAACATTGCTTTTCGAGCGGTGTATGACGCAACGGCAATTGGCTTTTGGAACGGGTATTGATGAAGGACTTGTCTCAAAGGCTGTCAGGTACAGCATGACCACGGCGGAAATGAGGGAGCGAATGGCTGATTTCCTGAATGTGAATCAATCGGATATTTTTGTTCAGCGGAATTATTGATTCGGCATCAAGTTGCAGGTTCGACAAAAAATCAATGAGGGGAAACAAAATGACAAAAGACGTTTTTCAAGAAATGAGCGCGCGGTGGCCATCGGCGGTGGTGGCCAGGGTTGAGGTAGGGCGGTTCACCGGGGGGCTGATCAGTGCCAAATATCTGGCCAATTTGGACAGCATGGGCCAGGGACCGAAGCGGATCACTTGCGGGCGGAAGGTGGGATACCCTGTCAATGAACTGGTGGCATGGTTGCGGGCCAGATCAGAAGGTTAATAAAAAGAAGATGGTGGACTATGCCAGATGAAACGGTGGTAATTCTGGAAATCATGCGGGCGGTGTATGTTTATGACTTTGCCAGAAATGAAAAGACCCCATTCCACGGCGGCGGAAGGGGCCGAAAGGCGAGTGAAATATGAATTCTAATGAGGGCAATATAGAGCCTGATGCGGGTCAAGTCAAGCATTGGACGTTGTTTGATGACGACGTTTTCAAGCGCTTTGTCAAACCCGGCGAAGTTGTCGAGGTGCGTATCCTGGGGGCCACAGGGAAAAGTGTTGCCTGGGGTGGATGGGCGAGGGGTACGGTTTCCGGGTATTTTGATGACCATACAGCTTTCAGCAAATGGCTTAAAATGGCGGATCGAGCCAAACACAAGGGCGCTTATATCACCTTGCAGGTGATTGATCCACGTCTTATCGGCCGAGCGCTGAACAGGTTAATAACGACTGATATAACAACCAGCGATCACAATGTTATAGCCTACCGATGGCTGCCCATTGATCTTGATCCCGTACGACCGGCGGGTATTTCGTCCAGCGATAGCGAGCTTGCGGCGGCAATGGCGCTCAGAGAAGAAGTGGCGGAGTGGATTGTGTCCAACATGGATCTTCCGGCGCCATTGAAAGCCATGTCGGGGAACGGCGCTCATCTTCTGTTCCGGTTGCCGGATTTGCCTGTAAATGAAAAACACCAGGCATTTGTCAAAAGTACGTTGAATGGGCTTTCCAAGCGTTTTGACAACGACATGGTAACCATTGATCGGTCCGTCTTTAATCCGGCGCGGATATGGAAAGCCTACGGCACCACGGCGCGGAAGGGCGACACTATACCGGCTTCTCAATACCAGGAAGCACGTCCCCATAGAATGGCTTATGTAGATGATCTCGGGAGGTGCAAATAATGGAAGCCGGGAATTTTGAAACCGTCATGAACAAGGCAAATGAACTTTTTCCACAAGACGAACCGCAGCATAATGGGCCGCAGAGCGGGGGACGTGTTGACGTAGCAGCATATCTTGACCATTACGGGATCGGATACAAGGTCAAAGACAAGGAAGGCAGGACCATTTTCCAGCTTAGCCATTGTCCTTTTGATTCATCCCATACGAACAATGACGCTGCAATCTTCCAGGATGCCGATGGAAAGCTGGGCTATCATTGTTTCCATAACAGCTGCCAGGGCAAGGGTTGGAGGGATGCACGGCAAGCAATCAGCGGTACTGCCAGTTTGAAGCCATTCATCCAGGGCGGCCAGCAAAACCATAAGCGGGGTCAAACTAAACCGGCAGGTCCAGCTAAGGAACCGGAAGACAACGAAAGCATTGATGTTGCAAAACTATATCCAAGGGGGCCTTTCCCATGGACGGTATTACCGGGCGATATAGCCCGCAGCCTCAAACAGCTTGCCAGATCATGTGCGACATCTTCCACGTCATTGCCAGGGGCGGCAATGGCCATCTTTTCAAGTTTGATCGGTACGGTGCTTTCAGTGTGTCCCAAGTCCTCATGGTTCGAACCCCTGATTTTTTGGTTCATGGACATTCGGAATAGCGGCACAGGGAAAACGCCGGCGGCAAGGATGCTTTGTAAGATCCTTTATGCCGCACAGAAAAAGGCGGATGATGCTCATGCAGAAGCGGTAATGTACTATATGAACCTCACTCAAAAAGAAAGGCGCGAACAGAAGCTTGACGCTCCCCCAAGGCCAAGGGGTTATTTTGCAACGGATTTGACGCTTGAAGGCCTGCGGGAAGATTTACAGGGCCACGGTGGACAGGTGATTGTCCTTGATGAACTATCATCTTTCATATCTGCCCAAAACCAGTACAAGGCCAAAGGGAACGATAGGGAGGCATGGTTGTGCCTCCATGACGGGAATCCGGCAAGAGTTGTGCGGGCAGGTAAGTCCATAACCATTCAGAAATCAAGAGTCTCAATTTTCGGGGGGATTCAGCCCACAATTTGGCGGGAGTCCTTTACAGGGGCAGATGGCAGTATTTTTCAATTTGATGGGACCATCTTTCGTTTTCTTCCCGTATATGAGGGGGAAGGTTTCCATCCTTTGACTGCTGAGTCATGGAGTGATGAAAACCGCGATGCATGGGAAGAACTGTTGTCCATGGCCATGGATTGGGGCAATCGCAAGCATGAGGCGCATGAGAATCACAACTTATTGCTTACAGAAGGGGGCAGGGAAATCTTTCTGGATTGGGCCAATGAGCTACACACAATAAAGCCGGATCTTCCTGCTCAGGTGAGAGGATTTGTTCCAAAATTGATCGGATCGGTTCTCCGCTTTGCGGGTGTCCTCTATCTGTTGGATGTATTCTCCAGGGGTGAAATGCCGGGTAATATGTTGGGGCCGGTGGATATTCGGAAGGGCATCAAGGTTTCGGAATTTTATTTGGGTCATATTTTGGATGCCATGAAAGCCCTTGCCTCCGAGGATGCAGAATTACCATTTGAAAAAACGGATCGAGTCGTACACCTTGCCAAAACATTGGAAAGCCTGCGGGGTGATGTGGACAATGGCCTTTTGGCAGTTGGTTTCATTCACGAGCATTTCAATAAAACATGCAGTAAAGAACTTTCCGTCAAAACCTTTCAGCTGATGGGTAGTATTCTCCGACAATCTGGCTTGACGGTTCCCAGGGCCAAGAAACATGCGAACGGGAAGCACGGGGTTATATGCCTCAAATGGGATGAAAAAACAGAATCCCTATTGAAAAGTTGTCCTCTTTATCCTCATTGTCCTCAAGATGAAGAAAATCAACGGGTTAAGCGTGAGGACAGGAAAAAAATCAGTCCTCATCAGTCCTCACAATTTGATGTTTTTGATTTTAATAACGCAAAAATGAGGACTGATGAGGACAGAAAAAAAAGCAGTCCTCATAGTAAAGTAATTGATATTACTAAGAATGAGGACAATGAGGACAAAGAGGACATTGTTTCTAAGGTAAATGAAAAAACTGATCTGGATTGGAGCTTCTAATCATGTTGGAAAAAGCCATAAAACAGATCGAGAGTTGCAAGTCTCTTGATGAACTTCAAGCCCTTTGGTTGGATAATTTGGAGGCATGGGGCCGATTGCCGAGCGATGAAGCGCAGCAGCTGATCGAATGCAAAAATGGAAAAAGAGATGAGCTTAAAATCCGTATCCATCGGCGAATAATGTTAAGCCCTATCCTGGGGGAAGTGGAAGTAGTCTTTGATCAGGATAACCCGGATCAGGCCACGGTGGACGGTGTTGTTTACGACCAGGGTGAATTGAGGGACCTGCTTTCCAGAAAACTAAACCGGGATGAAATCCGGGCTACCCACAAAGTCAAAAAAGAATTTGACGGCGCGGTGATCCCATCGGGGCAGGCAGCGGAAGGGCATGTTTGTCATGAAGCTTGCAGATCTTGACCTAAATCCGTCCGGGGTCCGAAGCAAGTTTCCCGCCAAACATGCCCGTCATTATAATAGTGCCCTCACGTGCGAACTCTCGGGCGCCTCATACCATCCCCGTGTTTAGCAGAGGAAGTCTTTTCATCAGGTCCTCGCGCGTTAGGCTCGGACCATGTTTAGTTTTATCCCCGGGTCACCAGAAGGTATGCCAAACAGCCGGCAAACCTACTGGCACCCTCATTCAAAGCTACCCCCGGAGTTCAGATCCCAATCCATCGGAAGCGCACCCAAAAGCATCTACCGCAAACAGCCGCGGAAAATGCCTTTGGGATGCGCTAACTGTTTCAATAAAGAACATTGCATCGGAGCGCCTTCCACAGAGATCAACATGTCACGCCCCTTGCAATAAACCGCGCAAGGGAACGCGCCATGTTGAACTCTGCTCCAGGCGGTCTGTTTTAATCACATACCATCGCATCAACGTCTTTCCTCATCGGACCGGCGCACGCCGGAACGACCGTGCCAAGTTTTAAAGTTCTTCCTGGCGAGCCCCTACGCCGACGTTGAAGCGGAGTCTTTGGCTCCTCATTCCATGGGGAGTGCGGTGGAGCGAGGTACGCGGCCGGGGAAAGTTAGGCAGGCATGGAACATTAACAGCTCGGCCGGTACCACGCTCCCCCTTGAGCATTGGATTTGAAGTTAGGAATTCCATGGGGAGTTTGGTTGGCACAACACAAGGAAGGGTATCAGTTTTTGATTACAGTCCGCCCGTGCGGAAACCCAGGGCCAATAACCTTCGTGTCACGCGCCAAACCTTTCCTCGCCACACCAGCGGAGCGCAGTGCTTCGTGGGGCCATCGAGCCCTGCCTGGAACATGCGTTCGCCCGCCATGCGGAGTTGGGTGTCCCATGGACCGGCGCACGGCTCGGAGTCCGCGCGACCTTGAACGTCAACCAGCCGAGCGCCTACGCCACCGTTGAAGCGGGTTGTTGGGCTATGGTCACTCCGTGGACAGTGCGGGTGGGCGCCGATTCGTAGGTTCGCGGAATGAGGCATGGCATGGTTGGTTTGGTGGTCCGCTGCGGCGCTCACCCTTTAGCCCTGTGTTTGGAGCGAGCCATTCCATGGGTAGTTGGTTGGCAAAGCGCAAGGAAGGGTATCAGTTTTTAATAAAATACCTTTGCATCAACGTCTTTCCTCCCTGGAACCACCGGCCGGCGGGCGACCCGGTCGGCGGACCTACCGCAGGAACTCGACCATCACCAGCCGACCGGGTACGCTGCCGTCGGCCTCATACTGTTGCGGAGTTCAGTGCGGAACCTCTGGCGCGAGCTTGTGTATTCCATGGAACACACCGGCGGCCAGGTCCCATACATGCTTACACCGGCGCCTCCAGACCCCCGCCCGTCGGTGGAAACTCCCGGGGTCCGTAAGCGCTCGCCGGCCGACGGGCGGAGACCTGGCGGCACCTCGGCGGGTGTTTGGAGTCTTGCACAAAGAATCAGCGGGCGGGCCGGTGCCCGAAATATTCTAAAAGAGCAATCATCAGACCGGCCGTTACCGGGCACAATCTAATGAAAACCATTATCCGCCATCACCTTCGTCCCCTCGTGGAACTCACCAGGCAATCGAACCCTGGTAAACACTGCATCGGAAGGCGGGGTTGTGTGCCACAGGGCAGCCGCTCCAGGCATCACTAAACCACCAGCGACAGCCTTCCGCCCTCTGCCCTATGGCACACAACCCCTTGTCATTTTTAATAACAGCCCATTGCACCAAAGTTTCGAGTCCCACAGCAGAACTC
>Ga0207996_1002778_pt1 | contig 10111 bp, 13 predicted proteins | sample AntAceMetag02UKG_FD_184773 | JGI IMG/M metagenome (GOLD analysis project Ga0207996, IMG submission 184773) | Saline lake microbial communities from Ace Lake, Antarctica - Antarctic Ace Lake Metagenome 02UKG (SPAdes) (version 2) | ecosystem: Environmental > Aquatic > Non-marine Saline and... | reverse complement strand
GGGGAGTGCCTGTTTCAGGAAAATGGGTGCCATTGAGGGAGCTTGAAGGCGGGAAGAACTGGTACCGGCTTTTTGGGCAGCGATGTGAAAAACCCCTAAAAAAGGTGGCTGATACCTATACGGATCTTTTCAACGATATGCTTTACATTTTCAACGGAAGACAGGTAGAAAATCATTATCAGTCAGATATTTCACTTGTCTTGCATCCATTGCCATTAGTGCCGATCCTGATCTGCTACTGGAGGCCGGAGGACGGGCTTGAATCCAGTCTCAACCTCTTTTTCGACTCAACGGCGGAAGATAATCTGAACATTGAAGCCCTCTACGCGCTCGCTACCGGGCTTGTGAGAATGTTTGAAAAGATCGCCTTGACGCACGGTTCAAAATAACCATCAAGTCTCAATGATTCCTTTGCTGAACTTTTGGTTTCTATTATCGTGGCTCTTGACATTTTTTTGTGTCAGGCGCTCACACTTCTCTGATAAATGCGCTCATTACCATAAGAGAACTTTGGAGATGAGGCTCCCGGACGCTGGTGTCGAGCGCCTGGGCTATGGCGAAGTCATGCTCAAAATTGAGGTCGTTCCGAGGAGGCAGTAGTTCGTCAGAAAGTCCTTGACAAATGATAATAATATGATATTTATAGATCGAGCGCTTGCTCTATAAGATATCACTTAACATATTTCAGGAGAAAAGCATGAATCAGGAGAGCAGATCCTATTCTGAAACGACCCGCGGTCTTGGGCCCTCTAACGGTCTGGTGCCATCTTCGGCCAAGGATGTGGATCTTATTGACCACAAACACCAGCAGATCGTGGAGGGTGCCTGCCGATTGTTTTTCAAGAAAGGATACCATAAGACCACCATACGGGAGATTGCCCTGGCATCGGGTATGTCAATGGGGCAGCTCTATCACTATATATCATCCAAGGATGACGTTCTGTTTCTGATATACAAACATATGCAGATGGTCTGGTATGAGCACCTCATGGAATCCGGCATTGAAGAGATCAGAGACCCTTTGGAGAGATTGGTCGAAGCCCTCCATAGTACACTGGAATTTGTTGTGAAAAACAAAGCTCTGTTTCTGTTTATCTACACGGAGACCAAATACTTAGACAAGAGGCATCTTCGTGTGGTTCTGGAGATGGATGACAAAAATGTCGTGGGGTTTTGGCGTCGTCTGTTACAGGAGGCGAACAAAAAAATGCCCATTCAGGGTGAACCGGATTTCCTGGCCAACCTCATTTCCTATATCATGGTATTCCTGCCCCTGAGAGGTTGGAACCTGAGGGATAAGAAAACCGGTGAACATCTGGATGCATTAACAGATTTCATTTTGAGGGGACTGGGCGTCAGAACTTAAGGGCTTTGTTGCCTCATCAGGACACGTTAATAAAATGGTCTTTAAGAGCAATTGCTTCGGGAAGATATAGAGGTTTTAATAAACCTGGAGGACCATCCCATGTCAGACGATCAAATTCTGTTCCGTCCGCTAAGGGCCAATGAAAAGCTGAGATCCGTAATGGGACAGTACTATACGGAACTTGATGAGGCTTCGTCCACCAAAAGCCGTAAGATCGCATGGTGTACCAGCCAGGGGCCTGTGGAGTTATTGAGGGCCATGGGTTTTCTTGTGTATTTCCCGGAAAACCACGGTGCCCTGCTGGGGGCAACTCGCAGGGCCATGGACTTCATCGGCCTGGCAAACGCAGAAGGGTACTCGCCGGATGTCTGCTCTTACCTGACCAGCGATATCGGGGCATTTCTGGCCGCCAAGACTCCCCTCAAGGAGGCCTACGGTGTTTCCTCGCTGCCTGTCCCTGATGTACTCGTTTACAATAATAATCAGTGCAGGGACGTCCAGGAGTGGTTTGAGTTCTACTCCAGTCGCTATAGCGTGCCCATATTCGGAATACGCACACCCCGTGGAGTAGGAGAAGCCGGCAATGATATTATTGACAGTGTTGCCGGTCAGATGGAACAACTGGCCGATGACCTGGCGCGTATTGCAGGCGGCCCGCTTGACTATAACACCTTTTGCAGGACCATTGAGAGGTCAAAACAGACGAGCATACTCTGGAAGAGTGTATTGGAGACAGCGTCCCATCGACCCTCTCCGATAACGTTTATTGACGCCTGTTTTCATATCGGACCTGCGGTCAATTTGAGAGGTACGGATCTTGCGGTATCCTACTACCAGGAGCTTCTGGAGGAGCTGGAAGATCGGATAAGTAGGGGCACAGGGGGAATTTTCAGGGAGCGGTTTCGCATCTACTGGGAGGGAATGCCCATATGGGGGAGGCTCAGATTCCTGGCCGATACCATGGCAAAGATGCAGGTTTCTCTGGTGGCGTCCACTTACGGTCATTCATGGGTCTTCGACGCCTTTGACCCAAATGATCCATTCTACAGTACCGCTAAGGCATACACGGAGCTATTCACGGTACGCAATGAACGCTCCAAGGAATCCTTCTTGCTGGAAATGCTGAAGCGATTTCAGGTGGACGGCATAATCTTTCACAATTCCAAGACATGTCCCAATTGTACCAACAGCCTTTACGGGATGCCTAAAAGACTGAGCGATCGAGCGGGCATTCCCTATCTTGTTGTGGATGGTGATCTCAATGATTTGCGGTGTTTTTCTCAGGAGCAGACATTAACGAACCTGGAGGCATTTGTTGAAATGCTGGCCCAGTGAGAATAGGAAAACGCCGTTGAAAATGCCTTGCTACAGCATGTCCCGGCCTTTCCATGGCGGTCCATTTTTGGCGTTAATAAGATCAGAGCACCTCTTACAGGGTATCAGTAAATTGCCATGAATGGCGGATCAGGTAAAAGAGGTGTGAGAACCATCTATTCACACATTAATGCCCTCTGCACCTGGTTGTGCGTTGCAGCCTCTTAAGACCTCTCTTGTAATCTCCATAAAGGCGCTCAGAGTTGGCGAAAGCCACCTGCCTTTGTCCCAGATCATCAAGGTGGCTACCTCCAATTTTGAAACCGTATTTTTTCGCCCTGTAATCGATGTTATCCCAATAAAATAAAGTAGACGAAAAGAGGTTAACGTGTTTGACTAAAATGTCATCAGTTCTCTCTGTCAGACGCGCTTGAGCCCGAAATATGCAAAGTACTCATTCAAAATTGTATTTTCAATTTTCTCAGAAAAACCCTGTCAAGCCTTTTTTTACTACTTTTTGTTTTTTTCGCTGAATAGTTACACTTCAGGAAGTATGGTGATTCCAATCCCTTCCATAACACACTGCTTGATGGCCGCCACACTATTGAATTCCAGCGTTGTACCGGGTCTGACATTTCCCTGGTCAAGAATTTGCTGAAATGACCTCCTGTAGCTGCAATCCACCTTTGATAAGAGGATCGTTTCTCCTTCCAGATCCCGGGTCTGGATTTTCCGTTTTGCCGCCAGGGGGTGGCCGGGATTAGCCACGAGCATTATGTGCTCGAAACCGAGGGCTTCCGCCCCAAGGTCAGCAGCCTGGATGGACTCTGTCAGTAGAAAGGCCAGATCAGTTACTCCCTTGAAAAGGTCCTTCCCCAGTTCCTCATGCGCACAGATCGTAAAAGACAATTGAACCTCTTGAAAACGGGATTTAAACCTCTTGACGACGGGTGACAGCCGACACACGCCAAAGGTCTCCGGAATATTTATGGTTAATGAACCTTGTGGTTCCTTGGTTCCTGTAACCTCAGCCTGGGTTTCTTCTGTCAAATCAAGGAGGTTTCCCGCATATTGCTATAAGCGTTCACCGGCTTCAGTCAGCAATATAAGTCTTCCAAACCAATCAAATAGTTTAACACCCGGCTCTGCTTCCAACGAGTGAATCTATGCGGATATGCTGGATTGGGCGTAGTGGAGCTGTTCCGCAGCCCGATGAAAACTAAGTAAAGCAGCGACAGCCGAAATACTCTCAATTGACGTATCCCCATTGTTTTACCTCCGATCGAGATGATCGAAATAAATCGTTTGACACTAGCGTGGAGACATCGGATATGTGGCTCGGATCACGGCGGGCCTCTTTACAACTCGGGCTCTGACAGCCCCCTACATGATAGGACCTATAATGCATGGCTGTTCCGCCTGTCAGGAGCCGATTGGTTAAGGTTTTTGGGGCGTGGCAGATGCGTTGAAGAGATAAAAATACGCCTCTTTGAAAAGATCTCCGCATGCCCCGCCATTATGGACTAACGTCCCTATATTTTGAGCTATTACTATGTGATTAGAGGTGCCTGATCACAAGAGGCTGACTAAAATCCCTATTTTTTGGGTTGACATTCTGATCGAAACGTGTAAATACACTTATTATTGTGTAAAATGGAGAATGCATGGACCTGACAGACAAAGAACTCCGCAAAGAAATCGGAAGGACCTGTGCCTGCTTTAACCTGAGGCGGGCGGCCCGGCTTGTAACACAGCGCTTTGACAGGGTGTTTAGAGAAAGCGGGCTAAAGGCCACCCAATTTCCCATTCTTATGGCCGCTTACCAGCAGGAAGACATTCGGCTGACCCGCATGGCCGGGATCCTGGGGATGGAGCGGACCACCCTGACGCGTAACCTGGCACTCCTGGAAAACAGGGGCATGCTTCGTGTGGAGGAAGGGCGCGACAGGAGGGAACGGAGGATCAACATCAGGCCAAAGGGAGTGAAACTGCTCCATGGTGCTTTGCCTTTCTGGAAAAAGGCGCAATCCGAGATAATCGATGCGGTGGGGCCGGAAAAATGGGACGGCATGCTCTCCGGCCTTCACGAAGTGGCTCGAAAACTCTAATTTTTTTGAGATGTTAGGTGTAAATACACCTATCTATAACAGGTTGATGCTTAACACGCTATTGTTTTACTACACGCCAAATTAGAAAGGAGGAATAAGAACTATGAGTGACGTATACGAAAGATTGAGAGATCACTTGGACAGCCTTCCGGGCGGTTTTCCGCCCACAGACGAAGGCGTTGAGCTTCGAATCCTGAAGCGCCTCTTTACTACAGAGGAGGCCGAGATGGCCATGCACCTGACCATAAAGCTGGATCTGGCTGAAGAAATCGCTCAGAGGGCAGGCATAGACCAAGATACGGCCGCCAGCATGCTGAAGGAGATGTCACGAAAGGGATTGATCTTCAGCATAGAGACACCGGACCGCCCGGTCGCATATATGGCAACCCAATTTTTAGTGGGCATCTGGGAGTACCACGTAAATGATCTGGATAAAGCGTTCGCGGAAGACTTGAACGTGTACATGCCGACATTGGCAAAGGAGGCCATCTATCCCCTTCCCCCTCTGCGTACCATTCCGGTGGGAAGGAGCATTTCTGCCGGTATGGAGGTCCTTTCCTATGAGCAGGCCGAGGGGCTCGTAAGGGAGCAGGAGAAGTTCCTGGTGGCACCCTGCATCTGCAGAAAGGAGCACCAGTTGATCGGCGAGGGATGCGATAAATTGATGGATGCCTGCCTCATTTTCGGATGGGGCGCCGACTACTACGAACGAAACGGGCTCGGCCGGGTCATTACCTTAGAGGAAACACTGGACATTCTCAAGAGGGCGGAGGAGGAGGGGCTGGTTCTCCAGCCCAGCAACAGCCAGAAGATCACGAATATCTGTTGCTGCTGCGGATGCTGCTGCCAGGTTCTGTTAAATCTTAAACGGCACCCCGCGCCCGCAACTGTGGCCTACTCTCCCTTTGTAGTAGAGCCGGACCAGGAGGCATGCATAGGTTGTGAGACGTGCGTTGACCGATGTCAGATGGACGCATTACATGTTGAAGACGAGAAGGTCGTTCTCAATGCCGAGCGTTGTATCGGCTGTGGACTGTGCGTGTCAACTTGCCCAGGTGAGGCGCTGAAGCTGGTCAGAAAGCCTGAGGAGCAACAACCTCAGATCCCCAAAAATCCCATGGAGGCCCATGTCATGAGGGCCAAGGCCAGGGCTCGCAACAATGCCGATCTTTCCGATAAATTGAGGCGGCACAAGTTGCTTTAGATTATGTACCCTCAGAAGAATAAAAATAATGGAGGTAGCATTATGTCGAGAATAAGCGAGCTGTTGAGTTCACAATATCCTGCTATTAAGGGGGCCATGGGGGTTATCTCTAATCCCGAGTTGGTAGCAGCCGTATCCGAGGCAGGCGGGTACGGCCTTTTGACTACAGCATTTGTTAAATATAAATGAAACAAAAGCATAAGGAGTCAACTGCTGATGTCGCATAACAGACGAGAAAGATCTATGGATGAAGCATCAAATGTATTTGAAAAAAATTATCAAGACTACTGTACTCAAATTGAAAAAGTAGATTTCGAGTCAATTAAACACACACTTGGAATAAAAAATCACAAAGATGGATATTTAATTCCCTTTTTTAATAAGAAAATTCAGATTTTAGATAACGAAATTTTGGATTTGTCGGGTAACAGACCCGATTATATGGTATCTGTCATTATCGCCAAATACATTCTGTTGAGTCCAGAAAAACTAAAAATTATTGATGGTTGGGCTTCCTTCAAGGATTTTAAAAAAGCTGTCAACTTTATAAATACGAGCTCATTTGCCAGTGATACCGAAAGAAGCATTGCGAAACATTTTTCAGGCAGGCTTAATAAACTTAAAAATGCATGTGAAAAATCAGGAGGTCTCCATCATGAGTTAGGTATATCCTACGATCTATCCATGACGTTTAATGCTCTTCCACGCATTTCAATCTTGCTGCTTTTCAATGATTGTGATGAAGAGTTCCCTGCAAAATGCACCATACTTTTTCAAAAACATGCAGAATATTATCTTGATCCGGAATCATTAGTCATGACTATTGGATTTCTCTTCAAGATCCTGAAAAAAAATGCTTTTAACGCAACAAAATAATTCAAATAGATAGGGACTTGCTTTTTGTCAACAGAAGGGTTCTGTTGAACATTTAAGGTGAATTCCCCCACGGGTAAATCATTAATTTCTTGATATAACAAGGTAGATTCTTATTTAAAACTTCCGAGATTTGACTCTTATTTAGAGTCATATTTCTGGAAGATCAAAATTTATGAATCCTAAAAGTTATGAGAAGCTACTATGTAGCAGCAATTATCTTGAGTCTGAAATAGGAGACCTATTCCTTTGCTGTAACGGTAATGAACATTTTTATGAGGAGAGAATAAACCAGACCTCTCAGGACATTCTGGAAGAATACAGACATGCTGACAGGAAAAGGCATTGTGACATGTGGTTCATGTTTCGGGAACTGCGTGAGAAATTTGATGATGCAGACAGGGTGCAACATGAAAAATCTGACCCAGAGGCTTTGAGATGGTTTCGATTGTCCTAACGGAGAATTCTGACATGAAGTCCCTTAAAAAGAAAGAGCTGAAGGAGCTTTTGATCAAAAACTGGATGACACATGATAGAATGTGGTTCTATCATTGTTTTAAGGAGTGGGGTATTGCTAAGACTAATATTATCAATAAGGCAGCGGTCAGATCAATGGCCATGATAGAGATTAAGAGGGTCAAAAAGGCCTTGGAAATTGAACAAATTGAGACGTTTGAACGATTCAAAGGCTTCATGGATGACGTGTGTAATATCGTCAAAGCTGATTTCATGAAATTCGAGTATAATTTCCCTTCAGACAATGCATGTCACATTGAAATGCAAAAATGCTTCGCCTATGACGGTATAAAGAAGATCGGCGCGATAGACAAATATCAGTGTGGAATTTTTGAAAGGTTTAAAGGCTGGTTCGAGGGCCTGGGCATTGAGTACACCGTTAATCCTCAAATAGGTAGCTGCATGATGGATAGCGATGGTAAGTGTTTCAGGGATTTCGATCTCAAATTCTCCTGAAGAGATGGGGCTTAGAAGGAGAAAACCCTGAGGGATAACCTCAATCCATTTCAATCTCAAGTAATGAGAGGAGGATAACATGAACGGCGAAGTCTATCAGAGATTGCGGGAACAACTGGACCAGTACTCTGTAGGATATCCCTCATCTGAGTCCGGGGTAGAGATGGCGATACTCAAGAAACTCTTCAGTGGGGCAGAGGCGGAGATGTTTCTCCTCTTGAGTATGAAGCCTGAAACCCCTGAGTCCGTGGCAAAGCGTATTGGCCGTGATATCGGGACCGTGACGGCCCTTCTTGAACGGATGCTCAAAAAAGGTCTCGTTTTCTGCCGTCGCAAAGATGGCATAGGCAAATTCGGTGCCCTGCCTTTCGCCCCGGGCATATTTGAGCAGCAGACTGAAACCATGGACATAGAACTGGCCGAACTTTTCGAGGATTACTTTCAGGATGCCTTTCACAAAAACTTTACCGAGACTAGTCCGGTGCTCATTCATAGACCTATCCCGATAAACAGGGTAATTGATGTGTCATACCCAATGGCCATTTATGAAAATTCACGGGATATCGTCAGAAACCAGAAGCTTATTGCCGTGGCCAAATGTATCTGCCGGGTACAAAAGGGCGCACTCGATAAGGGTTGCGACAAGCCTGTTGAGACCTGCCTGATGTTCGGGTCCCCGGCCCAGTACTATATTGACCGTGGCACAGGAAGGCGCATTACAGCCGATGAGGCTCTAACGATTCTTGACCAATGCGAGGAAGCCGGCCTGGTGACCCAGCCTTTTAACGCGCAAACTCCTGCTAATATCTGCAACTGTTGCCCGGACTGCTGCGTCGTCCTCGGGCCGTTGAAAAAGCATCCGTGCCCCGCAGAGGTGATAAAACCGAGTTTCTATGCGCTCGTAGACCGGGAGCGCTGTGAGGCTTGCGAGACCTGCCGGGAGCGTTGTCCGATGGATGCCATTACCATAGGCGGGGACGATGCGGCTGAAATCAATCTCGATCGATGTATCGGATGTGGTCTGTGCGTGAGCACATGTCCGACAGAGGCTTTAAGCCTTGATGTTAGACCGGAAAACCAGCGCTTAGAGCCCCCGGAGAATGGCCTGCAGACTTTTATGGAGATTGCCGGAATGCGCGGGAAATCGCTTATACCTTTGGCCATGTCCAAGTAATGGCGCCTGGAAGGAGATAAGACAGTGGACTACAAAGAAATACTGAGATATTAACGTACGAAACTGGGAGGAGCACCATGTCCAATAAGTCACAAAACAGCGCCGGGCGTAGTCGTACCATTACTTGGGATGATCCAAAAGCCAGCGCCAGAGATGCTCAATCAATCAGCGGTTTGGACTACCTGATCAGCATTAAATCGGGCAAGATCTCTCCACCGCCCATTGCCAGGCTGGTTGGTTACAGGATATCTGAAATCGAGCACGGCCATGCCATATTTGAGCTGGAACCCGCTGAATATCACTTCAATCCTTTCGCCACGGTTCATGGAGGAATGGCAAGTACATTACTCGATACGACGATGATTGCCGCTGTGCTTTCCACACTTTCAAAGGGTTTCGGCTGTTCCACCCTGGAAATAAAAGTGAATTTCATTCGCCCGATCACTATTGAAGCCGGTTTGATGAGATGTGAAGCCGGGATCATCCATCTCGGCAAACGCATAGCTACTGCAGAAGGGAAGGTAATGAATTCCGAGGGTAGATTGTATGCACACGGCGTCAGTACATGTATGATTTTTTCAACAGACAAGACGCTTCGCGTTTAGACGGTTTTGGAACAGAATGAAAGGAGAGTGGCTATGGCGGATGACATTATTGAACGTTACGGAAAGCGCGTGGGATACTCCGATTCGGAATTGGAGAAACTGCACGAAGAGGGGCACAGGATCAGACATTTGAGAAGGGTGGCTAAAGTCGCACCCCATTATTCCATCGAGGCGGAGGTAATCAGATCCAGGCACTGCAATTCGGGTCATGAAAAAGGAGAGAGATTTGTCATGGACGTGGATGGCAATTTTATCACAAAATTCTGTCCAAAAAAAATGTGTGTCTATCTCATCTCTCAATTGACCGTGCCTGTTGCGCTGATAAACGAAAGACTGGGTGAAGGTCATGAACCCAATGATTTCCACTTCATGAGATATGTGAGGTGCCCGGATACGGGTGTTGAATGTCTGGGGTATGGCGAAGTGATGGTCAAGGTTCAGGTTGTTCCAAGAGTCGGGAGATAGGCGTATGTCTTTTAAACCATTAGATCCGGA
>Ga0207996_1002777_pt1 | contig 10112 bp, 5 predicted proteins | sample AntAceMetag02UKG_FD_184773 | JGI IMG/M metagenome (GOLD analysis project Ga0207996, IMG submission 184773) | Saline lake microbial communities from Ace Lake, Antarctica - Antarctic Ace Lake Metagenome 02UKG (SPAdes) (version 2) | ecosystem: Environmental > Aquatic > Non-marine Saline and Alkaline... | reverse complement strand
GTTGTATCAAATGAGCCGGTTAAGAAGATGGCATTCGATTCTGACTGGTGATTCCCAGGAATTAAAAAAAGAGAGGTTATGGGATTGATATATTCTCAATGATTAACAAAACAACAATAACATATAAGTATTGCCTTTAGAAAAGTAATATCTCTATCCCATAAAAGTAATTGCTCACATTTTGGATTTCTGATAATCCTAATCGAAATAAAGTAATTTTTGTGACTTCTGTGTTTCGTTGTGGAAAAAGTTAATTAGTTTTGTTAATTACAAACTATTATTAATTCATGATACCACCACCAATTAATTCATGATACCACTACCTAACGTACTTATTGTTGACGATTTGGACGTCAATTTAAAACTCTTGGAGGAAATCTGCAAGAATATCAGAGTTAACCTGATTAGAGCACTTTCGGGTACTGAGGCTCTGGAGAAAACAAAAGAGATGGAACTTGCACTTGCAATCCTTGACGTTAGGATGCCCGAGATGAGTGGCTATGAACTGGCATTAAAATTAAATGAAAAAAAATCAGATATAAAAGTGCCAATCATTTTTATTACAGCAAACTATTTTGATGAAATGGAAGTAATCAAAGGGTATGGCTCCGGGGCAGTCGATTATGTTTTTAAACCAGTTAATGCTCGTATACTGCAGTCTAAAATCAATGTATTTCTTGACCTTTTCAATCAAAAACAGATAATTCTCAGAGAAACAAAGTTGCTGGAAAAATTAGCAGATGGGTTAACCGTATCTAATAGTGACCTAAGAAAGAGTGAAGAACGGTATTTCAACTTATTCAACAATGCCAATGATCTCATCCAAATCATCAATCCCACCGGAAAATTCATAGCCGTGAATAAGAAATGGCTGAAGACTTTGGAATACTCTCAGGAAGAAGTGAAAAATATTAAGGTGTTCGATATAATTCGTAAAGACAAATTACAACAAATCGGTGCGATGATACAGAAAGTCAAAGAGAGAGAAAGCATTAATTTTGAGACGATTTTTATTTCTAAAAGCGGAAAGGAAATCATGGTGGAGGGAAATGGAAATGGTTTGTTTGAGGATGGTAAATTTATTTCTTTAGTAGGAATATTCAGAGACGTCACCGAACGTAAGCTGGCTGAAGATAAGTTAAAGGAGAGTCAGACAAACTTAGAAGAAGCCCAACAGATCGCTCAAATAGGGAGTTGGCAATTGGACTTGAAAACAAATACTGTAGTATGGTCGAAAGAAATGTTCCATATTTACGATATTGATCCGGAAACATTTGATGGGAATCTGGATACAGTATTTAATATATTTCACCCCGATGATGTAGAACTCTCTAAAAATGAGATAAATAATTTAAAGATTGGAAATTCAGATACAATTGATTATCGCATAATCCATAAAGATGGCTCAATTCACTACCTACACCGAGAAGGTGAAGTAGTAATTGACAAAAAAGGGAAGCCTATCAGAAATTTTGGTACAGTACAGGATATCACGGATCGTAAACTTGCAGAGCAGGCACTGAAAGTAAGCGAGGAAAAATATAGGACTATGTTAAATGCTTCTCCCGATGGTATTATGATAATCGATATGAAAGGAATCATCGCTGAAGTTTCAGGAATAGGGCTTGAGTTATTGGGAGTTGAAAACGGGGACGAACTAATCGGAAAACATTTTTTCAGGTTTGTGCCAACAGAGGAAAAAATAATCATCCAGGAGGCCATTAAAAAAACATTAAATGAAGGGATCGTACAAAACATTGAGTTAAAAATTAGAAAGAAGAACCAATCTTTATTTTTAAGCGAAATCAGTTTAACTTTAATCCAGAACCCTGATGAGGCGCTTAATTCATTCATGATTACGATACGTGATATTTCCCAACGGAAAAAAATTGAAAAAAAGCAAATCCATGCCGATCGAATGGTCAATCTAGGAGAAATGGCATCCGGCATTGCCCATGAAATTAATCAACCCTTAAATACCTTATCCCTTGTTATTGACAATATTTTGTATGAGGCGACCAAAAAAGAAAATATTGGGAAAGAATATCTGAAAAAAAAGTCTAAAAAAATTTTTACAAATATTACCCGGATCAAAAATATTATTGACCATATTAGGGCTTTTTCGCGGACCAACGATGATTATGTTATGACAGGTTTCGGCATTAATTTAAGCATCAATAATGCCGTGAATATGATCTCGAAACAATTAGAACATATTGACATCAGCCTGGATATTCAATTAGACGAAAATCCACCTCTGATTATTGGGAATACCTTTCAATTTGAACAGGTAATTATTAACATGCTGTCAAATGCCAAGGATGCTCTTCTTGAAAAGAAAAAGATTAGGAAAGAGCCCTTTGGTATGCTCATAAGTATTAAGTCGTTTAAAAAGAAGCAATCTTTTATTATTGAAATAACCGATAATGGCATTGGCATTAGTGATGAAGATATGGAGAACATAATTCTTCCATTTTATACTACCAAGGATACAGGAAAGGGTACCGGGCTTGGATTGTCTATTTCGTTCCAAATTATTAAAGAAATGAATGGTGCCATAGAAATAAGTAGCAACAAACATACGGGGACAACATTCAAAATAATTTTAATGCTTCAAAATAAAGAGTGATTATGGAAAATCAAAATAAAATAAAGATACTGATTCTCGATGATGAAAAACACTTATTTGAAGGTATTGTTTTACACCAAAACGAAATTGCCATTGATATTAACCTTTCGTTTGCTCAAATGTTTGGTTACACACGTGAGGAAGTGATCGGTAAAAATGTTGTAAAATTAATTGTTAAAGAAGAATACCATGCTCTAATTTCGCAAAATATAATTAAAAATTATGCTCTTCCTTATGAAGTAGTAGGCTTAAGAAAAGACGGCACAGAACTTCCCATAGAAATAGAAGCAAGAGATATTGAGTCAGATGGTAAAACAATTCGTGTAGTGGCTGTTAGGGTTATTAGTGAACGTAAGAAATTTGAAAAAGAATTACAAAAACAAAATAAAGAATTAGCCATTGCCAAAGAAAAAACCAAAGAAAGCGAGAATAAGCATCTGCTTCTTTTGCAACACCTCCATGCAGGAGTAGTGGTTCATGCCACCGATTCCAGTATTCTCTTTGCCAACGATCAGGCATCCGAACTTCTCGGTTTAACCTATGACCAATTAAAAGGAAAAACAGGCATCGGTCCTACATGGAACTTCATTTCTGAAGAGAAAACCCCGATTCCTATCGACCAATACCCAGTACAATTTGTAATTACCCAAAAAAAACCTCTTCGTGATACGGTATTTGGAATCAATCGCTCGGAAACAAAAGACCTTGTGTGGGTTTTGGTGAACGCATTTCCTGAATTTGAAACAGATGGCTCGGTAGCAAAGGTTGTTGTAACATTTGTTGATATCACCAAACGCAAGCAGGCAGAAGAAGAAATGAAATCTCAAAAGGAGAGATTGAATAATATTATTGAAAGTACTAATCTGGGAACATGGGAATGGAATGTTCAAACTGGGGAAACAATATTTAACGAGAAATGGGCCAATCTAATCGGATATACTCTTGAGGAAATTTCTCCTGTATCGATAGAGACATGGATGAAGTTTGCACATCCCGATGATTTGGAAGAAAGCGGTATTTTGCTTAATAAGCATTTCATGAGTGAAATTGATTATTACTATTTTGAATCACGTATAAAGCACAAAAACCTAGGCTGGATTTGGGTCTTAGACCGTGGTAAAGTTGTATCTTGGACAGAGGATGGAAAACCGGAATGGATGTGTGGTACGCATCAAGATATCTCCAAACGCAAGGAGCTTGAAGAAAAGCTAACATCCAGTGAAAGGCGTTTATCTGCTTTCTCAAACGTTATTGGAGAAGCTGTCTTTTTTTCAGACAAGGGTATCTGTATTGAGACAAATGAAAGTGCAATTAAAATGTTTGGTTATTCTTATGATGAAATAATTGGAAAAATTGGAACTTATTTTATTGCTCCGGAGAGCAAGGAATTAGTTAAAAACAATATGCTTTCAGGATATGCAAAACCCTATGATGCACTTGCAATTAAAAAAGATGGTTCTAAATTTTGGTGTGAACTTAGTGGAAGAAATTTCAATTATAAAGATAAGGATATCAGAGTTACTTCTCTTATAGATATAAGTGTAAGAAAACAGCATGAAAAAGAATTAAAAATTGCCAATGAAAAACTGAAAGAAAGTGAAGAAATATTCAGGCGCCTTTTTAATGATTTGGGCGATGCTGTTTTTGTTGCTAAAATTGGCGGAACTGATAGCGCCCAAATATTAAATGTAAATCCTGCAGCAGAAAAGCAAACCGGATATACAAGGGATGATCTGCTTAAAATGAACATAGCCCGTGATCTTCACATTGCCGACAGTTCTGAGACCCCACCTGATGAATGGGATAAAGCCCTCTTAAAAGGACAAAAGCTTATATCAGTTGAAAAGAAAAGGAAAAAGGACGGTACAGAATACTGGGCCGAAGTAGTAATCACTCCTATTGATTTTAACGGCGAAAAAGCTTGCTTATCAGTTAATCGCGACATCACCGAACGCAAAAAGGTCGAAAAAGAAAAAGAAAAACTATTATATCAACTTAGTGAGAGAATAAAAGAATTGAATTGCTTTTATGATATAGCTCAAATTATCGAAAAATATGGAAATAACATAGATAAAATATTTGAAGAAACGGCACAAATCCTTCGCTCTGCTTGGCAATATCCTAACATCACATGCACCAGAATAATTTCAGGAATCATTGAATATAAGACGGATAATTTCCTAGAAACAAAATGGAAACAATCATCCGATATTAAGGTTAATGGGGAAATTACTGGAGAGGTAGTTGTTTGTTACTTGGAAGAAAAACCTGAATCTGACGAAGGCCCATTTTTAAAAGAAGAAAAAAATCTAATAGTTTCGGTATCAGAGCAATTAGGAAGAATTTGCGAACGCAAACAAGCAGAACAGAAGTTAATTGAGGCAAGAGAATACCTTAATAGCATTATAGACCACATTGCTGATCCTGTTTATGTTAAAGACGACCAAAGTAGACTTCGTCTTGTCAATAATTCTTTTTGCAAATTATTCGACCTTTCGCGGGATGCCATAATTGGTAAAACACTTGCTGAGGGTGTAACTCCTGAGGAGCAAGAAGATTTCTTAAAGATTGATAGGGATGTGCTTGATAGTGGTAAGGATAATTTAAATGAGGAGACAATTACCGTCAGAGGTGGACAAACCAGAATTTTGTCCACTAAAAAGTCAAGGTTTATCGATAAAATGGGTGAAAAGTATCTTATCGGTGTATCTCATGATATCACGGAGCGTAAACTTGCAGAGGAGGTGCTGAAAGTAAGCGAAGAAAAATATAAGACTATGTTAAATGCTTCTCCCAATGGTATTATGATAATCAATAAGAAAGGAATCATTGTTGAAGTTTCAGAAATTGGGATTGAGTTATTGGGATTTGAAAACAGGGACGAACTAATTGGAAAACATTTTTTCAAGTATGTGCCAACAGATGAAAAAATAATCATTGAGGAGGCCATTCAAAAAACATTAAACGAAGGAATCGAACAAAACGTTGAGTTGAAAATTAGAAAGAAAAACCAATCTTTATTTTTAAGCGAAATCAGTTTAACTTTGATCCAGAGCACTGAGACAGCACTTTTTTCATTCATGATTACGATCCGTGATATTTCCCAAAGGAAAAAAATGGAAAAAAAGCAAATCCATGCCGATAGGATGTCCAGTCTGGGAGAAATGGCATCCGGCATTGCCCATGAAATTAATCAACCTTTAAATACCTTATCCCTTGTTGTTGACAATATTTTGTATGAGGCGGCCAAAGACGAAAATATTGGGAAAGAATATCTGAAAAAAAAGACTGCCAAAATTTTTACAAATATTACCCGGATCAAAAATATTATTGACCATATTAGGGCTTTTTCGCGGACCAACGATAATTATGTTATGACAGGTTTCGACATTAATTTAAGCATCAATAATGCCGTGAATATGATATCGAAACAATTAGAACATCTTGACATCAGCCTGGATATTCAATTAGAAGGCAATCCACCTCTGATTATTGGGAATACCTATCAATTTGAACAGGTAATTATTAACATGCTGTCAAATGCCAAGGATGCCCTTCTTGAAAAGAAAAAGATCAGGAAAGCGCCCTTTGGTATGCTCGTTGGTATTAGGTCGTTTAAAGATAATCAATCTTTTATTATTGAAATAACCGATAATGGCATTGGCATTAGTGATGAAGATATGGAGAACATAATTCTGCCATTTTATACTACCAAAGATACAGGAAAGGGTACCGGGCTTGGATTGTCTATTTCGTTCCAAATTATTAAAGAAATGGATGGTGCCATAGAAATAAGTAGCAACAAACATACGGGTACAACATTCAAAATAATTTTAATGCTTCAAAATAAAGAGTGATTATGGAAAATCAAAATAAAATAAAGATACTGATTCTCGATGATGAAAAAGAGTTTACAGAAGAATTGTATGAATTTTTTCAGAATTCAGGGTTTGAGTCATTTGAGGCTAATATAGTAAAGGATGCACGAAAAATATTAAACAATTATAAAATTGATCTGCTCATCCTCGATGTACGTTTGCCCGGAGTAAATGGGCTTGATATTTTAAAAGAGGTAAAATTCCAATACCCTTCAATAGAGGTAATTATTGTTTCAGCGCACGGCGATATGGATACGGTAATAAAAGCAATGCGACTCGGTGCATTCGATTACCTTCGTAAACCATTCAGGCATATTGATATTCAGATTGCAATTGAGCGAACCAAAAAGTATCTTCTCCTACAGCGAAAAATTACTCAAATGGAGGAAAAAAATTCGTTAATCTCGAAAGCACTCGAAGAAAAAATCGACCGTCAATTTATTGGTGTTAGCCCTCAGATTTTAGATGTGTATGAACAAGCCATCACGGCTGCAAAATACCCCGATGTTAATGTACTAGTTACTGGTGAAAGTGGAACTGGAAAAGAGAATGTTGCCAGAATAATACACTATTCAAGTGAAAGGAAGGATCATATTTTTTGTGCGGTTAACAGTAGTGCCATAACCGATTCGCTCCTCGAAAGCGAATTTTTTGGCCATAAAAAGGGATCATTTACCGGGGCAATTAGCGACAAAATGGGCTTTTTTGAAGTATCTAACGAGGGAACCCTGTTTTTGGATGAAATTGCCGACATGCCTTTTAATTTGCAAGCTAAGATTCTACGTGCAACGGAAGATAAAGTGATTACCAGAGTAGGAGATACAAATCCGATTTCCACCGACTTCCGCATCGTTTCAGCCACAAACCACGATATAGATAAGAATGTGGAAAAAAAAGAGTTCAGGCTCGATCTGCTACATCGTCTCAATACCTTACATATACATATTCCTGCACTTAGAGAGCGGCCAGAAGATATCAAACCACTGCTGATCTTTTTTGCGGATTTCTATGCAACAAAATTTAGCAAAGCCAATTTGCAGATTGATAAAGAAGTTTTTAAAGCACTAGCTAAATATGATTTTCCAGGAAATGTTAGGGAGTTAAGAAACATGGTAGAAAGAGCTGTCATCCTTTGCAAAAGCAATGTGCTTGGGATTGTTGATTTCCCCATAAAACAGCAAAAAGATTCCATGTCTGACAGCCAGGTAGATTCAGTAAATCTTAAATCTCAAGAGATTAATTTGATCCGAAAAGCATTACAAAATTGCAACTACAATCAGAAGGCAGCAGCCGATATGCTGGGAATAACCCGCGATGCCCTCATCCGAAAAATGAAAAAGCACGATATTACCGTTAGCAGAAGTGAAAATTAATACCAATTGAATCAGTGAGACTATGATTTTGGTTTTCAAAATCATATAGCCGAACTGACCCCGAGCAATAGCGAGGGATCTCCTGGGTTATATTCCCCGCATCTTGATACGTATTAAAAAAAACATATTCTATTGAGATACCTCGTCAGCTTGCTGCGAGGAGTTTCAATATTTTGAAATATTTTTTTCTTTGTCAAGGCAAATATTCTTTGCTAGCAATAGCTAAGGAATTGCGAAGCAATCATGAGTTCCTATAAATAATATTAAGTCACGAACTAAATAATATTTATACTATACTAACTCCTGCCAGCAAGAAAACACCTCTTTTTCCTTGTCTTTGATAAGAAGACATCAAAGACAAGGCTTTCGAAGTTTTAAAAACCAAGGAGTTTACTTTTGTAAATGACTGTTTTAAAAACAAGAGTAACGCAGTATTTGGCGTTTTCTTGCAAAGACTAACTCATTTCCGCACTTGTGTGCGTTTTTTTTACTGAATTCAATTCCCAATCTATAACCATTTCTACGGTTTCCCGATTTCTAAAATTTAATTAATATTTTTTGATTCTCATATAGAGACCTTTAGTCATATTTTTCAGGTTATTATTAAAACCTGAAATTTACTGGCACACCCTTTGAATTACCGTTTTCAACAATAGAGGTAATCCTGTCTCTCAAATATTAAAGCACAGGAATTAATTAATAATTAAATCCATAATATCATGGCAGTAGAGAAAACAATTGGCTCATCAAGCCTAGTAGAAGTGATTGACCGTATTCTTGACAAAGGTGTTGTAGTTGACGCTTGGGTAAGAGTATCATTAGTTGGTATCGAACTTCTTGCAATTGAAGCAAGAGTAGTAGTAGCATCAGTTGAAACATACTTAAAGTATGCTGAAGCAATCGGTTTAACCGCTAAAGCTGCGTAAGGCATTTTTAACAAAGAGGTAATCCTGTATCTCTATTATTAAAGCACAGGAAATAATTAATATTTTTAAATCCAAAATATCATGGCAGTAGAAAAAACAATTGGCTCATCAAGCCTAGTAGAAGTGATTGACCGTATTCTTGACAAAGGTGTTGTAGTTGACGCATGGGTAAGAGTATCATTAGTTGGTATCGAACTTCTTGCAATTGAAGCAAGAGTGGTAGTAGCATCAGTTGAAACATACTTAAAGTATGCTGAAGCAATCGGTTTAACTGCTAAAGCTGCGTAATGCATTCTTTAGTTGAACCGTTATTCTTGCTAAAACATCCTTATGGCACAAATTCCATGTAGCATGACTTACCAAGGGTAATTGTTTTTACAGATTAAAACAAACTTAATTTTAAAATTATGAGCATGAAGGCTGAAATAAATACGGATGGTTTTTTTGATAACATTATAACTTCCTACGAAACCCGGATTCAAAAAATTCAAACTGCCTTCCAATCAACAGAAAATATTACAGAATCTTCTCACTCCCTCTTCGACAATGTCCAGAATTCCATAAACGAACTTAAAAAGGAAAGGGACATTCTAAATTCGAGGCTTTGCGAAAACCTTGCGAAGAATGGTTCAATACGTAAAAAAGATTATAACACGATAATGTCGGGCATTCTCACCGTTCTTAACGAAAAGGAAAAAGAAGCCGAAAAACAATTCTTAAACTATATTGAAGCACAGAAAGAAACAGTCCAATCGCTTAAAAACAGCCTATTGGGTATTAAAGACATTACCACCGAAGACACCAAAGATAAAATAATTACCATCAAAAAACAACTTTCCCAAATCACAACTACACAGGAGAAAGGAAAGGAAATGGTTATGAAAACATTTACTGATTTTCAGCAAATGCATAACCGAATGATTGGATGCCTTGAAGACCTGCTTGAAAAAGGCGACCACATCCTAATTAAGGATATAAGAAAGAATATGGATCAAGTATTAAAAGAAGTAATTTAACTAAAAATAGGAGATAAATTAAATGGGACTATCATCAGAAATGAAAAATTTGAGTGAAGAAATACTAACTTCTTTCAAACAACGTATTAAAGAAAATGACGAGCTTGTAACTGAAGTACAAAAAACACTTGAAGGCTTCCAAAAGGGGCATCAGGAAATGACCGCCGTTTTAAATGCCAATGCTATAGCCTTGAGAAATGGTCTTGCAAGTGATGAAAAAGAACGGTTAAATACCTACAATGAATTAATGACCGGTATTCATGTTACGATTGACACTATTCAGAAAGAAG
>Ga0207996_1002774_pt1 | contig 10114 bp, 9 predicted proteins | sample AntAceMetag02UKG_FD_184773 | JGI IMG/M metagenome (GOLD analysis project Ga0207996, IMG submission 184773) | Saline lake microbial communities from Ace Lake, Antarctica - Antarctic Ace Lake Metagenome 02UKG (SPAdes) (version 2) | ecosystem: Environmental > Aquatic > Non-marine Saline and Alkaline... | reverse complement strand
TGATAATTGTGATTTAGTTGTAACGACTGTTACTTTAAGTTTACATATCGGAATTGCATTAAGAAAAAAAATTGTTCTTTTTAATAATGTTTTTAATAAAGCTGAATTTTATTTATATGATCTAGGCAAAATATTAGAACCAAATGTTTCATGCTTGGGATGTTATGCTTCCTCCTGTAACAAAAAATTTAATGGAAAAGAATGCATGGAATTATTAGAATCTGTAAAGGTTTATGAAACAATTAATAAATTATTAGAGAATTGAATGTTTTATAGAACTGTTGATATTTTAGGAATTCCTATCTCTAATGTTTCACAAGATGAAACTATATTAGAAATCGAAAAATTTGTTGTTAATAATTCTTATAATGCCATTTTTCCTACAAATGTTGATATGATTGTTAAAAGTATAAATGACAATTCTTTTAAAAAAGAATTGAAAAATGCACAATTATTAATTCCTGATGGCATGCCTTTAGTATGGGCATCAAAATTATTTAGAAAACCTCTTAAGGAGAAAGTTTCGGGCTCAAGTATTTTTTTAAGAATTTGTGAATTATCAGCGAAAAAAGGTCATCGCCTGTTTTTTTTGGGAGCAGCAGAAGGTGTAGCAACTAAAGCAGCTGAGATTATTAGTGCTAGATATAAAGGTTTAAATATTGTAGGTACATATTCCCCACCTATTGGTTTTGAGAATGATATACTTGAAAGTAAAAAAATAATAGATTTAATAAAAGAATCGAAACCGGATATTCTTTTTGTGGCTTTCGGCGCTCCTAAACAAGAGAAGTGGATTTGTAATTATAAAGATGAATATAAAGTATCTGTTAGCATTGCAGTTGGGGCTACTTTTGATTACGTCGCAGGATTAAAAAAAATGCCTCCACAATTTTTAAAGAAATTGGGTTTTGCCTGGTTATGGCGTTTATGTGATGAACCAAAACGTCTTTGGCGTAGATATTTAATTGATGATATGAAGTTTTTTTACTACATATTACTACAAAAGTTTTCAAAACGTTTTTATCAATAATTTTTTTCGAATATGAAAGAAAAATTTAATACTATTTCAGTAATCTTTAATATTACTTCCCTTATTGGGCTAGTAATTATTTACTTCTTCAGTTATTTTATTAAGAATAATTCAGTACATTTATCATCGAATTACTTATTATTATTAATTATTTCTTTTATCTTCGTTTTATTGTTAAGTTTGGCTTATAAGCTTGCACAGGCAGTTAGATTCACCTTCAGCAGATATTTCAACAACTTAATAAGAGTTTATGTAATTTTTACTTGTACAATTTTTTCTATATCATTCTTGTATCGCTCAGCAAGTTATTCAAGATTATTTATAACATTATATGTTTCATTATACTTTGTTTTTTTTTTAATATTTTATTTTTTGTTTAAATTGTTTTTAAAGTCAGAAATACTTAGGGGTAAGAAGAATAACTTAGTTATTATAGGAGCTGGAGTTTTAGGGAAAAATTTATATTATGAATTACATAATCCAATTTATAATTATAAAATCATTGGTTTTTTGGATGATAAACCAGAAGAAAATAATTTATCAGATTATATATTGGGGAAGATAGATACTCTCGAGAAAATTATTAATGAAAATCACATAAATGAAATATTTATTACTATCCCTCTAATAAATGAAAATATTGTAAAAAAAATTATTGAACTTTCTAATCATTATGGAATTAAGATAAAGATAATTCTTAACTATTATCAATTATATCATAAAAATGTTTCTATGACTTATTGTGGAGAGTTACCAATAATAACTATCAGAAAAGTACCCCTTGAAAATATTTTAAGTAGAATAATTAAACGTGTATTTGATATTTTATTTTCATTTGTTGTTTTATTCTTTGGTTTTCCAATATATGCACTAATTTCAATTGCGATAAAGATTGATTCAAAAGGACCGATATTTTTTAACCCTTTTAAAATTGGATATAATAAGAAAATATTTAAAATGTTTAAATTTCGTTCTATGGTAGTTACTCCACCAGAGATTCACAAGAATTGTTCAACTATTAGAAATGATCCAAGAATTACCAGGTTTGGTAGTTTTATAAGAAAGCATAATCTTGATGAATTACCTCAATTTTTTAATGTGTTAAAAGGAGAAATGAGTGTTGTGGGTCCAAGACCTCATAGAGTGTCTTTAGATAAAGAATTCCAGAATTCAATTGATAATTATATGCTTAGGCATTTAATTAAACCGGGAATAAGTGGGTGGTCACAAACCAATGGTTGGAGAGGTCCGACAGATACGAGAGAAAGAATGCAAAAAAGAGTTGAACATGACCTTTGGTATTTGGAAAATTGGTCATTTTGGCTTGATATGAAAATAATATTTCTTACATTATTTGGGAAAAAAGCAAAGAATAATGCTTTTTGAACTCATCCTGCTGTCCTTCTCTTAAAAAAAAGAGAAGGAACATAAGAAAAGCAAGAAGAAGTATAAAAAAGAAAAATTCATTTTTTCTTTAGTTTCCTCTATTTTCAAGAGAGGGTTAGGGTGAGTTAGAAAAAAAAATATCAAGATCTCATCCTTCTTCGTTCGTGGTATTGAATGAGAGAAGATTCGCGGGAGAAGGTATTCATTGAAAGAGAAGCAGGAAGAAGGCATTATCAGGAAGAATTTTTGAAAGAAGGCATTAACAGGAATTAATTGTATTCATTAAATTGAGATGTTGAAATGTTATAGGTTAGAACAATAAGGCACAGGCTTTGCACAGAAATAAATCTTTTAGCCACTGAAGGTCAGTGACTGTCCATAGTGAAAGATTATTATAGGTATATTGATGAATTTGAAAAAAAAAATAAAACAAGGTGAATCAAGAACACTTGAATTAAAGCGTGAATTACCTTCATCAATAATAATTGCTAAAACTGTTATCGCTTTTTCCAATGGTGCAGGTGGTGATATAATCATTGGTGTGGATGATAACAGAAATATTGTTGGCATTAATGAACATTTAGTTTTTGAATTACGAGACTCTATTTCAAATATTATTTCAGATATGTGTTCCCCAATGATAATTCCTGAAATATTTACGGAAACTATTAACAAAAAAATAATTTCAATTATTCACATTTATCGAGGAAGTTTTAAACCTTATTATTTGAAGAAAGTAGGGATACAACAAGGGACTTATGTTCGTGTTGGTGCAACTAATAAAAATGCTGATTTATCATTAATATATAGATTGGAACGTGAAAGAAAAAATATATCTTTTGATACGGAAATTAATTTAGATTATAATTTAAATAAAATAAACTGGTTATTTTTGGAAAAAAAATTAAATAAAAATCTTTCAAAGATAGATCTTAAGAATTTAAAATTGATAATAGAAGAAAACGGGAATGATTATCTGACCAATGCTGCTTTAATCCTTGCTGGTAAATTAGAAAATTGCTATGTTAATTGTGCAAGATTTCAAGGAGATACAAGTGAAGTATTTATTGATAATAAAGAATTTACAGGAGATATATTTTCTCAGTTAGATAATATTGAGATATTTTTCAAGAATCATTTAATGCGTCATGGTGAGATAAAGGGATTTATACGAGATAATAGTTATGAAATCCCAATGATCGCCATACGTGAAGCAGTAATTAATGCTTTAGTGCATAGAGATTATTCAATCTTGGGAAGTAATATTAAAATTGCAATTTTTGATCATCAAGTTAAAATAATATCGCCGGGAGTCTTACCTAATTCTATTACTTTGGAAAATATTCTTGAAGAAGAAAGATCAGAAATAAGAAATCCAGTTGTTGCCCGTATTTTTAAAGAACTTAATTTGATTGAACAATGGGGAACTGGTTTTACAAAAATGAAAATTTCTTGTAAAAAAGCCGGAGTTAAGATTCCGGTTGTAAAAGAATCAGCAAATTTTTTACAGATTATATTTGAACGAACATCCAAAGAACCACAAAAAACTGACGAAAAACCGACGAAAAACCGACGAAAAACTGACGAAAAAATTATCAACACAAAACAAGAAAAACAAGTAGAGGAGTTTCTAAAAGAAAAAAGTATAATTACATCTAAAGATGTAGAAAAAATGTTTAATTTAAAAAATACTCGGGCTAAAGAAATTCTTACTAATATGATAAAAAAAGGACTGATAGTCAAAAAAGGTGAAACAAAAGGTTCATATTATATTTTTAAAAAGTAGAATAGATGAAGCATTTGCAATAATAAGGAATTGAATTGATAGAAGAGCAGGATGAGGGAATTAATGGGAATTAGCTCACTTCAGTCTTCATTTCATTACGCCCCGACAGGTCGCTTGTGGAATTGATTGAGAGAAGATTCGTAGGAGAAGGAATTTCATTGAAAGAGAAGCAGGATGAAGGGCATTAAATAGGAAGAGGTTTTGAGAGAAGGTATTAATAGGAATTGAGGTATTATTATGATCAAGACATTAGATGATTTTCAAGTTTATCAAATGGCAATGAAACTCGGAGAAGATGTTTGGAAGATTGTAAAAGATTGGGATTACTTCTGTAAAGATACTACTGGTAAACAACTTGTGAGAGCATCTGATTCAATTGCAGCCAACTTGAGTGAAGGTCTTGGACGATATCACTATAAAGAAACCAAAAACTTTACATACTATTCCAGGGGATCTCTATTTGAGACTAAAACCTGGATCACAAAAGCTAAGAATCGTAATCTAATTACTACTAAGCAATTTAATGATTTTATTAAACAGTTAGATATCATAGGAATAAAAATAAATAATTACATTAACACTTTGGGAAAATGAATTCCAATTAATACCCACCAATACCTATCAATACCTCGAAGTCAAATACCAGCTAATACCTATTAATACCGTCGAAGACAAATCCCCATAAATGCCCATGAATACCTATTTCTCTCACATTACTCATTCATAATCCCGTCGAAGACAAATGCCCCCAAATACCCATAAACTCCAGCGAAGCGTAATTCCTACAAATGCCTATGAATAAAAAAAATCAAAAAAAAGTTATCTTTGTAATTAAAATTTCAGTTACAATAATAATAATATTCTTGATATCCCAAAAAGTCGATTTCCTGCAACTTATCAGAGATTTTCAGCACATTAGTTCTCTCACAGTTTTGATAATATTTTCTACAACCCTGATAAAACTGTTTATTCAATTTAACAACTGGGGAAAGTATCTTCACCTAAACTCAGACTACCATCCTCAAAAGAATGAAGTTTTAAAATCATATTTTATTGGAATGGCGCTTCATTTCATTTTACCTGCAGGTCTTGGTTTTTTCGGAAAAGTATATTTTGTAAATAATAGAAAAAGTGCAACTGCAGTTTCAGTAGGAGTTGAAAGGATTTTTGTAACCTGGAAAAATCTTTTTTTTGCATCTTTTGCAGCAATATTTTATTTTTCTACCTTTAATTTATTTTTAAAAATTGCTCTTTTGATTCTTATTTTTCTTTCACCATTTTTGCTTTATTTTTTTTCTTTTATAATTAATAAAGAAAATCTTAAGAAATTCTTTAATAATTATTTAAAGATAGTTCCAAGAATTATTATTATGCAAATTATTTTTACATTTATCTCTTTTTTTCAGTATTATATCATTTTAAAGGATTTTGCAAATATAAGTTTTTTTGAAGTTATGATTTCGGTTCCATTAGTTCATGTTTCTCATATTTTACCCGTTTCATTTAGTGGATTTGGGATGCGAGAAATTTTTGCAATTGAAGTTTTTTCACGATTCGATATCAACCCGGAAGCCGCTGTAACAACTACCCTCATGATATTTTTCATGAATTCAGTATTGCCAGCTTTTGTAGGAGCATATCTGCTTATAAGAGCAAATAAATAAATACAACCTGTACCCTCTCGTTCCTAAACTCTGTTTGGGAATGTAATTTTCGCAAAAGTTTTACTTTGATTTTTTCCTACCGAACTTTCCAGTTCGGTACCCGTTTGTTCCCATCCGGCGACCACTGGATATTTAACTGGTCCGTGGCGTGAAATCTAAGTTTTGATTTATTTGCAGTAGCAGTAATTAAATTTCTAAAGACAATTCCCCAATCTGTAGAAAATAATGTAATCAGATATCAGCTAACTAAATGTAGCTCTTCAATGGGAGCTAACTATTCACCCTGTTAAATTGCTTAATAAATTTTACGAACACATTTTTTTATGTATATGTATTAAAAAGCGAGAGAGATGAAAAATAAGTTAATCCTCCTGTCAAACTCATCCTGCTATCCTTCTCTTTTTGATGAAAATATGAAAGTTATTCCAAAGAGAAGGAACATAAGAAAAGCAAGAAGTCATCCCTCTCTTGTGATAAAGAGAGGGACCGAGGGTGAGTTAGAAAATATTAAAATTCAACAAGGAAATGTTAATAATAAGATTAAAATATCTTTAAAAGAATCGCGAGAGACAGCTTGTATATGTAAGGAAGAATGACTGTATCGGGTTTTCCTTTATCCCTTATCCTTTTTCCTTTATCCCTTAACCTTTATCCTTTATACTTTAAAAATAATCCTTTATCCCTTATACTTTAACCCTTAACCTTGAATTCCTCTCGTTCCTAAACTCTGTTTGGGAACGTAATTTCCGCAAAAGTTTTACTTTGATTTCATTTTTATTAGATGAGAAAAATATACTCGAAATACAATTTCTATAACAATTGTGTTCCCAAATGCAATTTTGGAACAAGGACTGGACAGGTCTCCCTCTCCTCGCCGGAGATTTTAATCCGGCTACTGACTGAGGGCTGGTTCACCCCGTGAAATTCAGCGGGCTGAATATTTCAACGGGGGGGTGAGGTTTCAAAGGATTCTAAAATGAAAAAAAAATATTTTATACTTATTTTATTTTTGTGCTTTACAAGCTTTTTACTTTCCGATTTTATCATTCCTCACGATGATCCTGTTTACTCTTTTTTGGAATCGATGAATAACTTGGGATATACGGAAAAAACATTTTTAATTTATCCTCAATATTATAATGAAATTACCAATATTTTAATGGAGTTTCGCATACAAGATTTTCCCAAGCAATACCAGAAATTAGCCGAATACCATTATGAAAGACTTTCTATGAATTTTCCTAAAGGAGTGAATTCTGATGTTTATCCATTGAGTAAAATACCACAATCAGCATTCAATACATTTAAAATTCATTCAGTTAAAAAGAGGATGTTTACCTATAAAAAGGAGGATTGCAAACTATTTTTTTCCGGGTTACTCGGTCTGAATTATGATACTAAAAGAGATTCCATCAGCAATTGGAGGTCATTACAATACTATGGCATGGAGTTTGGGGGAAACATCAAAGAAAACTTTGGATTTTATTCTAGATTTAAAAAAGGGCATTATAAAGGGAATGAGGAATTTATTAGAGAAGATTATCGGATATCTGAGTTTGTCAATTGGGAGAATGTTGAAGTTGTCTCTATGTGTTCTGAAACTGATTTTAAAAATAGATATTTGAATTTATCATTGGGATTTGGAACTCTTCAAATTGGGAAATCAATAACTACATCCATAATCCTTAATCCGATTATAACATCCTATCCGTATTTCAAATATTATAAAAGATTTGGAAATTTTCATTATCTTGCCTTTAATGCACAGCTTTTACCAGATAGCCTAAATAATGAAGCTGAATATAAAACAAAATCTTATGCTTTGCAAACAATTTATTATTCAGTTAAAAATTTTTCTCTAGGTATTGGAGAGTGTGCGCTTTATGGTGATAAAAATATTGATCTCAGCTATATTACTCCACTCGTAATGTATAAATTAGTTGATTTTGTAAATCATTCCAGGGATAATGTTAATGGTTTTCTATTTGGAACATATAATCCTTTTAAGGGTATGATGATATACGGCAATTTTTTTATAGATGATTTTAAGATAAGCAGAATGTCAACAGACAAGGCATTTTCCGGATTTGCTTATCAAAACGGAATTACTTATGCTTTTTCAAAAATCCCTCTCCAGATTGCTTTTGAGATGACCGCTGTTGGTCCGAGAACATATTGCCATAGAAGATACCTTCCGTACACACATGACAGCCAATTATTGGGTTATCCCAACGGTTCAAATCAATTGAATATTGCTGCCCAGATTCAGTATTTGCATCCTCAATTAGTTGCAACATTATATTATGATAATATGCAACAAGGAAGTATAAGCAATAATCCTTTTGTTCCACAGCCAAATACTGAATTTCTTGCAGGAAAAATCTCACGAACTGAAAAGATTACTACAGAAATAAAATATTATCCATATCCTGAAATTTCAATATATCTTAAATATGAATTTCAAAAGAAAGAAGAAATTAATACGAATTATCTCTATTCTGGTTTGGAGGTTAGATACTGATGAGTAAACAAGCAAAACAGAGTTTTGTTTTTTACAGGGATAAAGTATAAGGTTTAAGGTATAAAGTGATATATGAAACAAGATTTATGTGAGAGATTTCTTAAATTTGCTGTTGAAGTAATCAAATTTTTAAAGACAATTCCACGTTCTGTAGAAAATGATGTAATCAGATATCAGCTAACTAAATGCAGTTCTTCAATGGGAGCAAACTACGAGGAATCACAAGCAGCATCATCTAAAGCAGATTTCTACAATAAAATCAAAATATCGTTAAAAGAAGCAAGAGAAACTGTATATTGGCTTAAAATATTAAAAGCATTAAAACTTGGTGAGCAAAATAAATTAGATAAATTAATAACAGAATCTATTGAACTTAAAAAGATTCTTGGCTCAATTTCAGCTTCACAGAATACAACAAAATAATTTTTAAAACCTTATCCCTTATCCTTCTTGTTCCCGTAAGGAAAAATGACCCCAGTTGGATAAAAAACAACAACGAAGTAAACTATATCGGGGTTTACTTTATCCTTTAACCTTTATCCTTTATACTTGAAAAATCCTGGAGGATTTTCATGAAAAAAATAAAATTCGGACTTATCGGTTGCGGACGAATATCTTCAAAACATTTCGAGTCGATAAAACAGATCGATGAAGCAGAAATTATTGCTTGTGCAGATATTATTGAGTCCCGAGCTAAAGATTCTGCAGAAAAACACGAAGTGAAAAAATATTATGTAAATTACTTAGAAATGTTGGATAAGGAAAAATTAGATGCTGTGATAATCTCAACTCCCAGCGGTTTACATCCGGAAATGGGAATTCAAGCAGCGAAAAGAAAATTACATGTCGTTTCTGAAAAACCGATGGCGACTACTGTAAAAGATGCTGATAAGCTGATCAAAGCTTGCGAAAACAACGATGTGAAATTGTTCGTAGTAAAACAGAATCGTTTGAATACAACTATGCAGCTTTTGAAAAAAGCAATTGGAAAAAACCGTTTTGGAAAGATCTATCTGGTTCAATCAAATGTTTTCTGGCAGCGTCCCCAATCTTATTATGACCAGGCAGATTGGCGAGGTAAACAAAAATTGGATGGTGGAGCTTTTATGAATCAAGCAAGCCATTATGTGGATGCTATTCAATGGCTTATTGGTCCAGTAGAATCAGTGATGGCAGAAACTGGTACACTAGAAAGAAGAATCGAAACAGAAGATACAGGCTCGGTTATTCTTAAATTTAAAAATGGAGCAATTGGAACAATAAACACAACCATGCTTACTTATCCACATAACTTTGAAGGTTCAATTACAATCTTGGGTGAGAATGGAACCGTAAAAGTGGGTGGAGTTGCAGTAAATAAGATTGAAAAGTGGGAATTTAAAGAATATGACGACGATGACAGAATGATTGAACAATCAAATTATCAACCTCCCAATGTTTATGGATTTGGACATTTACCATATTATAAAAATGTGGTTTCTACTCTTTTGGGAGAATCTAACGCCAATACTGATGGACATGAAGGACGAAAATCATTGGAGATAATTGAAGCAATTTATAAATCAGCCAGAACAGGAAAAAAAGTTACATTATAGAAATGAATTTATAGAGTTATGCAAAATGAAAAAAGGTTGTCTTTCTGAGGAAATCTTCGAAGTAGTCTCTAACGAAGAATCTCATTACAAGCAGAGATCTTTCGATGGAAAAGCAAGACTCAGTTGTTTCAA
>Ga0207996_1002771_pt1 | contig 10122 bp, 6 predicted proteins | sample AntAceMetag02UKG_FD_184773 | JGI IMG/M metagenome (GOLD analysis project Ga0207996, IMG submission 184773) | Saline lake microbial communities from Ace Lake, Antarctica - Antarctic Ace Lake Metagenome 02UKG (SPAdes) (version 2) | ecosystem: Environmental > Aquatic > Non-marine Saline and Alkaline... | reverse complement strand
TATCAGTCTATTATCATTAATGATCAGGTCAGCAGTATAATTTCCGGGATTTAGACCTTCGGAATCAAAATTAATAATGATCTGATCTGATTCTCCGCCATTCAAAACACCATTATATTGAGAAAGGGTTACCCAGTTGAGTTGCATGATCTCAGTAGTAAGAGTCAATACACCTGATATTTGATGAGGTGCTGAACCATAATCATCACCAATCAGAGTCCAGTTAAGATTGATATCTCCCGCCTGATTGGCATCAATAGAAACAGTCACAGAGGCAGTAGCAGTTTCATTCCCTTGAATCTCCCCCCAGCCGCCATTGGGATCATTCCATTCCACACTAATTCCATTACCAGCAGCATTATTATAAACGAGAGTACCGGAAGGGCCGGCAAAGTCTGTGGCAGAAACTACTGAAACTCCCGTTGGGAAATCGATGATTATATCAGTAAGCCATTCTGCATCACTGCTGTTATTATACGCTTCCAGATTCCAGGTAACTGTTTCTCCCGGGATATAAGTTTCAGCATCACAGGTAAGAGTAGAACCCTCAATATTGCGGTCAGTTTCTGCTATGCTCAGATAATAATATAAAGTACCGCCACCGGAATTTATGATATCAAAGCTCTGAGAAGCAAGAGAATTAGGCTCAATTAATTGAATGATCTCATCAACACTACAGGTCATATCAGGAGGTTGAGGTACACCAATTGCGGGAAATAAGATATAATCCAGCCAGGCGCAATCAGAACCGGAAGAAACTGAACCATCCTTGTCATAAACCCAGGATAATTCATGCGAACCTGCTGAGACAGGATAAGTTACTTCAGACCAACCTAAATTTCCGCTCCAGCTATCCATTTGCTCGGCATCAATATAAAAGATCAGGAAGTCCCAGTTAGATTCAGAAGAGACCTTGCGGTAAAAGCTGATCTGATCGTCATATAGCACATCGAGCTCAATAGAGAGAGATGAGATGTCATTATTGCCAATATCACCAGATTCCACGCAGTAGCTTCCTTCCTGAGGTGCGTTTGTTGAGACAAACCAGTTGGCATCACCACTGGTAACCCATTCCCAGTTAGTGAGATCCCCGCTTTCGAAATCTTCCAGGCTTAAACCAATATTAAGGCTGAAACTTCCATTAAAAGTAAGTTCTAAGCCGGCAGTAACCTCTGCCGTGAAATATATTGTTTCTCCAAGCGGACAATCATTATCAACAGTAACCATGAAGGGGTATAAACCACTATCTCCAGGAATGATCTCCGGTATGAAAGACCAGGTGTTATTTACTGTGATATATTCACTGGTAGTGCTGACCATACAGATGACATTTTCCAGAGTAGAGCTGCCTAAATTCAGGATTTCCAGATCAAGATCAGCAGTTTCACCAGGATCCAGTCTGCCATTATTATTATCATCACCGGAAATATATAAATTTCCCAATGCGATCACAGGTGCATGAGCAACAAGATCAAGCAGAGCTTCATTATCACCTTCATCATAAGTGAAACTGAAATTCAATTGAAATTCATATTGATCGGGAATTGTTTCTGCTACCTGAAAAGTAAATCCACTAAGGCTTTCAATACCACCCGCAGGGATAGAAGCGAGATTTATAGTACCATTTGTGATTGTGATATATGGATCAGTAATAGTCATCACAGCAGTAATATTTTCAGCAGCTTCAATACCAATATTTTCCAGATCAAGCTCAAGCTCAATATTTTCTCCAAAATCAATTATCTGATCACCATTATCTGAGGTAATAGTATAATCATTAATTGAGAGAAAAGCGCCTTCATTAGGCACGGCTGTGATCTGTGAGATATAAGGTTCGTAATTTTGACAGCCCACAACCAGATCAAGGGTCGCTGCAGAAGTGAGAGGAAGGAAATCAAGAGTGATAGTTCCGCTGTCATCTATTAGTCCACCAGCAAGTAATTCACCTTCAATGCTCAGCCCCACATAAGAATAGGGTTCTGCCGAAACGGTTAACTGAGTACTGCCGATAAATATCTGAGCTGCATGAGTGACTGTGTTTTGCTCGGGTATGCCAAAATATGGAACCAGGGAAGGATCACCCATCAACGAATAAATTTCCCAGTAATAATTAGCGTTGCCCCCACCTTGTACAACTGCCAGATTACCTGCCATGATAAAGGCTGCCTGAGCAGTGTACCAGTCAGGAAAAGCTTCTCCATGATCATGGAACATCCCGTCATAAGCTCCGGGTCCTGTGCCATTATAAGTAGGATTAGAAGTAACATTGCCAGAACCCACACCCCACCAGAAATCTTCATTCCAATAAGTGGAATTTGTACCACCAATATAACCAATAGCTCCGCCATTTTCTTCTCTCAGCCAGGCTTCACCAAAGCATTCACCTACTTCAAATTTATTCGTAAGACAGCAATTTCCTACTACCAGAGGATATTCATGCTCATTTTGCAGACTGTTGATATTACTGATAGTGAAACTGGGATCAGCCCAGGAAGTGGAAGAGCCGTGTGCCGTATAATTGATATAACCTATTCCATCAGAGACATCCTGGACAATTTGACCAGCACTGCTGCCTGAGGCGGGGTACAGGTAAGTGTGAGAAGTGATACCATGAGCAGCATTGAAGTAGTTATTAGTACCATAATTGATCTGTCCGTTACCCCAGGTGGAGCCATGTGAAGCATCCATACCGGCTATCATTACAACTTCTTCCAGATAAGAGGGATCAGGCATGGTGAACATCTCATATTCCAGTGTTTTATCTATCTGAGGTTGCAGCTCAGCAGTATTTCTGGCAGAGAATCTGCCGTAATATATCTCGGGCATATAATCATTACCTTCCAGACGGACATAGTTCAAGTCAGTAACGTGATTGCCTGTAGCTCCATTATATGCTGGTATCTGGGCGGTATCTCCCACAAAAAGGATAAATGATGGTGCTGGATCTTCCATGGTTGCCTCTTCCCAGAGACTCTCTATATAATTTGCTATGGCAGTTGTGCTACCGCCTATCTCACTGGTATAAGTCTCGATCACATTATAACCCTGCTGAGTTTTCCAAGCAATAAAGGGCTGCAATTGAGCAGTGAACATATCATCAGAGATGATCACATATTTGATAGGATAGCGAGTGATATCTTCTCTGGTCTGCAAAGGAGTGTAATTGATCAGTGAAGTGGAATAGATTTTTTCGTATGCTGGAGACCAGGTTTTTGTACGCAATTCCCTTGTAGCATTCAAATCACTGCCAACAAAATTAACAGTTGTGTTAACATTGTTATATATAATTATCTTCTGCTGAACAGGATTATAAGCAATCGGATGATATGTAACCGTAAAAATGCGTTGACCTCTTAGAATGCCGACTTCTTCACAGGTAAATATATCATTTCCATACCATTTATCCTGCTCATAAGCATTTTGATCATAGATAAATTCCAGTTCAGATGGATCAATACTTTTGGGTACTGGAGGCTGAGCCGGCATCAATTGATCGTTAATACCCAGATCGGATAATTGATACTCAATGCTTTGATAATCAGCTATTTCAATAGATAATTCTGCTCCAAGAGGAACAGCGATCAGCTCTCTTTTAACCGGGAGGCTGGGAGTTCCAGTTTCACCACTTTTGCCAAATCCTGGAATAATCAATTCGCTGAAATCCCCTGATCTGGTACTAAGTGATAATTGGTGTAATTCATTGATCTCAGCAGAAAAATCCAGAGTTTCCAATTGCTGATTGTTCAGATCAATACCATTATGATCCCCCGAAAGAGTAATATCTACTTGCTTTGCTGTCAAAATTGACAACAATGTGAAGATTATTGTAAATATAATATATTTTTTCATAGCCGCTCCTTGGAAATAAGACTAACTCAATTATTATAATGCAAATTCTATTCCAAAAAGTTTAAATTATCAGATTATGATGATATTACATTGATATTAGTGAATTGTAAAATTCAGGAAGAAAGTTAAAACCACCAGTCGGGTTGAGGTTCAGGAAGGCAGAAGGCATTATCAAGCTGGTTCAATAAATCAGCATCAGCTGCCAGATCGTCACTGCATGCCAGACCACTGGCTGGCTTCAATCCCAGCCACATTCTACTGAAGGCATTTATACTTGCTGAGAGGACAGGCAGATCAGCCTTAAAGTCTTTTCTCAGGCAACACTTTTTACCCAGAAGCAGTGTATATTTTCCACCACATCCCCGCCATTTACTATCAACGGGCAGGTATTGTTCAATAGGATCACTCAGTATTAGATTAAGTTCCAGATCTTCGGTATGCAGAGAAGTTAGTTCCAGACAGGCGATGGGATCAAGCAGTCTTAGCTGCCAGTAGGCATAGGAATTCAGATAATTCTGGAACTTGTTGCCTTTGGTGACTACTTTGCTGTGGATGGGCTTTTTCATGAAATCAAGAAGTTGAATATCAGCAGGTTCTGTAATAGATATTTCACGCACCTGGTTATTGAAACTTTGCAATAGTGCCAGTAGTTCCAGAAGCTGTTCATTAGTTTCATAAGCATACCAGACAATATAATAAGGACCACTTTCCTGGTCGCTGGGATCAATCCAGAGATGATGAGTTAGTCTGCCGGCTTCATTATAATATCCCAAACCAAAGCTCTTCTTGTGGAATTCCATCTCCGATTTTGTAGCTATAGGTGAAAGCATGTCAAATCTGCCATGCAGCTTAATTCTATTTAATCTATTTTGGTGAATTGCCTGGAAATCATCTTTGGATAGTCTTTTGGGTATCCGGCATTTTACCGGAATATTCAATTCTGCGGGATCAACATGCAATTGCCTGAAATAACTTCCAGTCCCGTATCCCAGTTTATCATAAAAACCCTGCTCAAACATGCCCAGTACACTAAGCGGCACACCTTTTTCTGCTTCATCAGCCAGCAGTGCTGCCAGAGCTTTGTTTGCCAAACCGATTTTACGAGCTACCAGTGACACTGTGACGGCATTGATGACATTTGCCTGGATTACTTCATCCAGGTATTGCACCTGGGCATCAGTAGCCATGGCAGAAGCTTCCACAGAGCCATCAATTTCAGCCACTTTGATGTGGGAATCTTTGATGATTTCCTGCATTGTGCTTTCCATACTGCCTTCCAACCAGCCACATTCCTGCCAGATACGCTCTATTGCCTTGAAATCTTTTTCCTGATAATCTCTTATCACTATCTTAGTCATTATATAATTCTCCTGCAATCCGGCAGGCAAGTTTTACATTGTTTTCCACAAGTTTGATATTAGTTTCCAATGAATTACCTGCTGTTAGTTCTGTAATTTTTCTCAGTAAAAATGGTGTTACTGCTTTACCGGTTATCTTCATTGCCTGCATCTCAGCCAGTGCCTGATCAATGATCACTGCCATTTCTGACCACGGTATTTCATCTTCCACGGGTACTGGATTAGCGATCAGGATCCCGCTTTTAAGGCCAAGTTCTATTTGTTTATGATATATTGCGCTTATCTGCTGCACATCATCTATTCGGCTAACCTGCCAGGGTGTTTGAGCAGAATAAAATCCCGGAAAACTATCTGTCTGCCAGCCGAATACATTCACTCCCGCTGTTTCCAGATATTCCAGGGTCTTACCAAGATCAAGAATTGCTTTCACTCCAGCAGAAATTACTATCACGGGAGTTCTCTGCAGTTCAGTGAGATCAGCAGAAATATCAAAGCTTTCTCCAGCTCCCCTGTGCACTCCGCCAATGCCACCAGTAGCAAATATCCTGATTCCCGCCAGATGACTGCAATGCATGGTTGCTGCCACTGTGGTTGCACCTGTCTGTTTTTGCACCAGCACGCTGGCGATTTCTCGCGTGGATACCTTTTGCACATCTTTTGCCTGGGCCAGATATTCCAATTGCTCCTGCTCAGCACCTATCATAATATTGCCATCCAATAAAAATACAGTTGCGGGACAATATCCCTGTCTGCGCACGATATTCTCAAGATTCATTGCTGTTTCAAGGTTTTGCGGATATGGCATGCCATGAGCAATGATCGTAGATTCCAGAGCAATAATGGGTCTTCTTTCTCTTTTTGCCTTCTCCACTTCAGTAGAGAGGTGAATATTCTTATTTATCATATAGCCTACGGTTTTTTTATAATTTCTACCTGCAGTTTTCTTACACCATAAGGAATCAAGCCTATCTGCTTTGCTGCTGCATAAGATAGATCAAGATCACGTCCGGCAATGAAGGGACCTCGATCATTGACTCTCACATCCACAGATTTGCCTGTATCAGGATCAGTAACCCGCAGTTCCGTATTGAATGGCAGCTCTTTATGGGCGCAGGTGAGTTTGTACATGTCAAAGGTCTCTCCATTAGAAGTAGTTCTGCCGTGAAATTTATCTGCATAATAGGAGCAGACCATCCATAATTCATCTCCCTGCTCAGCTTCTGCCTGCTTGCGGGAAGTATTGGTTTTATAATAGCCATGTTCTCTTTTATAGCCGCCATCTGTCTTATACATATTGCCAGCACATCCGCTGAGAAACAGCAGAACAGAAACTATGAATATTTTTAGTAATAACTTCATGATCTAAGGAAGTAAGGGCATCAGGCGTCTTCCCATACCTGTTTTGGGATCCCTGCCCCGGGGTGAATTATCAAATACTTCTATCACGTTATAGATCACACCAATAAATTCCGTATTAAAAGGACCATGAAAGTAATCATGGATTTTATTTATCCAGGTAACAACCTGCTTTTCATAATCAGTGAGATTGGGATCATTAGGGTCGATCAGCCGGGCAATAGTTTTAAGCTTATATGATGGAATATCCAGATATACTATAGTAGATGCCGGATTATACATCTGGTTCAGAAAGCTCTGCGTCATGAATTGTGGTTGAGAATAGAGTTCAAGCGAACCCTGCTTGGTAAGATCAAAATTCTCTTCCAGATTCTCATAAAAACTTGTTAATACTGCCAGCTTTACAGGAAAATCAGCATCCACAGTAGAATCCAGGAGCGCTATCATCTCTTCCATTTTCTCTGGCTTAGGTAAAAATCCCATCCCTTTCACGGCATTATTCAAACTGAAGCTGGTATCTGATCTTTTATAACCGCAGGTTGCGACTATTCCATTATGAGGTCCTGCCAGCTCTGGTCTGCCTTTCTGAATATCTTCCAGAAAGCCGATTCTCCGACCCTTATTCCATTCAATAAAACTCTCTGGCAATTGCACTGTCATAAATTCCTGCCATTTACCATCTACTAAAGCTGCCACCATTTTATCACCAGCATTAATCGGGACTACACGTTCCTGACGGCAATAACCATCCTGCCAGAAACTGCTGGCATCAGGTTGTTTCTGAGCGCATGAAGCCAGGGCTAATATACTGATAAGTAAGATAATATAAATCATATTTCTCATTAGATTCTCCCAAAATTTTATTAAGCAAAAATTATAACTTCATCACCTGCTGTCAATTGAATATCAAAAAATGACCAAATAGAATTCCGTCAACCAGTTAAGCAAGATCAAGATAGTAGCTTAATCTTTCCAGATTAAGCATTTATTTTCAGACTTAATCACTGAACTAAGTCCGCTAATCTTCTGCCCATTTAAAATATGCCAAAGGCATAACCACATTTGTAGCCCCTTATAAAGGCGTAGCCGATATAAGGGGATTAAATAAAAAAAGGAGATATTTTTAGTTTGTGGAATTTGAGAGAGATAACTAGATGTTTAGATTTAGATGATGGGTGATGGGTGAAGAGTAACTTAATCGTCCCCGATTTAGTATTGCATTATTAACCACCAACCAATCAATCAAGGACGATTGATCTACGAAAGGGCAAGGAATGAACATTCTCTTGAGGAAAAAATACTTTTGGTTGACAGGTTGGGAATTAAAACAGGTTGTTGGATGTATGAAATTTCTGGGATGACTGGGACAAATGGGAGATGGGTTACCTTCTGGTATTTAGGATATGCGAATATTGTTAACAAGGTGTAGATTGAGATAAAATAAGAAAATATAAGATATGGAGTAACACATGAAAAAAGTAATATTAAGTCTATTTTTATTGTTATCTTTGACTGGTTGTATTGATAAGGCAAGCGATTTTGATTTACTGAAATTAAAAGCAGAGCAAGGAGACATTTCAGCGCAATATAGCTTAGGTCTTTCCTATTGGAATGGAGAAGGTGTTGAGCAAGACTATAAAGAAGCTGTGAAATGGTTTATATTGGCAGCAGAGCAGCGAGACGCATCAGCACAAAGGAGTTTAGGTGATTGCTATGGTCATGGACAAGGGGTTGAACAAGACGACAAAGAAGCTGTGAAATGGTATAGATTATCAGCAGAGCAAGGATACGCATTTGGACAATTTAGTTTAGGTGACTGCTTTTATAATGGACAAGGGGTTGAACAAGACTTCAAAGAAGCTGTGAAATGGTTTAGATTAGCAGCAGAGCAGGGAAACGCTTCTGCACAATGTAGATTAGGGGTTTGCTATCTAGGGGAATATGGAGTTATTCAGGACAGAAAAGAAGCTGTGAAATGGTTTAGATTAGCAGCAGAGCAAGGAGATGCATCAGCACAATGGAATTTAGGGTATTGCTATAGTTGGGGAGCAGGAGTTCAGGACTACAAAGAAGCTATGAAGTGGTATAAATTATCGGCAGAGCAGGGACATGTTATTGCACAATATAGTTTAGGTCTTTCCTATTGGAATGGACAAGATTTTAAAGAAGCTTTTAAATGGTTTCTATTAGTGAGTAGTAATTCTACAGGGGAAGTATTTGATGAAGCATCAAAAAGCAGGGATGATGCAAGAAAAGAATTAACACAATCACAAATTGAAGAAGCTACAAGAGAAGCTGAGGAAATTCAAAAAAGGATTGATGAAAAGGAATAATCAGGATTTGTTATCTAAAAATAGAGAAACATATTGTAAAGGAAAGGGGAGGTGAAAACACCTCCCCTCCCTTTTTTTAAACAGTCTCTATAGAGCTGTTCAGGGTTGACAGGTCAAGACCGCAGGCAGGCATATCGGCAGCAGTTATCAGATTCCCCACATTGGGGGCTTCTGTGCCCAGCAGATCGCCAATCACACCACCGAAATTATCCACAGTAAGGGTGGTAATATCAAAGGCAGTGATTTTTGCAGTTGCAAAGCAGGCTTTGAGGAAGATATTGAGCTTGTTGTAAGGTATTTGAGTGCGACCATCAAGCTGAGTTTCATTCCAGGCCAGCGTATAAGTGATGATGTCAGTGACGAAGCCTTCGGCAGCGTCTTTCCAGGTATCGATGACAGCGGTTGTTTTGGAGGCGAATGCAGCTTCGCCCTCCGGATTATCGGGTACAAAGTAGGCGCGGAGAAAAGTGACGACCAGGTCTTTCCAACCATAGGCGACTTTTTCTCCGTCACGACCAGTAACAGTTCTGTATGGTGTTACTAAGGTTGCCTTCATTATTAGGACTCCTTTCTGGTTATGCATTATGAGAGTTTTCCCCAAAATCTCGTCTGCCTGATCAGTGCAGACTGCATACCATAAACTTATTTTATTGTAAGCTTACGGTGTCAATGTATATAATCGTATAAACCATGTCAAGTATAATTTACATCAAAAACACCATATATAGTGTAAGTGTATATATAATACATAGATGTGGAAGGGAACTTTTTTCAGAAGAGTAGAATTGCTGATAAATAGAGAGAGAAGCCACAGGGGAGCCACAGGGGCGAGTGAACGAGTGAACGAGGGAGAGAGGGGGCGAAGGGGTGAAAAGGCGAAAGTGCGAAGGGACGAAAGTGTGAAGATGAGGGGGTGAGAAAACATGAAAAATTGATTACTTGACAATATAAAAAAAAGAGATAAAATAGGACAATAAATAAATAATTATAATACTAAAAATATAATAATAAAAACCAATAAATAGTATATTAAAATAGTAATTAAATAAGATTAAAACAAATTGTTTTATCTTAAATAATACTAATAATAACTAAATAATATATTGAAATAACTAAATATCTAAATAGAAATCAGATAAGTTTATTATGAAATGAAAATAGAGATATAATAGTTTTGTAATTTTGAGATAGATAATTAGATAATGAGGATAGGGACGAAGGTGTGA
>Ga0207996_1002770_pt1 | contig 10125 bp, 10 predicted proteins | sample AntAceMetag02UKG_FD_184773 | JGI IMG/M metagenome (GOLD analysis project Ga0207996, IMG submission 184773) | Saline lake microbial communities from Ace Lake, Antarctica - Antarctic Ace Lake Metagenome 02UKG (SPAdes) (version 2) | ecosystem: Environmental > Aquatic > Non-marine Saline and... | reverse complement strand
CCGAGACCTGCGGCTTTGGCACGGAGCAAGTAATCACTGACCGTACTGCTGCCCATACCGCAACTTTTACTAATCTCTCGATTGCTGCAATTGCAGCTATTTTTGAGACGTAATATCTCACGTATCTTTCGCATAGATAACCTCCTTTTTGGCATGGAGACCTCCTTGAATTATTGGTTCAAAAAGACTTCCTCTACCATTTGTTACTATGCGTCGCTACTCTCCATACTCGATGGCCGGAATCATCTGGAATCACTGGCCGGAATGAAATGGAATCAGTGGCCGGAATCGTCTGGAATGGCTGGCCGAAATGCTCTGGAATACTCACCTTGCAAAGTCTCTTCGATAAATATCCTTGCCTCCATATCCTTGCCGATCAATCTACGAATGAGGAGAATCGATTTCTTTTTACAAATATTGGCAAGAAATCCATAATATCTAATTTTCATAAATCGAAATGGCAGAACATGGAGAAGGAAACGACGAATAAATTCCACGGAATCTGGGGACACGATCCCAATTCAAAAGACAAAGACGAATTGGGTCATGTCCCCAGTTTCCTACCAGCTTATTCGTTATGCAATTCCTGCTCAAACTCAATTACGGTGAATAGTTACGAAATTCCTAAAGAAAATATAATCAAAACAACAGGAAATCCTATTGTTCATGATGGTTGATAGAGCTTAAACTAGCGCCATTTTGGTTCCCTAAAACTTCTTCTTTTCAACTGTGTCTTGGCCCGGTTTGATGGAATAATGTGGCAGGTAGACTGCCTGACGAATACAGTATTCCACGTGTTCCATTGGTTTCAGGGCTGAATTTATTTGTTATGGAATCAGTTGCTGGAAAGAGGTAAGTGCGAATGAGGTTGGATCGGGTACCAGAATGTGTTTAGAACTGGTCTGGTAAGAAAGAGTATTAAGGGAGATGTCTGTTACTATTTGAGCAGCTTCTGGAGTAATTCTTTAAAATGAGTCAACTTCACGGGCAGGATCTCAATTTCCACTTGGGTCAGATCGTAAAATTCCATAATCTGCTCATCGCTTAGTGGATCTGCTCCTGTGTCTAAGATTACAATTTTACTATACCAGCCAAGATTGAGACGGGCATCGGTAACAGTCCATTGGCCGTCTTGAATGGATTGATTGATCATTCTAATCCAGGCAGGTGTCATAAGTGTGGTACGGTTCTTTTGTAATTCTTTGGCCAGCTCATCACCAATCAGCATGTCGATACAGTTTCTTGCATTGGGGATCTTTCCGCCACAGCTCTCGACTACTTCGGCAATGTCTCGTTTTCCTTTGCAATATTTTCCAACGAGAAAACGGACTCTTCCTCCTGTTTTCCTGGCTTTGTCGATGCCTTCTTGTAACTGCTCTTCCATCTTGAGAGGATTGTTATGGATGCTGTAATGCATATAATCGATGCGGGGACTTAGATTTAATTCAGCAAGAACCATTTCAAGTTCATCACGAAAAATTGGACAGGCGATTAGAGAGGTACCTCTGTCTTTAGTGGAGCTTTTTTCCGGGAAAGAAGGAGCAGCTTCGGTTTGCTTGCAGAGAGAGTTTTGCATGTTTTGTATACCTTGAAATGAAAATTAATTTGTCTGTAATTACCATTATCGTCCGCAGGAATCAAATCAATAGTTTATATGGGATTGTTCATTTGGAGGAATATAGAAGGTGTCGGAGCTATGCCACTCTCGAAAAGCTGTAAAAAACGCCTGGGAAAATATGGTCATAAAGGCAGATTGGGTAAAACTCAAGAAACAGTCTGGGGCATCAGCCAATGCAGAATGAGAACATGGTTTGTTTTTTCTGTAATCCGATACTCATGTGCTATGCGCAGGCCCGCTATGGCAACAACTTTTTGACCCGAAAGTATGAGGGGATATTGATCTCTTTCCATTGCGGAGATTTTGTGGTCTGAGAAAAAACGCGAAATTTTCTTTTTCCCAGGGGCACCGAGAGGATGAAAAGTTTCCCCCTCGTGAGCGTGACGCACGAAAAGAGGAAAATCTACAGTATCGGCGTCAATAAGCTGGATACCGGGAGTTTCGAGTAATTCAGAAGAAAAGAGCAATTTACGAACAAGAAGTGTTCGCCCAAGCTCACCTATCGGATATTTTCCAGGACCATAAACAGTAATGGGAGGAAATGACTTTTCTATGACAGCGGGTCCACGATAGCCATTCTTTAAAGAAGGGCGATGAAAGAGAAGGCTTTGAGCTTCCCGAATAGCGCGTAGGCCACTGCTGAGATGAATCTCTTTACGGGTTTGTGATACAGCAACAGCCAGCAAGCTTTCAATCTTTTTATAGGAAGGCTTTGATCCCATGTCCCAGCAGATTTTATCAAGGATTCGTCGCTGTATGGCCTTGGGTTCTTGTAGGAAACCGGGAAGAGAAAGAGAGAGCATCTCCTGTTTTTGGGAAACGAGCTTTTGGTATGCGCGTTTGGTCTGTTCTTCGAGGAGCTTGTCCTCATCCTTAAGAATTGCTGCAGTCTGGAGTAGCGTCTGGCGTATCGATTCATTATACTCTTTTTCAAGCCTTGGCAGGAGATCCAGACGAATCCTGTTTCTTAAGAATCGTGTGTCAAGATTGGAGCTGTCCTGGCAATGGGAGATGTTCTGCTCTTTTAAATAGGAAAGCAGGGCAGCTTTCGTCTCATGGAGCAGAGGGCGGATAATAGATCCATTTTGTAAATCCATCCCGCTGAGACCTCTACTGCCACTGCCTCGAATCAGACGGAGAAGTACCTCTTCTGCCTGGTCATCAGCAGTATGCCCCACTGCAATTGCCGAAGCTCCATGTGAAATTCTCACTGTTTCAAGTGCCTGATAACGAAGGGTACGGGCAGCCTCTTCAAGGGAACAGCTTTTTGATTGCTGTTCACCTCTGACATCAATTGTAAGGGATTCAAAATGGGCAGAGCATGCTTTGGCCTGATCCTGAACCATTTTTTTTTCAGCTTCCGTTTCCAAAGGACGCAGGCCATGATCAACGTACACCGCTATACGTTTTGTTGCAGGAAACAGGGCGGAGAAGAGGTGCAAAAGGCTTATGGAATCAGCACCTCCAGAAACAGCAATGATAACAGGAGTATTCTCTTGAAACAGGGAGGAGGAAGTTATGAGATTTTTTACTCGTTTTTGGAGATCATTCATTCCAAATGCCATGATTTTAAGAACTCTAAATAAGAGTTCTCTTTTTTATTTGAATATTGCATTCATTCGTATAGCATAGAACTATAAGAAGTTCTAAAATTTAATCGGAGCAGTATGAAAATTCTAATTGCAGAAGATACCCCTGTTAATCAGGTCTTGCTTGCTGATTTTCTCAAACCATATGGAGAATGCCATATAGCCAGCGATGGTTGTGAAGCCGTGGCAATGTTCGAGAAGAGCCTGGAAGCGAATGTACAGCGCTATGATTTGCTTTGTCTTGATATTATGATGCCGAAAATGGATGGTCAAGTAGCACTTCAAAAAATCCGACAGATGGAAAAGGATAAGGGAATTGTTGCCAATGATTGTGTGAAAATACTGATGATCACTGCTCTTGATGATTCGGAAAATATTATGCAGGCCTTGGTAAAGGGGAAGTGTGAAGGCTATCTGACAAAACCTGTCAGCAGAGCGACACTTCAGGATCAGTTAGTTACATTAGGCCTTGTCTGAGGGACAGGCAGGATCGTAAAATGACCGAGCAATCATTGTCTAAGCAGGTAGAAACGCATGTGTGCAAGCAGTATCAGCTACCTGTTGAAAAAGTTGCTGTTATGCTCCCTGCCTTTCTTGAAGTTCTCAAAAATCACCTGAACGATTTAGAGAAGGCACTTGATGGCGATGAACCAGAAGATATTGGTCGGGTGGGGCATACCTTGAAGGGAGCTCTGCTGAATCTGGGACTTCCTGGTATCGCAGAGATTGCCGCAAACATTGAAAGAGAGGGAAAGTTAGGAAGGAAAAATTTCGATTTTGCTGAACCGGTGGCCCAGCTGAGAGAGAAATTGAAAGAGATTCTTTAGGTAAAAGAAAGCTGTAATTATTCATCATGCTATTGAGCAGCATAATATTTATCCGGAATCGGGGGACACGATCCCAATTCAAAAGACAAAGACGAATTGGGTCATGTCCCCAGTTTCCTACCAGCTTATTCGTTATGCAATTCCGACTCAAACTCAATTTCGGTGAATAGTTACAGAAATCTGAAGAAAAAAAGAGGTGTTTATTCCCTAACTGCTGATAACAGCTTTTGAATAGATGCTTTGGCATCACCAAAGAGCATCATGGTATTGTCTTTGAAAAAGAGCTCATTTTCAATACCCGCAAAACCAACATTCATGGAACGTTTTAGTACCACAACGGCTCTGGCCTTGTCCACTTCGAGAATGGGCATACCATAGATAGGACTGCTTGGATTAGTTTTTGCCGCAGGATTCACAACATCATTGGCACCAATTACGAGAACCACGTCGGTTGTTGAGAAATCGTCGTTGATATCTTCCATCGCGTAGAGCTGATCATAGGATACATCAGCCTCAGCAAGAAGAACGTTCATATGACCAGGCATACGACCGGCAACTGAATGGATGGCGTAACGAACTTCAACGCCTTCTTCTGCAAGATAATCGCCAAGCTCACGGGTAACATGCTGAGCCTGAGCTGCAGCCATACCATAGCCTGGGACAATGATCAGAGTCTCTGCATTTTCAAGGGCAATGGCAACATCCTCAACTTCAAATCCCTTCATACTCCCAGCAGGACCTTCTCCACCATCCACCACAGAGTCATCAACAGCACCAAAGGCACCAAAAAGGACATTGGCAAGCGATCGATTCATGGCATCGCACATGATCTTGGTGAGGAAGAGACCCGAGGCACCAACGAGTGAACCAACAATAATAAGTGCATTGTTGTTCAGGGCAAAACCGGTCATGGAGACTGCAAGCCCGGAGTAGGAGTTCAGGAGCGAGACAATAACCGGCATATCCGCGCCACCGATTGGGATAACGGCAAGAACACCAAGAACCAGCGCCAGAACAATAATTAACGAAAATGCAAAGATATTGGCAGGGTTCTGGAATACCAGATAGGCGAGAAAAATGGTCAAAACTACTATGCCGGCATTAACAACCTGTTGAAATGGATAGGTAATGGGTCGTGTTGAGATAATTCCCTGCAGTTTGGTGTAGGCAATGATCGAACCGGTAAAGGTCAGGCCACCAATAATAATGGAGAGGAGCAGAGTGAGCAGGGTGAAATTTGCAAATGCGCCGGTATGGCCATTAAACTCAGCCATGGCAACGAATGCTGAAGCGGCACCACCGCAACCATTGAAGAGGGCTACCATCTCGGGCATTGAGGTCATCTCAACCTTTATAGCAGCGTAGCCACCAATGGCAGCACCAATGGCAATGGCGATAATGATCATGGTGTAGCCGAACATGTCTGGAGAGGCCAGGGTAGCAGCAATAGCTACCAGCATTCCGGCCATGGACAGCTTGTTTCCGAATTTGGCCGTCGCCGGTGAACTCAGATTCTTGATACCCAGCATGAATAGTACAGCTGATATCAGATATACAAAATCGATAATATTAACAGTAGACATAGGTTAACTCTCTTGTTGTACTATTCTTTTTTCTTCCGCTTCTTTTTCTTGAACATCTGAAGCATTCTGTCCGTTACCATGTATCCACCAACCACATTTACAGTGGCAAATATAACTGCAAAAAATCCAAGTACGGATTCTGCATCAATACCTTCGGGCCGACCCGTTGCAATTAAAGCGCCAAGGATAGCGACTCCAGAAATAGCATTCGATGCGGACATAAGCGGGGTGTGTAGGGTTTGTGGCACCTTTGAGATAAGCTCGGCCCCTGCAAAGCAGGCCAGTACAAAAATGGTCAAACCGATGATGATTGTTCCTGTATCCATTTTTTTCTCCTTAACCGGTCATGAGTGACTTGGTCAGTTCGTGAATGACCTCGCCATCTTTTGTGACCAATGATCCTCTGGTAATTTCATCTTCCATATCCATCTTAAAACCGTTTTCATCACAGAGATGGAAAAGGAATTTTTCAACATTTTTGGAAAACATCTGGGAGGCATGGAAGGACATGGTGGAGGGCAGGTTGTCATGGCCAATAATCTGAACGCCATGAACAACCGTATTTTCACCGGGTGTGGTGACTGCACAGTTGCCGCCCATTTCAGCCGCAAGATCTACAATTACAGATCCAGGTTTCATGGACTTAACCTGTTCCTCAGTGATCAGAATAGGTGCTTTTCTACCGGGAATCAAAGCAGTTGGAATAACCACATCCGATTTAGCAATGTGCTTGGAAATCAGTTCAGCCTGTTTCTTTTTATATTCGTCAGACATCTCTTTGGCGTAGCCGCCGCCACCCGAGCCGTCTTCTTTTATTGGAACTTCGACAAATTTGGCACCGACTGAATTGACCTGTTCTTTAACTTCGGGACGAACATCAAATGCTTCCACAACTCCACCAAGGCGTTTTGCAGTGGCGCAGGCCATAAGACCAGCTACTCCGGCACCGAGCACCAAGACTTTAGCAGGAGCAACAGTTCCAGCGGCAGTCATTAGCATGGGGAAAAATTTATTGATGTTATCTGCGGCAAGTAACACTGCTTTGTAGCCGGAGATAGTACTCATGGACGAAAGAACATCCATGGATTGGGCTAGTGTTGTTCGTGGGATGATATCAAGGCCAAATGCGGTGAGTTTCTTTTCCTGGAACTTTTTAACAATGTCATGGCGCAGGGTGGACTGGACGATGGAAATATAGAAGGAGCCGTCTTTTAAGGCGTCTGCTTCTTCCATGGATGGTGGCCGAACTTTAACAATACAGTCACTCTGACTGATAAGTTCTGCGGCGGTCGCCACAATGGTGGCTCCTTTGTCCGTATAATCCTGATCACTATGACCGGAGGCCAATCCTGCGCCTGTTTCAATCAAAACGTCAAAGCCATGTTTGCTGAGTCGTTTGATGGAATCCGGAATGATAGCAACCCTGTTTTCGCCTTCTTCAGTCTCTTTTAGAACAGCGAGTTTCATGATGGGTCCTCTCTAAAAAATATATAATAAACTAAACTGTCGAATCTTTTTGCCCCGTAGATGATGCAGACAAGATTTGAGCGGTGAAATGAATGAGGGCTCAATACTACGGTATCTTGCTGTAATGGTCAAGAAATTAGAGGGCTTTTTAGCAGGAAAAGAGGTGCCGGCTTTTTAAATGGATTACAGTTTTTCCAGGAGTCTTACATGAATATTATCAAAGCCACCGTTGGAAAGAATCGCTACCACATCATTTGCTTGCAGAACCTCCAGCAATTTGTCCAGAATGACGTCTGTATCGGGACAGGATTCGGCCTGAAGGCCTCGTGCCTTCAGGTCATCAGCTAGTTTCCTGGAGGAGAAAAGCTCATCGGTTGCCACGTTATCAAGAGGAACCGGCTCACGGATAAAGGTAAGATCAGCAGAGTCAAAGCAGCTGACATAGTCCTGCTGGAAAATGGCCCGTCTTGATGAGTTGGTACGCGGTTCGAAAACGGTGACCAGGCGCTGTCCTGCATAGGCGGATTTCAAAGCTTTTAAGGTTTCCTTAACAGCCGTGGGGTGGTGAGCAAAATCATCGATTACGGTTATACCGTTTACTATTCCACGCACTTCCTGGCGACGTTTAATCCCTCCGAACTGTTTGAGCCCCCGGTTGATGACAGCTGGGGCGATACCTATGCGATGGAGAACTGCAGCAACGGCAAGACTATTTAGACAGTTGTGGGTGCCAGGTAACTGAACCGACAACTCAGCCCATTCTTTGCCGTGGTGTCTGGCTGCAAAGTGAGTCATTCCACCCTCTGCCCGAACATTATGCAGCGACCAATCCAGGTCTTTGTTCTGTCCGTAGCCCTGTACTTCGCAGGGCGCGTTACGTACAACTTCAACCACATTGGGGTCGTCAAGGTGGGCGACGATAAGACCGTCTTCCGGCAGCAGTGCAACAAACTTTTTAAAAGATCTTTTGATTGCCTCCAGATCAGCAAAAATGTCGGCGTGATCAAATTCTACCGAGGTGATAATCGCAATGTCCGGTCTGTAGTGAAGGAATTTGGATTCTTTGTCAAAGAAGGCAGTATCATATTCATCACCTTCGGAGACAAAATGCTCTCCTTTTCCGAGGCGAAAATTCGCATCAAATTCCCGGACGATACCACCAATCATAAAAGTGGGATCGAGTTCTGCGCGGTTGAGACAGGATGCAAGGAGTGATGACGTTGTTGTCTTGCCATGGGTTCCGGTGACCACAAGAGATGTTCGTGATTGAATAAAAAAGTGGGCAAGTGCCTGAGGAAAGGAGAGGTATGGAATTTTGGCTTCGGCTAGGGCCTGTGCTTCGGGGTTGATTTTGGTGATAACATTCCCAACAATAACAAGATCGGGACGTGGCGCTAGATTTTGGCCCCCATAGCCATCGTGAGCTGTAATACCAATCTCTTCAAGAAAAATGGACATGGGGGGATAGACGGATTTGTCTGAGCCAGTGATCTCGTATCCGGACTTTTTCAGCATTCCGGCAAGAGCTGCCATACCGGTACCGCAGATACCCATAATATGAATGTGGTGGATATCTTCAGGGGCGTGGTTCAGTTCGCTAAGAAGTTCCATTACTTTTTTTCCACGGTTGTCTTTATTGTATAAAAGATTTGGGGAAACCCGGTTTCAAAAGTTGCCGGAGTGAGTCTGCCGACTTCGATAAATTTAATGGCAATTTCCTTGGATATCTTCAGGAGTACTTCGTCTGCAATTTTATTGTCTTTGGTGTCCATGATTTTCTTCAAATTAGAATATGTTGAAAGTGAATTTCAAAAGTTATTGCTCACAAGTTGTAAAATCACAAATGATAAAATTAGCTCAGGTGCTGCAAGGTGACGTGAATCGACTTGACCGTAATAGATTTTGCTATACGGTCAAGTCGATTCACGTCACCTTGCAGTGCCTGAGTAAATTTAAACCGTCCCTGCTGTTGTGAAGAAGGCCAATTCCATTGAAACAACAGGGACGGAATTTCAGCAAAAATAACCGATTAGGCCATCCCTGTGAAATTTTTAAATAAAGTGCCTTAAATTCAAGGAAGAGCAGCAATAGCCTTCAGATCAGTATTTTTGGCATAATCCATAAGCATCTCACGGGAGACATTGCTTCCCTTTAGCGTAATAAGAAAACGGTTGTTAATAACGATATTAATATCCCCGCCAGTGTTTTTATAATTAACAATTCCCTTATAGCCGTTGATTAATTCAAATTGTCCGGCAGAAGCTGCAAAAATCGGATTAGAAAACATCATGATCATGGATTGCATCAGGGGGGAATCTGTGACAATGGATATTTTTATAAGAGAAGTTTCTTTTGTGTATGTTCTCTCGGCGGTAAGACCGCCGCCAAAAAGAGAAGCGGTGGTAACCCGTGACGAACTAGCGTCTGCCGTCCATCCTGTGAGAGGTTCGGGAAGCAGTTTGCTCAATGCTTCACCTTTTTTCTGGCGAATTAACTGACTGGCATAGTCAAGGCTGCTTGCCGCGTTACTGAAGTCGTTGCTTTTGTACTCATCCAATGCCTTTTCTATGGTCTGGACGACGGGATCCTTCTCTTCGCCCTGTACCAGCGTTGGGATAAACATGAAGATACAGAAAAAGATGATTTGATATTTACTGGGCATTACAGGCTCCTGAAGTTAAATAGAATGTAACTGTCCACCGAAATTGAGTGTGAGTCGAAAGTGCATAACGAATACGCTGGTAGGAAACTGGGGACATGACCCAATTCGTCTTTGTCTTTTGAATTGGGATCGTGTCCCAAGATTCCGGGTAAACATTGCGCCGTTTCATAGCATGGTGAATAGCAACTATGTCGAAAATCAACTAAAAAATTGCCTTTCTATGTTTATTTAATCCCATAATTTTCTTGCCACGGTGTGCCATTTTGGGCCATAGCATTTAAAATCCGTAATAACTTTTTAATGCAAGCAACCATTGCCACATTATGATGCTTCCCTTTCCCCATTAAACGATCATAAAAGGATTTAATCGCAGGGTTAT